>Ga0208364_1000241_pt1 | contig 13052 bp, 12 predicted proteins | sample LakMenEpi08Jun12_FD_150680 | JGI IMG/M metagenome (GOLD analysis project Ga0208364, IMG submission 150680) | Freshwater microbial communities from Lake Mendota, WI - 08JUN2012 deep hole epilimnion (SPAdes) | ecosystem: Environmental > Aquatic > Freshwater > Lake > Epilimnion/Euphotic zone ...
GCCGCCCGCCGACCCGGAGAAGATGACGCCGGAGCCGTTGGTTGGGGTCAGGCTGCCAGTCCCGGAGCCGAAGATGGTTTTGAGCGTCAGGAACGCCGCGCCGCCCACGGTAAGGGCCACGTCGCCGCCGGTCGCCGTGACCGCCGTTGCCGTGTCCACGGTCGTGAGGTCGTACTCTACGAGCGTGTTCCAAGCCGGGGCAGGGACAGCCGTGCCGACGGCCACAGAGAGCCCGACCCGCGCCACCTGGCCATCCGCCCCGGTGCCCGTCAGAGTGACGGCGTAGGTCACCCCATCGGCCAGGCCGGAGGCGATGGACACGCTGTAGGGACCCGCCCCGGAGCCGGTGACGGTCGCCGTCGGGGGTGACCCGCTGGAGGCCGTGACGGTCGCCGTGACGGTCACAGAGGCCGACCATGAACCGATGGAGGTGCTCCCCAGGGCGGTCGTGCCGGAGGCCAGCGACACGGGGACAGGAGGGATGGGGGCGGTCAGGTCTGGACCGCTCCCACCGCCGCCGCCGGACGTCCCGGCCATGGAGTAGAGGCTCGTCATGGGCGCCCTCGGCATCAGCGGGACCGCCCGACGGTCAGGACGTCACAGGTTGAGCTCCCGGAGTGCCCGATGATGACCACCGTCTGAGTGCCGGCCGTCGCCGGGCCGGGGGTCGGTCCGGCCCACACGCGGATCCAAACCCCCGTCGGGAGGTCCACCTGGTCACCGCCGTTGACGGCGAAGGTGGACGTGCCGCCCGACTCCATGAGGACGTGAACCTCTGCCACCTGGAGGGCGTCCACCGTGATGGTGCCGCCGGCCCCGGTGCCAGGGATGAAGGTCTTCGTGATGGGGGCCTTCAGGCCCGTCAGGTCCAGGTTCGCCATGAGGCCTCCGATGGCGGGAGCCTACCACGTCAGAGCCTTGGACGCAGCCGCAAAGCGAGCCGATAGAGCCAACGGGCGCCATCCCACTCCCGGCCCATGACCATCGCAGGCTCCGAGGTCCACCCCACCGCCGCGTCCGTGATGCGCCCCACGTCCCCGAGCTGGAGCACCGTGCCGGCCGGGGCTGCGTAGGTGCGATGCACGATCGGCCAAGAGCGAACGGCGAGCTGCTCGACCGCGATGCGATGGGCGGTCGCTGCGTCGGTGATGATGGTGGCCTCCAGGTCCACGATGCCCCGGCCAAGGCCCCGGGAGGCGAGCGCCTTGGACCATCCCGAGGATGAGCGCTCCAAGCTCCCGCTGCCCGTCGGCCCCGCGGCCGCCTGTCCCACGTAGGTCTCCTTGAGACCATCGAAGCCAAAGCGGACCCGCACCGCCACCGGGGCGTCCGAGGCCTCTGCCTGCGCCGCGCTCACGGCCTCGACCTCCTCTCCCTCCGTCCAGACGTAGAAGGCGCCCGCCCCTTCGAGCGCCTCAGGCGTCAGGAGCACCGGGTAGATGCCCCCAGGGCCGCCGCAGAGGGTCACCGGGAGGAGCGGGAGAACCACCTCCTGCAAGTAGTCCCAGGCCGTGACCTCGCCATCGTTGAGGTAGCCGGAGACCGGGTGCGTGAGCGCCTCGCAGACCGCCCGGGTGCGTCCGAGATCGAAGGTGACGCCGGAGGCCCGAAGGAGGTTCATCACCAGGTCACCAGCGGTCTCCACGGCCTGGCCATCGAAGCCCACCAGGGCGGGCTCTGGCCACCGCGCCCACGCCTGTTGAGCGCCCACCGGGGGCGCCGTCATGGTCGTCAAGTCGATCAGGGAGAGGCCACTCACAAAGCTGAAGTCATCTTGCCAGTCTGTCCGCGCATCAAACAGGGTCAGGAGGTAGATTGCCGCCACGCTCAGCGTGCCCTCAGCAGACCGCCCCTCAGCCCGGGCGGCAAGGAACTCCCGATAGCCCCGCAGGAGGTCATCACCCTGGATGACGCCCACGCCGCTCTCCCAAGTGTCTGTCTCGACAACGTACACGTCAACCGTGGTCGCCTTGACTGGATGCCCGGCGATGAGCCCCGCGGGCGGCACGGTGACTGACGAGCCGGCTTCCGTCAGGTAGTAGATGGGGCTCCCAGGGCGCTGGATGAAGTTGCCCCCGCTCTGAATGTAGCCAGGGCGCCCGAAGACGAAGGGGAAGGTCTTTCCCTTGTGCGAGGGCTCAGCCAGCGGGAACCGGTCTTCAGAGATGACGCTGGAGGGAGGGATGAGCGGGGCCTCCGTGGGGGACTCCACCTGCCCCAACGTCGCCTGGATGACCGTGGGGCGCTCAGGGTCGCCGTAGGCCGGGGACAGGAGCGGTCCCAGGGCGATGATGGTGGCACGGTCCAACGTCACCAGCGGCGCCCCGGCGACGTCCACGGGGACCAGCCGCAGCACCCCGTACCCGGTGCGTAGGTCGTGACCGGCCGCCAAGAACGAGGGCAGGGCCGGCCCGAAGTCGAAGGAGACGCCCACCTCCGTCGCCGCGGGCTCCACCTCGAGCAAGTTGAGCGACTCTTCGAACCCAACGGGCTCGAGGCCGCCGTCGAAGCTGGCCACCTCCCCGGCGTCCGTCGTCATCTCGAGGTCAACCTCAGCGACCCGCCGCGTCCGGCCGGCCCACTCGACCTCGAGCGCCCACACCCATCGGGCCGCGTTCTGCATCAGACTTCCTCCGTGAGCGTCAGCACGGGAACGCGCATGACCTCCGTGGCCAGCTCATCACCCAGGATGGTCTCGTGGACAATCTCCGGGCCGATGGCGCCCACTACCAGCTCCTCCCGACGCAGGAACCGAGACACGCCGGAGATGGAGATGGGCGGCACCCGGGGGAGGTAGGCCAGCGGGAGGCCCGCCGACCGCCGGAGGATGCCCTCCAAGAGCCAGGGCGTGGAGGGGATGGCGCCCGGGGAGGGTGACGAGCCGCCCGTCACCGGGTCCACGAAGTCAGGCTCCGCGGCGCCCGTCCATCCGTAGGTCGTGTCCAGGCCGTCCGTCCAGGCGAACTCCACCCGCCGGGCCGGGAGCGCCACGCGCTCGAGGGAGGTGATGCCGGAGGCCGTCCGGCCGACGGTGTACCCGAGGTCCGTGGCGCGGGTCGTCCCCCACGAAGGCGGGAGGGGGAAGACGTGGCACGGGCCGACCAGGAACTGCCCGAGCCGCAGGTCACCATCCGCGGTGTTCTGGGAGTCAATGACCAGGCGGATGCCCTCGTACCGCCCCGGGTTGGGGACGATGAAGGCCGCGTCAGGCGCCCATAGGGAGAGGGTGCCCGAGGTGTTCGTCAGGTCGCCCGAGACTGCGAGCTGTGCCCGGGGGCCGTTCGCCGCGTTGGACCATCGGCCCTCCCGGTTTGTGGTGACCTTGGCATAGCGAACCAGGCCACCTCCAAGGTCCACGGTGCAGCCGGCCAGCTCGTGAGCCGTGTACCAGTCGTTCGCCGCGCCGTTGGGAACCAGGGTGCGCCCGTAGCGGGTGTAGGCGAGGGCGGTGCGCCCCGCGGCCAGGTCGATGCTGAAGAGGGTGCCCCACACCCCGGCCTGCCGGACCTCGATGCGGCCCGTCCTCCAGTTGGCCCCCCGGAGCACGATGCCGAGAAGGCCGGCAAGCATCTCCCGGTCGCCGCCGCCCCAACGGACGGCGATGGTCTGAGCGCCCGTCGTTGCCGACCGCCACTGACGGCGGGGGTTTCGGTTCTGCGTCGGGAGCACCCGCTCCACCGGGTAGGGGCTCTGGGGCGCGATGGTCCAGGTCTCCCCACGCCGCGCCGGGCCGTCCTGGGAGAGCACGAAGACGCCTTCCCCAACGTAGGACCGTGCGCCGGGGCCGCCGATGGGGCGCCCGAAGAGCGAGTCACGGAGAACGGTGGGCGTGCTCAGCGTCCACCAGAGCGCCCGGCTTCCCGCGTTGCCGCCGTCGGCCGTGCCGCTGTCCTGACGGGCGCGGGAGAGCTGGACCATGTGCCAGTCCGAGGAGCTCGTCACGCCCAGGCCGGGGGCGGTGATGTGCCCCCATGCCAGGTAGCTGTTGTTCGCCCCGGCGCCGGCATCCGAGAGGGTGTGACTGCCCGGGTCCGTGGTCCAAGTCCGCCGCTCATCTCCGAGCGTGTAGGCCCGGTGCCAGAGCTTGACCGCCCCGGTCACCCGGTCCACGGCGATGCGATACTGCCGGGTCTCGTCAGGGAGGCCGGTGACCGTGTAGAGGGTCGCCCCGCCGTTGGCGTCAACCAGGCGATACCCCGTCGTGTCGAGGTGGACCCGGGCGATGCGGGTGACCGTGCCATCGGAGACCCGGACCTCGACCGCCACCCGGGCCGTGGCGAGCGCCCCATCCACGATGGCGCCGACCGCCCACTCTCCGATGATGTGCGTCCGGTTGAGGAAGGAGGCCGTGGTCTGATAGTACCGGGTGCCCGTGCCCGTTGTAGAGAAGCCCAGCCGCGGAGCGCCGGACGTAGACAGCGTGGCGCTCGAGGTCGCCGTCTGGGTCTCCGTCCATCCCGAGATGCCGACGGGCGCCTCGATGGGGAGCCAGGTCTGATCCCATGAGCCCCGGTCCTGAGGGCGCCCCGCATCGCCGACGGGCGGCAACGTCAGCGAGCTCCACCCGCCAAGGTAGGCAACCAGGAGACTATCCTCCGTCGTCGTCGCCGTGTCCACGGTGGGCTGAGCCAGCATCACGAGCCGCCCCTTCGAGGGCGCCATGCTCAGCCGGTGCAAAAAGGAGTTGCCCGTGTCGATGCTCCGGGCGATGCGCGCCCCGTCATCCGAGCGGGTGAAGTCGCCCGGGTTGCGGCCGAAGGGCGCCCAGGCCTGCGCGTAGTCCTCCGAGAAGGCCAGAACCACCTCCCGGTTGCCGGCGTCAGGCTTGGCAAGCGCCATCCAGACCGCGCCGAAGTCATCCACCGCGATGGCGATGTCTCCCGCGGTCACCTGGAGGGCGGTGTTGGCCCCCACGGTGCGCGTCGTTGTGACTTGGCAGTCGTTGTCCCACTGAGGCGAGAGGGCGCTGTTGGTCGTGTAGGCCTCCGAACGCATGAGCGGAACCCACGCGCTCCCCAGCCGCCGCAGGGTGACGTACTCCAAGTCTGCCCGGAGGTGTGCCAGGACGAAGACGCCGCCCGACACGAAGACCTCGTGAAAGCCCCCGTCCGAGTTGTCCGCCGACACGCCGGTCTGAGTGCTCACGAGGTTCAGGGTCTGCCCGAAGTCATCGGACGCCCACTGACGGAGCACATCCACACGATCAGTGGTGCCGTCAATCTGGAGCGCGACGAGGTGCGCGACGAGAAGCACCTGCCCCGCCCGGTACGCGCCACGAAGCCGCCGCACCGCCTTGGCCGTCGCCGATGCGCTGAAGTTGTCCGGGCTGATGGCCTGGTCAAGCTGCCCCCCAAGGCCTTCGCCCCGCAGCGTCCAGCTCGTGCCGCCGTTCGTGGTCTCCCAGACGTAAAGGGTCGCCCGGCGGGGGGTCAGGCCCGTCATTGGGGTTTCGACGAAGGCGAAGAGGAGCGCCCTGTCCTGCGCGATAGGAACGATACAGGGCGCGATGGCGTCCAGGCCGGTCGTGGATGCGTTCCAGACCACAGAGCGCGTCCAGGCGCCCTCAGAGGCCTTCCTGCGCCATACCCAGAGGGTGCCGCCATCCGTGGCCGTGGACCCGCTGCACCCGGCCGCCAAGAGGCCGCCGTCAGGAAAGGAGGCGATGTGCGATGTCTGCACCGGGTCGGCCGCCGCCCAGTTGAGCGCCTCGAGGGTGCTCACGGAGGCCGGCGCCTCCCATCCCCAGTAGTCCCCGGAGGTGCCAGGGCGCATCAGGAGGGCGCCCGCGTCCAGCCGCGGCCCGGGGTGTCCACCAACCGCCGCGTAGGTGCTGATGGTCTGCGCCTGGTTGCCCTGCGCCCGAAGCGTGAGCTGCCCCGTCTGCCCGGCCACCGGGACGCCGGCCGTAGAGCCAGCCGCGTTGACGCTGCTCTCGTCAGCCCAGATGGACGTAAGCTCCCCGGCCGACTCGATGAGCGCTTGGTAGACGGTGCGAGTGACGGCGGGCATCTCAGAACCCCTTTCGGCCGGCGTTGCTTACCACGGTGCCCCGGACGGCGCGGGCAAGAACCGACGGGCGCCGAAGCTCAGACTGCACGAAGCGCCCGAAGCCGAGCACCGGGGTGACGATGACTTGACCGCCCCCGGCGCCCATGCCCTCTCCGCGGTTGATGGCGCGCACGCCGGCCTCCCCGCCGATGGAGGAGACGCCCTGCCGAGACAGGACCGCCTCTCCGGGGAGCACGGTTGCGATGACCTCATCACCCATGGGTTTGCCGATCATGCCGCCCCGGTGGAACTTGGGGGGGCTTGCGGAGGCGATGAGGCCCACCTGTGCCGCGATGGCCGCGCTCACGAGAGCCGCCGCGATGGGGCCGGCCGGGCCGGGGAGCGTCAATGCGCCGATGACCGCCTGAGCGCCCTGCACCGCCGCTTGAGCGATGGCGGCCGCCTGGGAGATGCGGAAGCCGCGGATGGCCGCACGCTGCGCCGCCTGCTCACGCTTCTTGAGTTGCCGCTCTTCGGCCGCGGTGATGTCCTCTCCGAGCTTCTCCCGCGCCTCCCGGATGGCCTCCAGCTCTTGGTTCGCCCGCTGCGAGGTGAGCGCCCCGATGGCAGAGGCCGCCTGCGCCGCGGCGCTCACGACGCCGGAGATGCCACGGATGCTGTCTTCGAACCGGGCGATGGTGGCCAGCCGATCGCGCTCAGCCGCCTCCGCGGATGCGTCCCGAGCCTTCTTGACCTCGCCTTCCTTCTGGACGGCGATTTGGGCGTATCGGATTTCAGCCAGGCGCCGGGCCTCCTCGCCTTGGCCAAGCTTCATCAGCTCGCCCACCTCCCGGTCCACGGCCGCCTTCTGCGCCTCTGCCCGTGCGTTGATGGCCGCCACCTGGTCTTCATAGGTGCCGGTGATTTCGGCCTGAGTCTCCAGCACCTGGAGGTTCAGGGCGTCGATGCCCTGCTGTCCCTGCTGTGCCTGTAGGCTCTCACGGTAGGCCGCAGCCGCCGCCTTCTGTGCCTTGGCCGCCGCGTCGGCCGCCGCCTTGCCATCCTCCGTGGCCTTGGTCGTCTGCTTCTGCGCGTTCGTGACCGCGATCTGAGTGTTGATGAGCGCCTTGGCCGCCGCGTCATAGTCCCGCGTGGAGGCGTCCAGGCGATCGAAGCCTTCCGAGAGGCCGCCCAAGAGACCGGCCGCGCCCTCCTTGCCGGCAAGCTCCGTGAACTCGAGGTAGCTGTCTCGGATGCCCTGGAGGCCCGCCGCCACGCCCTCCATGCCGGCCGCCGCGGCAAGCTCCCCGAAGGCCGCCCCCAGCCGGGTGAGGATGTCATAGACCCGGGTGAAGTTGCGAACGAGGCCCACGGCCACGTCGTCAGCCAGGGTGCGGAAGATGCCCTGCCCCTCTCCCGCCGCGTTCGCCGCGTCGATAAGTGCCAGGCCGAGCTTCACCGCGATGGTAGCGGCCCGCTCCACCGCCGGGGCAAGGTCCGCCCCAAGGACCTCGACCAGCCGGGAGCCGATCGTGCCGAGCGCCGCCATCGCGCCGTTGGCCGCCTCAAGGGAGGCCTGCGCCTGGGGAGGGAGGCCCTCGAACCCTTCGAGCTCACGGAACGGAGCCAGCGCCTTCTGTGACTCCTGAGCAGCCTGGACCAGCGCCACCGCCGCCGCCCCGGCCGCAGCCAGGCCCAAGGCAAAGCCGCCCACCGCCACGGCCGCCGCGGTGTAGGGGTTGGCCAGGGCCGCCACGCCCCTCCCGAGCTTCTCGATCGTGTCCTTGCTGAAGCCGGCCGCGTCCCCGAGCTCAAGGAGGCCCTTGACCGCCTCCCCGTTGGCCTTCTTCGAGGCGTCCGCCCCCTGACGGGCCGCCTTCGCCTGCGCGGTCGCCGCCTTCTTCGCGGCCACCTCAGCCTTCCGATAGGCGACCTCGAGCTGCTTGACGGCCTGGTCTGCCTCCTTCTTGGTGAGGCCGGGAACCTGAGCAAGCTCCTTGCGGAGTGCGGAGAGGTCTGCTTCGAAGGTGAGACTGACCGACTCGTTAGCTGCCATTCGCCACCTCAGCCGCTACGTCGGCCATCTGCTGTGCGAGGGCCTTATTAGCCCGTCGGCCGGGGTCCCGGACAAGAACGCTCCAAGCGTGCTTGGGCCGCGCCCCGCTCCCGATGCGCGCATAGTAATCGTCGATGGACTCCCCACGCTTGCGCCGCGCCCATGCGACGCGCTGCCCCGGCCCAAGGCCCACCTGCCGAGAGCGTATCTTGTAGGCCCATTCCGCCCGGTTGTAGAGCACCACGGCCACCCCGAAGGGGCGCTGCTCGACCCGGACGCCGAAGAGGTCGGCGCTGTGCTCAGCGATGGAGTGCCCCTTCTTGCGGGCCTGGGCTGCGTAGAGCGCCCCGGAGAGCGGGAGGCCGGTGCGCGGGTTGCGGTCTTCTGGCCACTCCCGCTTGGCATCAGCCTCGACCCGCTGCGCCACGCCCTCCAGGGCGGCCGTGAGGCGCTTGCGGAGAGGCGACCCCAAGAGCCGCTCCTGTACCGCTTTGATGGCCCGGTCGTTGATCTTGACGCCGAAGTCGGCCACCGGGTCACCTCTTGCGCTTGCGCTGTGCCTCTGCTTCGTCCGCCCGGAGACGGAGGTCAGCCAGGATGAGCACCTGGTCTTCGCGGGAGAGGGACGCCCACCATGACGGAGGGTGCCCGTACTCCCGGCACACCTGGAGTATCACCCGGTCGAACTCTCCCCGGGCTCTGAGAAACCCGCGGCCGACTTGACCTCCTCTTCGGCCAGCACCGGCCCGACCGCCATCTCGAGGGCCTGAGCCGCAGCGAGGCGAACCTCAGCATACGGGCGCTTCCGGCCGAGGAAGTAGTCGAAGACCTCCCGGCCGTACTGCGCCAAGGGCAGAGCATGAGCACGGGCGATGGGCGCCACGGGGCAGACGCCGGGCGGGAGGCAGAGCCCAAGGGCCGCCCCCTGCGCCGCCGCGGGGTTCTTGCCGGCCAGCTCTGCGAGCTCCCAGGCGAAGGCCGGGGAGGTCGGCCGGAGGGCGTGCTCCCCGTTGTCGAGTCGGATGGTCGTCATGGTCTCTCCAGAACCCATGAGGTGAGGCTATCAGGCGTAGGTCACGGAACCGTAGATGGTGCCGTTGATGGTCAGAACGTTGGGGCGCCCTTCGCCGATGGAGAAGGTGCAGGACACGTTCGTCATGGTGATGGTGTCATCCTTGGTGGCGCCGTGGATGGTGCCCTCGATCGTCAGCCTGATGCCGACGGTGAAGACCTCAGCGGAGTTGGTGCTCTGCGTCAGGTTGGCGCTGTAGACGTTGGACTTGCGGAGGAAGTCCACCGCATTCTCGAGCGAGGCGCTCATCACGGTGGAGAGCATCGCGGTGAAGGTGACCGTGGGGAAGGTCTTGTCGCCGTAGCGGATCGAGTGCAGGGTGCCCCGGGACTGGTAGGCGACCACTTCCCGGAGGTCCTTGCTCAGACCGTCGATCGTCAGGTCGCCCTGAGTGAAGGGCACGCCGAGGGTAACCGGGGTCCCGGTGCCGTCGAGAAGGGTGATGGAGCCATCGGTGTCATGCCGGACAACGGTATCAAAGGCCATCGGAGGCCCTCCTTAGACGGTGGGGATGCGGTGATAGACGAGGAAGTCCAGCGTGGACAGGACGAACTCCGCCTGGGGCGTGAGCTCTTGCGAGGCACGGACGAAGTAGATTTGGCAGTTGGCCAGATTGCCGGGCGCCATGACGCCGACCATCGCAGCATCCGCCACGGTGGAGGCCGCGTCAAGGTCGGCCACCTGAGCATCCGCCCGGAGCTTGTGGGCGATGCGCACGGTGACCGGGGTCTGACAGTAGACGCCTTCCGCGGTGCGCACCTGACGGTCTTGGGGGGCAGGCTCGGAGACTCCCAGGCCGACGGAGAACCGGCCGGCCATCTCCCGCGCCGTGTCCGAGCCGAAGAGCTCAGGCGCGAAGGCCGACACGGTAAGGCCGGTCACGGCGTCCACGGCCGCCTGGATGCGCTGCCGAAGGGCGGTGCGGGTCAGTACAGCCATGAGCGCCGCCCCCCGGAGAGGAACGTGGGGCCACGGCTGGACCGGCGCCGGTCATCGTCCACGAGCTGGCCCTGCTCATCCGCGTCGTATCGGAAGTTGAGCCGCGTCCAGGCCGCCTCGTAGTGCCGACGGTAGGAGGCCGCCCGCATCTCGTAGGCCTCGTTGAGCCGCGTGGCGAGGTCCTCGAAGATGAGCGCCAAGGTCAGGTAGAGGTGGGCGTCCCGCACCGCCACCGGGGACATCACCAGCCAGGGGCGTTGGCCTTGCCCGATGATGCGCCCGTTGATCTGGTTCCAGGCCTCATCCCGCCACTGAGCGTAGGTCGTTTCCGACGTGAGCGCCGTGGGGGAGGTGGGATCGAGGCCCGACGCGATGTTGTACAGGTCCGTGTCCGTGATGACCGGGAAGAGCTTCGTGCGAACGAGGGCCGCCTCGTTGCGGAAGACCGTGGGGACCGCCGACACGGTAGCAGTCCACTCCACCCGCCAAGCGTCCCCAAGGGCCTCCGCGGTCGTGGTGGCGGCCGCTACCGTGTAGCTCGAGGTGGCCCCCGGGGTCACCACCGCCGCCGACACCAGCGCCGACCCGTCGGGCCGGTAGACGGAGACCGTCACCGCCGAAGGCGTGACCGCCGCCCCGTTCTGCTCGATGCGCAGAGACAGAGCGGAGTCAACGCCCCGGACGATGAGGTCCACAAGCTGGAAGCGGGCGGCGAGGTAGGACATCAGGCGGTCAGCAGCGGGAGGGCGCGGTAGATGACGCGGACGGCGATGTAGCCGGCGGTGAAGCTGGAGGCCGTGCCGTTGCCGAGGTTGGCATCAGCGGTCACCTTGGCCTTGAGCGCCACGTCAGCCACCGGGGCGTAGGGGCCGGCCGCCGTCGGGGTCCAGGTCCGGGTAGGACCGGCCGAGAGGATGGAGGTGGTGGTCACGAAGGCGTCCGGGTCCGCCGACGTGCCAATCTCGACCGCCACGGAGGTCGCCGTGGGGTGAGCCGCGGAGACCATCTTCTCAAGGATGACCTCACGGATGATGGCGTAGGCCGGGATGGTCCCGAGATCGAGGGTCTCGTTGAGGGCGGCCGCGTCGAAGTCCGTCAGCGGGATGCCGAAGGTGAGCTCAAGCTCGTTGCGGCCGATGGCACGGGAGGCGAGAACGGACGTGGCCATGCGGCCCTCCTATCACTTGCGGGCGGTTTTGACCGGGGTTGCGCCCCCGGAGGCGTAGGCCTTGAGGCCGTCAAGCTGCTTGCGGATGCCCTCGACACGGGCCGCCGCCGGGGGGGAGAAGGCCGCCTGAGCTTGCGCCTGCTGAAGCTGCGAGACCAGCTCCTGCGTCTTCTCTTCGAGCACGCTGCTGTGAGGGGCCGCGATGGTCCCCCGGGTGATGAGCGCCTCCAGCCAGGCGCGGTAGCCGGCATGGTCCGTGTGCCAGACCACCCGGTCAGCGAGCACCTCCGGGTGCTCCCAGGCGGTGACCCAGACCGTCCCGCCGCGGCGGCAAGGGAAGCCCCGCAGGTAGCCGGAGCGGCCGTCCGGGGTGTCCGTGGCGAGGCAGGCGTCCAGGGGGATGACCTTCCAGCCTTCCTTGGCGCTCATGGCCTCCGCAAAGGAGGTGTCCCCGTGCTCGTCCACGTTGTTGAGGCCGGGCGTCTTCCAGAGCCGGTCAAGGCACGGGAAGAGGCCGCCCTCCCCATCCATGCTCCAAGAGAACGGGTGCGCCCGGAGCATGAACTCGTTGGACGGCTCCGTGGGGAGGCCGGCGTTTCCGCCGTAGGCCTGTGAGGTGGGGAGGATGCCGGTAGCCGGCGGCGCTCCCTGCGAGATGATGGGCATGGTCTCTCCAGAAAACCGGGGCGAAGGCAAACGGGGGCGGCCAGGGAGGCGGCCGAGCTGGAGAGGCCCCGGGCCTCCCCAGCCGACCCCGAGACGATCAGCGGCGGGACAGGATGGCCACGCCGAGCGCGTCCTGGACCTTCGCGGTGCCGAAGTACGAGCGGCCCACGATCTTGGTCAGGTCCGCCGAAGCGGAGCGCTCGAACTCGACCGCCACCTGGCCACCGTCGGCGACGACGATGGAGCCCTCAGCGCCGGGGACCGGGGGCGGGGAGGCGAAGGCCTGAGCGATGGCGCCGTAGCCCATCATCGCGCCCTTCGAGTCCGCACCCGCGTTGGCGCTGGGGACCTTGCTGGAGGCGAAGATGTCCACCCCGGCGAAGGAGCCCTGGTAGCCCTGGCCGAAGCGGTCGATCATGTCCTGCGTGGGCTCCTTGTACTGACGAGCGCCGCCCAGGGAGGCGATGCTGTCCTGGAGCTCCGTCACCTGCTTGGGGTACAGGATGGAGACCAGCGGGCCGTTCACGTTGCTCTGCTGGAGCGCGTAGCGGGCCGACAGGAAGGTCTCGACCGTCATGGCGGTGCCGGTCGTGCCCTTGACCGAGGTGAAGCCCGAGGCCGCCGTGGCGACGGCCGCGGTCTTCGCCATGCGGTAGCCGCCCACCATGTCCGAGAGGAAGCGGAGGAGGTTGCGGAGGCCGACGCTCGAGGTGATCTGAGCCAGGCCGCTGATCTCACGCTGGAGGGCGTACCGGGCGATGGTCACGGTGGCGCTGGAGTCGGTGAGCGCCACGTTGGAGCTGGACGCGTTCTCGTTGACCGAGGTCATCACGTCGTAGCCGTCCAGGCCGGCCAGCGGGATCTTGACGACCGTCGAGCCCTGAGCGCCCACGTCGCCAAGCTGCATGATGGCCGGGTGCGCGCTCAGGTCGGCGCGGTCGGCCAGAAGGAGCATGAGCTCGTTGCGGATGACTTCGGCGACGGTCAGGTCACCCAGACCGGAGTAGTAGATTTCGTTAGCCATGTGAGGCCCCTCGTTGCGTCAGAAGTTGCACCGGCCGACGCGTTTTACGGGGAGCGACCCGAGGCCTGCCCGAATGCTACCACCCGGCCCCAAAGCCGTCAACCGCCCATGAGCTTCGCCCGGGTCGCCTTCCACTGTT
>Ga0208364_1000244_pt1 | contig 12999 bp, 2 predicted proteins | sample LakMenEpi08Jun12_FD_150680 | JGI IMG/M metagenome (GOLD analysis project Ga0208364, IMG submission 150680) | Freshwater microbial communities from Lake Mendota, WI - 08JUN2012 deep hole epilimnion (SPAdes) | ecosystem: Environmental > Aquatic > Freshwater > Lake > Epilimnion/Euphotic zone ...
GTGTAAAACTCCACCACTTGTGGATGACACCGAAGTCCTAACTGATTTTGTTGCGAATGCAGCTGCAACCAAATTCATCACGAGGACAACACAAACAATTTCTTTGCAAAGTATGTGTAGAGCAGGTGATGTTGTTGTTGCTGTCTACCTTTATGCAAATCTTTGGTTTGATCAACTAGGTGCACAATGTGCACCGTTCTCTAAATTCACAGTTACCTACAACCTAAATAGTGGAGGCGGTACTGCGCCAGCATCTCAGACCCAAACTGGGCCGGGACAGCAATTAACAGTATCTTCTGCATATTCGGGAACCCGCACAGGATTTCAGTTCGATGGTTGGAACACCTTGGCAAACGGTCTAGGTACTGACTACGCGACCGGATCAAATATTCGTCCCGTAGGTGCAACAACGCTTTACGCAAAGTGGAAATCCACTATTACTTATGATGGAAATACAAACACCAGTGGAGCTGTCCCAAATTCAACAACAGCTGTATCTTCCGCTGCTATTACATATTTGTCACCAAATGATGGATCTTCCGCCTCGCCAAATGTTCCATTAGCCAAGACAGGCTTTACTTTTGCAGGTTGGAACACTTTGGTTAATGGTGCAGGTACTTCATATCCTGCTTCTAGTACAGGCGCGGTCACTGAAACCCCATACATGCTTTTTGACGCGGAAAACTTTAATGACACGACTAACGCATGGACAGATACTTCCGGTAATTCTCGTTCAATACCAGGTACTGCCGTAAGCACTAGCGCAGGCAACATCCGGGGTAATCCGAGCAAAGTTACAAACGTTGCTGGCACTAACGGCGCGAGCAAAGAATTTCCAGCAGTGCAAGGCGCTACCACTGATGGAATTGTCATAGGTAACGGTGCACTAACTAATTACACCTTTTGCCACGTTGCACGATACGCAGGAACATCAAAGAATAGAATTTTTGCAGGAATTACTGGCAACTGGCTTTCTGGTTTCTGGGGCAGTGCAACAGGTGTTGCTTATCATGAAGGTTGGATAACAGCTTCGACCGGTGTCAATGACACAAACTGGAAAATTCAGTGTGATACCGGTGGCAGTAGAAGCTCACTTCGATCTAATGGAACCTTAAAGTCTTCAATTGCAAACAATGCAACTGGGTTGCCGGCGAATATTTCAATCAACTCCCAAGGATCAAGGAATGCTCCTTCTGAGGTATCAGACTGGGCTGTAGCTTATCTTGTTATTTACGACAGTGTTCTTAGCGAATCAAAGATTCAAGAGATTGAAGCAGGACTAAATCGAAAGTATGGAGTTGGACTCTTTACTTCAACAATAGATACATACAATTACGCGTCTACCGGCGATAAAACTCTCTACGCCCAGTGGAATTCAACCATTACTTACAACGGCAATGGTCAAACTTCTGCATCTTCAACTGTTCCAGCTGCAACGATCGCAAAAGGAACAGCGGCAAATACAACTTTGGCTAACGCTGGAACAATGGTCAAAACGGGCTACACATTTGCTGGTTGGAATACACAAGCGGATGGATTAGGTACTAATTACGCATCAGGATTAACAACGTATCAGTCTGCAGGAAATGTAACTTTGTATGCAAAGTGGGTAGCAGTGATTACCTACGATTCAAATGGTGCTACCGGTTCGGCATCAAGGAGTTCAGACACACTCGTGAATTCTTTATCGCCAATTGCGATGAGCTCACTTCCTACTGTTGGGACGATGGTTCGAACTGGCTACACATTTGCTGGTTGGAACACTGCAGCTAATGGTTCAGGCACGAATTACTCACCTAACCTGCCAGCTACATATATGAGATTTGTGGCTTCGAATTTTGACGATGCAACTAACGTCTGGACCGATAGTTCGGGCAACACAAGATTTATTTCTGGAACCCCTGTGTCAAGCAGCGCGGGAAATATTCGCGGAAATCCGACTCGTGTTGCGGCAACTTCGGGCAAAGGTGCAACCGGCACATTTGATGTTGTTAAAGGTATGGCCACAACGGAAAGCAGCACATACGGCGACGGAATTATCATCGGAAATGAATCTCTGCCGAACTTTACTTTGTGTTATGTGGCGAGATACGCAGGTGCTACAAGAGGACGACTATTTGCTGGAGTTTCAGGAAACTGGCTTTCTGGTTTTTATGGTGGTTATGTCGGAGTAGCACACCCAGGAGCTTGGATTACAGGACTTTATGATGCGCCAGCGGATGACTCATACAGAGTTATGTGCCATACCGGTGGTACCGCCAGTGGGTTTAGATCTAACGGTGTAAACAGAACAACAGTTACTAACAACACAACTGTATTGCCCGCAGATATAACGATCAGTTCACAGGGAAGCAGAACACAGCCCAGCGAAAGAACCGATTGGGAAGTTGCTGAAATCGTTTTGTATCCTCAAATTTTAAATCAATTTCAATTAGAGGCTGTTGAAGAGACCCTGCGGACAACGTACGGAATTACAAATTACACATCTCCAAGTACTGCCGCTTCACAGGTCACATTTACTCCAACAGGTACAACGACCCTATACGCCCGTTGGATAGCTAACGGATACACCCTTGCATTTGATACAAGTACAGCGACAAGTGGAACCATGCCCTCTAGATGGGTTACCGCCGGAAACGCATTTTCCTTGCCCGCTAATGCTCTGACGAGAACTGGATATTCCTTTAAGAACTGGAATACTGCCGCAAACGGATCGGGAAGTACGTATGCGGGTGGAGCATCTGTAACTTTGTATGCTGGTTTAACTTTGTATCCTCAGTGGAATTTGATTGCTCCCGGAGTTCCAACGGTTTCTGTTTCGGCCGGAAACACAGAAGTCACGGTGACACCTACCCCTGCAACGGCGTCGGGCACAACGGTGGGTCCCACTACTTCAATGCTTGTCACCGCTTTTGATAGCTCTGGGATCGCTCTTTCGCCCGCAAAAACCTGCACTGTTGTTCCGCCGGCAACTTCATGTGTCATATCAGGGCTCACCAATGGAATCACTTATAAGTTTGCTGCGAAGGCTATCAATGCAACTAGCCCAACGGGAACTGCAAACAGTGCCCTAGTTTCTGCAATTCCTGTAAATACACTAGTGACTTTTGATTCATCATCCAATGGTGGTTCGAACACAACAAGTGTTGCAAACATTCGATACTTAAGTTCTGCTTCAAACATCAGCACTCTCACTACCTACGCTCCACACGGATTTATTGTTGGAGATTCAGTTATCATCGAATCGACACTAGGTAATACAGCCACAAATACGTACAGAGGCAATTACATAGTTTCGGCTGTACCCACCACAACGACTTTTGAATATGTTCGTGAGTATTCAAACCAGGGACAATCTGGTGGTGGCTCCGCCGGACAAACTACTGCTACTAAAGGAACTATTGGACTATATAAAAAACCAAATGCGATCATTTTGCCAAACGCAACAAAAACAGGCTATGTATTTTCTGGCTGGTACACAACACAATCTTCAGGTGGTGTGCTTGTAGGAGCTGCAGGTGCAACCTATTCACCAACGAGCGCAATCACTTTATATGCACGTTTTTCTGGAATTGTTTACACAATCAATTACAACGGTAATGGAAACACTGGTGGAACAGTTCCAAACACAGGTTCATATGAAACTGGATCAGATGGAACGTATAACAACACTCAGGTTTATACATATACGGGTTCAGATCAAACATTTACAGTTCCTAGCGACATCACTGGAACAAAGGAAATTCTTGTTGAAGTTTGGGGAGCAGGTGGTGGTGGAACACATCAGTTCTACGGTCCCGACCATGGTGGTGGAGCAGGTGGTTACACAAAGGCAACCATTTCTACTCCGACTTCAGGAGAAGTTCTAACTCTTAAAGTCGGTAAAGGTGGAACGGTAAAGACAACTACTTCTGCCTATGGCGGTGCGGGTGTTGGTGGAAATACTTCAGGCCTTGAAGGTTCATCTGGAGGTGGATATTCAGGCGTATTTACTGGAAGCACTCCACTAGCAATTTCAGGCGGTGGAGGTGGAGCCTCGCCTGGACATGACAGTGGGGGAATTGCAGGTGGTGGCGGTGGTGCAAACCAAAGCGGAACCGCATCTACAAGTACTTCTATGGGAGGACGCGGCGGAACAACCTCTGCCGGCGGTACGAAAGCAGCAAGCTGTGCAACAGATGGATCGCAATACACAGGCGGTAACGGCTGTGGCGGTTCTACCGAAGGTGGTGGTGGCGGCGGTGCTGGTTACTTCGGTGGCGGCGGCGGAAATCACGGAGGGGATAGCTGGACCACAAACGGTGGTGGCGGCGGCGGCTCGGGATATCTCGATTCAACTCGCGGTTCATTGATGACCGCGACAGTTGGTGAAAGTGGTGCGGCTGCATCGACATGGGCATTTCCAAATAAAACCAGTTCTAACTATGGAACTGATAATGCAGGCCGTGGTGGAAAATCCAACACAAATACAACTACAGATAGCAGCGGCGGTAATGGAAGAATTGTTATTCAGTGGAAAACAGGAAGTGGTGAACACATCGTTGGTGCAGGACCAACAAAAGTTGGCTACACATTTGCAGGTTGGAATACTGCTGCCAATGGAAGTGGTACCTCTTACTCAGCAACAAGAGCAATCGCACCTAGTTCAGACATAACACTCTTCGCACAATGGACCGCTGCATCTAGAACCGTTACATATGCTCTTGACAGTGGAACATCTACCGCGACCACTACACAGTTAACTGGCAAAGTTGTTGGTAACACAATCACACTTCCAGCTTCAAGCACAATGTCAAAGACTGGTTATTCATTTGCTGGTTGGAGCGATGGAACAAACACTTATGCAGGTGGAGCAACATGGACTGTTCCTGCTTCTGATTCGAACTTCACATTGACAGCACTGTGGAACACGCAAACCCTTACATATTCTTATGACACTAATGGTGGTGGAACAGCTCCTGAAGGTGGCACAAAAACCTACGGCCAAACACTGGTTTTAGCCTCTTCTACAGGCTTATCTAAGACTGGATACACCTTCGCGGGTTGGAACGATGGTTCAACTACAAGCAACGCAGGTGCTTCAGTCTCGATCACAACCAACAAGATCTTTGTAGCGCAGTGGTCTGCCCAAAGTTTCTCGATTACTTATGATGGAAATGGTTCGTCGTCAGGTTCTGTAACTGCAGGCTCATATGTTGCAGGTGGAGTTCCATACGCGATTGCAGCGAATGGATTTACACGAGCTGGCTACAACTTTGCAGGGTGGCACACAACCGCTGGTGGAACCGGTGGAACTGGCTATGTGGCAGGTGCGGGCTATTCAACAGCTGCAAACTTAGTCCTTTATGCAAAGTGGACACCAGCAAGCTACACAATCACTTACAACGGTAACGGTTCAACTGGTGGAACTGTTCCGAGTGCTGGAACCCTAACAACAGGCACAACATTTAACGCTGACAACAATTCTGGTTTGCTAGTAAAAACCGGATATACATTTGCCGGTTGGAACACAGCTGCAAACGGCACAGGAACAGCAATTGCAACTAGTGGTGTTGTTACTACGACTGCAAACTTAACTCTTTATGCACAGTGGACAATTATTTCTCCACTAATCACATTCGATAAAGGAATTGCCACTACAGCGAACCTACCTTCAAACACATCTGCACAATACGGATCTTTATTTACTCTGCCTGCAACAGATACCGCGACGGTAATTAGCTCCGTAAATTACATTTTCACCGGTTGGAAATCAGGCAATGCAACATATGCCGTCGGTGATAAGTATCGAATGAGTGAAAGTAATGTGACCTTCACTGCTCAATGGGTAGCTTTATACGATGTCACTTATATTTATGGTGATGGACTCACGGTGGATGCCAAGGATGAAGAGTGTGTAACTGCCTCTTTATGTATCAACAACCAATCAATTACTACTAGAGCCGCACCAAGTCGTACCGGGTATAACTTCACTCATTGGCGAGACCAAAGCGGCACAACGGTTTCAGGAAATGCTGCCTACACCGTGTCCGATGGTCATTACGTGCTTTATGCGATTTGGGCACCAATTGAACGCACTCTGTCATTTGGGCTGGATTCTGGCAGTGGAGCAGCACCTGCAGACATAACTGGAAAAATTATTGGTGAAATTGTTACCCTGCCAACCACCAGCAGTACCAAAGCGGGATACACCTTTGGAGGTTGGAGTACTGGGGGAATTACTTATCCTGCAGGCGGCACAGTCACTATTGGGACCGCCAACATTCCATTTACCGCTGTTTGGGTAGGAAATACAAACACAATTACGTACAACGGAAATGGAGCGACGGGTGGCACAGCTCCGTCTTTCGGAACATATGTAACAGGTTCTGTTACTCCATTCACCGTTACAACAAATAGTGGAACTCTAGTCAAAGATGGCTTTACTTTTGATGGTTGGTACACAACAGCAACCGGGTCAGGGGGAACCGCCTATGCCGCCGGTACGGGAACACTGACAACAACATCTGACATTACTTTGTATGCAAAATGGAGCGCTGCATCATTTGTTGTTACTTATGATCCAGCGAACTCAAGTAGTACATCAACTGAAAACAAGATGTATGGATCCAGCTTCACACTTCCAGTTGCACCAACTAAGGCGGGCAATAACTTCCTCGGTTGGGAGCTAACAGTAAATAGTGTCGCAAATACATATGCACCAGGGTCCACCTTCACCATGGGGTCTTCTGCAATTACATTCACAGCAAAGTGGACCGGGATTTACTACGCTGTTACCTATGCTTTGAACGGTGGCGCAGGTACCGCACCAACACAAGCAAATGTTGCCTCCGGTGGATCATTTATAACCGCCGCAGAACCAACTAAATCTGGATTTACTTTCGCTGGCTGGAGTGATGGCGCCACTACGACAAATGCATCCACCTCAATTACAAATGTTTCTGGAAACATCACACTGACCGCTCAGTGGACTATCGCGGCGCCAGGTATTCCGGGAGCACCAATAGCCACACCAGGAAATGGGTCTGCCACAATCACAATTGCTGCTCCAACCACTGGTGGAACTCCCTCTTCTTACACGGTGACTGCTTACGATTCATCAAACCAATCTGCAGGAACATGTACCGTGACAGCTCCAGGAACAAGTTGCACCATTGCTCCGCTAACAAATGGAACCGCGTACACATTTACATCGACCGCAACTAATGCAACCGGAAGTTCAGTATCAAACTCAACTGCTTCAGCAGCGGTTACACCAGCAGGTGTGCCTCAGTCACCATCAAGTATCGCAGGTTCAGGTACGGGTGGAAGCTCAACAATTGAATGGGTTGCTCCAACAAGTGATGGTGGTTCACCAATTACAGATTATGTAATTGAATACAGCGTTGCAGGATCTGGTACTTGGACAACGTTTAGCGATGGAACATCAACAGCAACTTCCGCAACAATTACAGGATTGATAGCAGGCAATGGATACGAGTTTAGAGTTTCAGCTAAGAATGTAATTGGTAGTTCATTACCTTCATTTACATCTCCTATTGTGGATGCACTTCCAACCGCTCCTATTATTTCTAGTGTCATAGGGGCTAGTGAGAAGGTAACTGTTACCTGGAATGCCTCATCACATTTAGGTTCCGGCACATTGACTGATTATGAGGTAACAGCATATGACGCAAATGGAGATGTTGCAGGTTCATGTAATCCCGCTTCAGGACAGCTGACTTGTGATGTCACTGGATTAGTTAACGGATCTGGCTACACATTCAAGGTTGCAGCTATTACAACTGTTGGTTCCTCTGCACAGTCATCTGCATCAAGCGTCGCAATTCCAGCGGGTGTTCCATCTGCCCCAGCAAATGTTGCAGCTGTAACCAGTGGAAGCAACATGACAGTCACCTTTGATGCCCCATCAGATACAGGCGGTTCCGCAATCACTTCATATGTTGTTACTTCATCTCCATCTGGCGCAACCTGTACTCGTGGTGCCAATGCAACGACCTATACATGTACTGGTTTAACCGCGGGTACTAACTACACATATTCAGTGAAGGCAGTTAATTCAAAGGGAGAATCCAGCGCATCGTTGGATTCAACAGCGGTCACAGCTGTTGCGGCTCCTTCAGCACCACTGAGTGTTTCAGCAGTTATTGAAGCTGGGGCCACAACCCTTTCCGCTACGGTTTCATTTGATCCGCCTGCAAATGAAAATGGTTCACCAGTAATTTCCTACACAGTGACCGCCTCACCTGGTGGAGCTACCTGCACCGTTACAGCTCCAACCACCTATTGCGAGATTCCAGTTTTGCCGGATCGTGTTTATACATTCACAGTTACTGCAACCAATGCGGTTGGCACATCGGTCGCTTCATCAGCATCCCTTGAAACAAAGGCAGCAAATGGAAATCCTCCAACACTTGTGGTTGACCCTATTCCGGCACCGACTGGGGATTTGGCAGAAAACAAAGTTTTGAGTTCAAATATAACTTTTGCGGACTTTAATTCGACCCCGAACTCGGTTGTTACATATCAATGGAAACGTTGCACTGATCCACTAGATGACACAACCTGTACAAGTATTTCTGGTGCAGCCAGTGCAACATACTCACTTGGTTCAAGTGATGTTGATAAATACATAAGAGTTGAAGTAACTGCTACTAACTCGATCGGAACAATTACCAAACTTTCTGATGCAACCGCAATTATTGTTGCAGCACAAACAACACCAAGTACGCCATCAACGCCTTCAACTCCATCTACGCCGGCAGTTGATCCAACTCCAGTCGCACCTACTTGTGATTCTGCATGTCAGGCAATTCGTGATGCTGCAGCGACAAAAGCAGCCGCAGATGCCGCAGCCAAAGCTGCGGCGGATAAAGCAGCCGCAGATGCTGCAGCAAAATTAAAGGCTGATGCAGATGCACGCACCGCAAGTGATAGAGCATCAGCGGCAGCAAAGGCAGCAGCGGATGCGGCAAAGACTGCAGTTGAAAGAGCAGGAGCAGCTGCAGCAGCAAAGGCCGCAGCAGATGCAGCCGCAGCCGCAGCCGCAGCACAAGCAAAGGCGGCAGCAGATGCACAAGCGGCGGCAAATAGAGCAGCAGCCGCAGCACAAGCTGCACTTAAGAACTCTGCGGCATCTGCCGCAGCAAAGGCGGCAGCAACCGCTTCAGCAGCGAGAGCAGCAGCCGCAGCACAAGCCGCTGTTAAGGCAGCAGCAACCGCTGCACAGAATGCGAATAAAGCAAAGACCGCGGAAGCAAATGCAAACAAGCAAGTAGATATTGCAATTAACTCTTTGTCATCAAAGACAGCATCAGCAAAGGCAACTGCAGAAGCAAATGCAATTGCGGCAGCTGCAAAAGCTGCTGCAAATGAGGCGGCAGCAGCCGCTGCGGCTAAAGCTGAGGCGGCAAAGGCAAACGCATCAGCAGCACAGAAAGCAGCAGCAGATGCCGCAGCACGTATTTCTACAGAACAGAAAGAAGCAGCCGCAGCCGCTGCTGCAGCAAAAGCAGCAGCAGACGCCGCAGCAAAAGCAAGTGCAGAAAAGATCGCAGCAACAAATGCCGCCAAGGTTGCAACAGAGAATCTCGTAAAGGTTTTGAATGAGAAGGCAACTCTTGCTGAGGAAGCAGCAAAGACGACAGATTCAGCGCTAAGAGAAGAGATTGCAAAGAAGATCGAAGAGATCGAAACAAAGCTTGAAGAAGTAGAAGCTGCAGCAGAAGAGGCTGTTGATACTGCAGAAGAAGCAACAACTGAATTTGAAGAGGCTCAAGAGGCTGCTACAGAGGCACAAGAAGTTGCTGCTAAAGAAGCACAAGATGCAGTAGAGATTAAAGCGGAAGCGGCCACAAAGACCGCTGCAGCAACTAAGGCAGCAGCAAGTGCATCGGTTGCCGCAAAGGTTGCAACTGCAGCAAAGGCAGCGGCAGCGAAGGTTCCGTCAAAGGCTGTTATTAAGAAGCCAACCACTACAACTGGTAAAAACACAGCGAAAGCAACTGTTACAGGATTAAAGCCTGGCCAAAAAGTTAAGGTAACTGTGAATGTGAAGCCAAAGCCATGATGAAAAAGTTGTTACTACTAGTTCTAATCTTCCTTAACTTCACCGTGCTGCCAGCAGATGCTGTAGAGAAAAAGGTTGTAATTGATCGACTGACTCAATCTGAAGCAGAAGATCTTGATATTGAAATCCCTGATGAAGTTCCACCGGGTTATCACTCAATTACGATTGAAGTTTACGATGACAATGGAACTGTCTCGGAAAAAGAGGTTGAGTTTTGTAAGGATGAAGAGGGTGTTGTTCAGTGGGATAACAACTGCCCAAATTTGAAATTAGATGAAGAGCCTGCAGCTGTTGATCCAGAGCCAGTAAAGGCGATCAACGTTGGCTTGCAGCCATATGATCCCTTGAGCGATCCAGAGACCACAAAAGGCTTGCATTTGGCTGGTTTTGCCGCCCTTGCCGCGCTGACTTCAATTAAGCGCAATGAGAAACAGAGTGATGAGGAGCAGGACCAAGAGTCTTTGCAATCTGTTTCATCGGGTGCGCTGAAGCTTTTAAAGAATGAACCAGGAAAGGGAGATCTTTCAAAGAGCTGGGATAACCGTTATACAGATGAAAGCGACTTCATCTTTGTATCTCTGGCCCATCGATTCAATCGTTTCTCACCGCTACTAACTCGCACGATCCAGGATGGCAACACAGTCCGATCAATGATCGGATCTTGGGCTGCATTGTTGATGCCTATTGGATTGATTCTGGGAATCATCGCCGTGGTTAACACCGGGGGTCAATCCTTGCCTCCTGTCTGGACAATCGTTGCTTTAATCATGGCGGTTGCAATATTTGATGCCTTTGCAGGATTTATTGCGGGGTTTGTTTTCTTCCTAGCTGCTTTGCTAACAGGAAACATAACTAATCGTCCAGAGCTGCTGACAACAATTGGTGTGATGGTTTTGTTCTTCGCACCAGCGTTGCTTGCAAGTTCCTTCCGGCCATTCCGTCGCTTGGTTCGAAATCAAGATGATTTGTGGGAGCGTATTACTGATTATGCGTTAGGTACTTTGCTGACATTCTGGGTAATCACAAAGATGGTTGCGGCCATGAATGGTTTGGCACGTCTAGAGCTACCAATTACTGAATATGGAGCAGAGCTTGCCTTTTGGGCAGCGGGCTTATTGCTAATCCGCGTTGCGCTGGAAGATATTGCAGTCGAGCAGTATCCGATGCGACTTCGTGCGCTGCATGTTGAAATCAAGAAGCCATCACAAAATCAAAAGATTCGCTCTCTTGCTTTCAAAATCTTTGTTTTCTTCATTATGGCTGCTCCATTTGTTGGATCTACGCTTAACTTGGTTTTAGGAACCTTGTTATTTGCAATCCCACAGATCACATCGTTAAGTCTTGAAGATAATCTGCCAAAGAAGAAACTGTATTTACCCAAGGGTGTTTTAAAGACTGTTGTCATGATCTTTGTAATGGCCCTTGCGTCCAACATGATTGAAGGGGCTTTTTCATCACCTGAGGCCTTCTTGAAGTGGAGCTTTGTGGTTATGGCCTTGCCTGGCTTCTTCTTGCACTACTTGGATGCGATCACCGATGCACCAGAGAGTGATTGGAAGACCACCGAAAAAGGTCGAATGATCTATCGAATCGGTGGCGTCATTGTCTTTATCTTGATGGTTCTCGTTGTGAGAGGTGTAGATATCGCATCGTGGCTTGTTGGGTAATACTTAAGGCATGACCAAAGTATTACTGACAGGCTTTGAGCCTTTCGGGACAGCAACATCAAATCCTTCGGGTGAGATTGTTAAGCAGATTAGCGGTGACAACATTGTCACCGCTATTTTGCCTGTTGCCTACACACAATCTGCCGAACGTTTATTGGAATTGATTGCAGACCACAATCCAGATGTAGTTATTTGTTTGGGTCAAGCAGAAGGCCGTACTCAGGTAACACCAGAAAAGGTTGCAATCAATTTAGATGATGCACGCCTTGCAGATAATGAAGGCGTCTTTCGCAAAGATATGAAGATCATCGAAGGTGGTCCTGATGCTTACTTTTCAACTCTTCCAGTAAATGAAATTGTTGAAGCAATCAAAGCCAAGGGAGTTCCGGCTGCTGTTTCTCTAAGTGCCGGAACTTTCTTATGCAATCACGTTTTCTATGTTACGCAGAACAAATTTGCTGGCACCAAAGTTCGCAGCGGATTTGTTCATGTTCCATTAATGGAGTCGCAGGCACCTGAATTTCCAGGGTTGCCAACTATGCCCTTAGATCAAATGGTTATTGCAGTGCGAGCTATGTTGGAGATAGTTTTTTAAGGGTATAAACCACGAAGTTTGTGGGCTTGTGCAACACGTCCAACACCAATCATATGTGCGGCTTCACGCCATGAAACCTTTTTCGAAGTTGCAGTCTCTTCAACTTCTTTGAATGAGCGCATCATAATTTGATTTAGGTTAGATTTAACTTCTTCTGCGGACCAGAAGTAATTTTGTTTGTCCTGCACCCATTCAAAATAAGAAACGATCACTCCGCCAGAGTTTGCGAGGATATCCGGCACTGTAAGAATTCCCTTGTCATTAAGGACGCGGTCTCCTGCAGGAGTAGTTGGAGCGTTTGCGCCTTCAACAACAATCTTTGCTTTAATGCCTGGTGCAGACTTTTCAGTGATTGCATCGGACAACGCGGCAGGAATCAAAACATCAACCTCTAAATGAAGAAGTTCTTCCTGAGTTAGCTTTTCCGTACCTGGCATATTTAATGAGTGATTTTCAGTAAAATACTTCCAAAGCTCTGCGACGCTTTTAAATCCGGTTACACCACCATTTACATCACTTACCGCAACGACTTTAAGCCCTAGGTTTTCAAGTCCTATAGCGGTCCAGTAACCAACTTTTCCAAAGCCCTGAATCGCAACTGTTGCACCATTAGGATTTATTCCACGTGTTTTCAAAGCCTCAACCGTAGAGATCACAACACCATCACC
>Ga0208364_1000245_pt1 | contig 12983 bp, 21 predicted proteins | sample LakMenEpi08Jun12_FD_150680 | JGI IMG/M metagenome (GOLD analysis project Ga0208364, IMG submission 150680) | Freshwater microbial communities from Lake Mendota, WI - 08JUN2012 deep hole epilimnion (SPAdes) | ecosystem: Environmental > Aquatic > Freshwater > Lake > Epilimnion/Euphotic zone ...
AAGTAAAAACGCTATTAGATGAACTTGCAACTAATCCTGATCCTGTTACCGTTGTAAATCTATAAAGGCTTGATCCTGTAATCACAAAGTCAGTCGTTCTTGTAGCTACGGGAAAGTCGCTTGTGGTCTTTGTTAAACTCTTTTGATTGTGCGGTATTATAAGCCTATTAAATAGTTCCTGATCGCCAGATAACAAATCTAAAGTATATGTATAACTCGTTCCTTCAAATATCTTTTCTAAATACTCCGCAACATATAAAGCAGGGCGAAAGGCTTTTACTTGAAAATTTACTTTATCCGTGCTTACATTTCCGTAATCAATCAATGGATAAAAGTAACCTGATCCTGCAACGCTATCCCAACTTGCTTTAATATTAGTTATATTATAAACGTGATTGTATTCGCTAAAATCTAAATCTGTTAATCTCTTGTTTCCTAATGTAGTCATAAAACCGCCTAACTCCCCAATAACAGAGCATTGATATTCGATAGTTTTATTATCAATAACAATTTCTAATATCCTTAATGTTCCTTTAAATATTTGGATTTTATCAATAAATATTTTACAATTAGCTTGTTTTGAAGCGTTAAAATTGTAGTTAACATTCGGTAAATTGTCATCAGTATCATTCGCATTTGCTAAATCAAATATGAATCCAAATATTTTATTGTTTGTAGCCGTGCCCGTTATGGATATTGTTTTACTATAATTGGTGTTCTTACTACCAAAGTCAGTAATGTCATCAATAGTATAAGTAAACTCTGTACTAATATCCTCCATTAAATCAAGGCTAAAATCCTCTATATATATTTCCGTTCTAATCATTTATCTAAATTGACTATTTGTGTATTTACCTACTTCAATTCCTATTTCAAAATTAAATAGCTTATCGCTTACTTCTAATTTATATTCGTAGTTTGTTTCAGCTATTGTTACAGGGAAATAAGCACCTTGCACCTCCATATAACATATAGTGCTTGCTACTAATTGCGCAAGCCATTCGTAATCCTGTTGGCTAACCCAATCGCTTATTAGCTTATACTTATCTGTATGCTGAATAGAATAGTTTAAAGTTGTTTCATTGTACTTATTGTAAGCATCATTATTTCGCATCTGATTGCCTACTAACTGCCAATCATTACGCCTATATGAAGCCCTTTTAAACTCGCTTGATCTCTTATTGACCAATGCAAATTTCATAGTATCCCAACCGCCTAATCTATTAAGAAAGTGTAAATTGTATTGCTTAAACTTAGGATAGCACTTTTGAACGAATTTAAGTTTACGTGATTCTGCCACCCCTAATTTTAAATAAACATTATATCCGTAAGTATTCTCTGTAATTAATGTTCTACCTGCAAAGGTATTGATATGCCCTGCTTGTAGGTTAAATAAATTCATCTGTCCTGTTAGCGTTACGTTTCCACTTGCCGTATCAATAACCGCACCTGCTTCGTTTATTACATCAACGCAACCAATATAAGATCCTGCAGTTATTTTAAGATAGGTTGCAAAAAAATTATCGCCGTATTCTAAAACAATATTATCTGTATCCCTTTCTGTAAGCCAATCATCTGTAAAGTTCTCTATTAATAGATTATCATAATAGTCAGATAAAACCAAAGGCGTGTTATTATTTACAAATAGAATGTCAGCAAATAAAGGTGGGTAGTAATTGTAAGCACTTAAATTTCCAGATGCTAAATTATAGTTACTGATTGATCCTGATGCATTTAGATATTCCTCGCCTACCCTGTATTGATAATCAACCTTGATCTTATCGTTTGTAGCTACAAGGATTGAATTGCCAGAAGGCTCAAAGTAGTTTTGAACATAAGCCCTAACCACAGGGCTTGAATTGTAAATGCCATAGCTACCCTCTGCGCTTGGGGCGGGATATATCTTTGTTCTGCTAACCTGTGCGCCATCTATGAATATATCATAAATAAACTTAAAGGAAGTTTCGCCTACATTTGTAGAACTCGCTACAAACCAAAGGTCGTCGTGCATACTGCTATAAGTTGCAGGACTACTTTCTATTGTTATTGCCATCTTTTATTTCGTTTGCTATTTGTGTAATTTTTATTTCAACGTCAAATCCTAATGCTGCATTCATAATCTTTTGAAAAGCAGATCCAAATACGCTATCCCTCGCCTTATCAAAATACCTTGTAGATCTTAAACCTTTTCTATGTATTGACTTTGCTATTGCCGCCGCTATACTCTTTTTGCTATCAATCGCTTTTAGTTCTACTCCAAGTTTACTATATTTTTTTACTGCAATTGTTTTTAGTTTATTGTATTTAAGCCAACCTTCTACAACTGAAACAGGTATTGACTTTTTATTGTTTTTAAAAGCGTATGGCGTTTTGCCGTCTGCCTTTATGTTTTTAGTTCCCTTAACCCCTTGATTCACAAAATCCCAATATTTAGATGCAGGCTCATTCTTAGGGTAACCCATTGACAAAGTATAAGTAGTGCCAAATTTAGTAACCTGAAACCTAATATCAGCTATATTTCCAGATGCGATTGATTTGTTTGCGTTCAAATTATCAATAGCCTCTTGTTGAAATTCTGCGCCGTATTTTAGAAGGATTGCTTCAATTACAGGCATATCTGGATTGATAGTCCTTTCTTGCCCTAATGTGCTTAAAAAACCATCTGCTATCGCCTTTGCCTGTGCCTGACTAATACTCATAACATTAAATAGATAAACGGCTTAAATATACCGCACAAAAAACCCCCACCATATTGGCAGGGGTAAACCACAAATCTACAATTGTCTATGTAACTCCCTATCGTAATCCGCTTTTGCTTTTAGATAAGACAATGTATTTAAAGCCTCTATTGTTAATCTATCGTAAACTTCCTCAACTCTGATATTTTCGTGGTCGGCAATAAGTTTGGCTGAATAATGCCATCCAAAATATTGCATAAATCTGCTACCACTTGGTTGCATTGCTCCTTCGTCTGTCCTGTCATCATCATTTTGGTCACCAAATAATCCCTTGTAACTTCGATCCAATTTCTGTATACTTGATAAAAAAAAACCAACGAAAAATATACGTCTTGAAAATTAGCTTGTAAAATATCATCCGCATAATCTTCGTGCTTCGCTGCGTCGTACTTATCATCAACCCAGAATCCAAGCCAATTTCTTTTTTGTGGCATAACCATTGTAGCACCTAACTTATGCAGATTGCCGTATATATCCCCTACGAATGCTTTGCTTTCTACATACCTTCCGAATGGCATCCTTGTAACATCATAAATCAATCGGTATCTTTTGCCGTTTACCTTTATGATCTTTACAGGTTTACCTTCTGGTAAACTATTTAGAAAATCGCACTCTTTTAGCTTTGCCTTGTACTCCGCTTGGGTTAAGCTATCCACTTGATTTTCAGTCATATTATAAACAATGCCTATAAGTTTAAACGACTTTTCTATTTCGTCGTCTTGTTTATTTGCAAGTGTTTTTACAATATTCTGATATTGCCAAACGCTAATATTATTCCATTTCATAGCACGAAGTTACTAAAAGTTCTTGGATATCCTGGTCTGATTCTAAGATTTCATCAATCTTATTTAATACATCTGCGCAAGTAAATGGCTGCCCTGACTTGCATTGTTGATCCACCCAATCCCGAAGGTCAGTTAATTGTTTCATAGATAGTTTTATTTACACGATTTTAAAATTTCTAAACATAAATCTTCTGGAATTTTACTTCGTTAATAAGCACCTTTTAAACCTTGTGTTCCTGTTCTTGAGCCTCTTGGTGCTGCGATATGGCAGTCATCCCCATTCTTGCACATAGGTCTTGGAATCCATTTTTCGCTATTAGTCCAGATATCAGTTGGCTTCATCCTTGTATCGCCATATTGACAATATGTAATACTTTGTCTTTTGAAATTATCCATAAAATGCATTTTCCTTAATAAACCTCTGGGATTTTCAATAAAGAAATATTTAGGCTTAAAATAGTTAATTATTTCTATTGTTTTTTTGGCTAATTCAATACCAAGTTTAGCAGTATCTGTTTTAGGTATATAAGCATTTTTGCCTCCTGTCCAATGATGCCCTAAAGCTGCAACACTAAATCCCGTACAAGGCGGGGATGCCCAAATAATATCAGGTTGAAATGGAACTTTATTTATATCAAAATCTAAAATACTTGTAACATAATCAATCTTTTCAAAATTAATTAAATCACTTGAAAAAACTTCATAACCTAAAATTTCAGATGCTTTGCCTATTGAACGGCTCCCTGCAAACAATTCCAATACTTTCATAATATAAATTTTTTTAGTCCGTTTGCGCTTGTCATTATTGCCTCCGCCCTTTGTGTCAGGCTTTCAATCTGGTTTAGCAATTCCGCCTTATCCTTTGTGCAATAGTATCCGTTTGAAGTACCCATAACAGGAAGTATGCCTTCGGATCTAATAAAGTTAATTATCTTTCTTAATCTTGGCTCACTAAATAGCTTGATGCCATACCTGGCTTTATTTTCGTTTATTGCGTTTACAATATCCGCACCCTTAATAGGATTATCTTTTGTCTTGGTGCTTAATCCTTTAATGATTAAAGGCACAAGTTTCTTTTCGTCCTCTGTTAATTCCTTTGTGATTTCCTCAAAGTTAGTTATCATAGTATAGGTTTTAAGATACGTCTGCCAATGCTAAATTTACCATTTTTAATTGAATCCTTAACTCTTTATTTTCCTTTTCTTTTAATCCTAATTCCTTTTCAATCTTTGCAATCCTTTCTATAAGTAGCTCATTTTCCAGGCGTATCATATATTCTTGCCCCATTAAATAATTATTCTTAGTCATAAAATTGATTTAAAAAGCCGCCCAAAGTCCACAAATTACTATCATTGTTATTTTTTAATATTAAAAATCTTCAGGCGGCGTAAGTTTATAATTTGTTTATTTGTTCTTGTTCTAATAAGCTATCTGTTTCTCTATCTTGTTCTAATTCCTCTTGTGATGTTTCCTCCTCCTCGTCCTCATCTTCCCAATCGCAATGTTCTAAGCAATCAGGACAAATATCTATTTCGTCAAAGTTTGTATGTGCGCCGCAGCAAGTTGAATATGGCATAGTTATAAATTTTCAATTAAAGCCGTTAATAATAAAGCACCGCCCATTATATACCAAAACCATTTTTCGGTAAGGCTTTCCGCTTTGTATTGCTCGTTTCTTTTTTCTTGTAAGGTTTTTAATCTGTTCATATTAATTTATTTTTTTAATTAAAAAAATAAGAAGGTACTTCAAAAACTTCTTTTGAATCTTGCCACATAGCTTTGATATAAGATTCTCCGTTATAAAAGAAATTTCTTTTTAATATGGCAACCTTGCCTTCTAATGTTCCGAAAATTGTGCTTGTTTTTGAACAAGTAATTAATTGTAAATTTTTCATAGTTTTTTGGTTTTGTTATACAAATATACACCTTTTATACATATTTTATACATATTATTAATATTTATTTAAAAATATGATAAGCGGTAAATATCAAGGATAAGCGGTAATTAAGCAAAGGCGTATCGCCCTGATCCCCTTTTATAGTTAAAGTTCTGCCAGGCTAAAGCTAATGCCATAACACAATCGTCGTGGAATCCCGAAGGCGCAGAATACCTTACGCCATTAGCCGTAAACTGATATTCAAATACGTCCAATTCGTCTACGATTACCCCCGCAGGATAGCCTATCTTGTTTTGTTGGATTGCCTGCGCCAAGCCCTCCATTAGTTGTTGCTTTGATTGACTTGTAAACTTTAAGCCTTCTATGTTTACCCCTTCCCTAATCAAATCCTCAAGGATAGGATCGCCAACGCCCGTGCTATCTGCTAATATAGGCGCAATAGATAGCCTTTTAATGTTTGCTTTAGTATTATGCCAATCCATTTGAAAGCGGTCAAAATAAGCCACGTTACCCCCATTATCAAGCCCTATGATAACGGTAAAGTCAACAGACTTAGCAAGATCAATACCATAAGCCACAATTTGCTGCGCTGATATTGGTTTAATACATCTTTGAATAAAATTGTTACCGAAAGGGTTGGCACTGTTTTCGGAAGGGTTTGCAAGATATTCCTGCTCAAATACAACCTCTGGCAATTGCAATCGTGCCTCGTCTATTTCCCTTGTATTTATATATGGATTATCGTAGGTGCTAAATTTAAAACTTTGCCAATCATTTTCCCCCTGTTTCATAAACATTGAGTAAAAAAAGTTCTTGCCTCTGGGCGTGGATAGGAATACCGCCTTACCTTGATAATCGGTTAGCGTTGGGCGAATACTATTCTGCCATCCTGATTCTAAGTCAGGGATAAATGCAGCCTCATCTATGATTACTAAATGAAACTTGCGCCCTCTTAAATTGTCCAATCGTTCCCCTGTATAAAATTCAATTGATCCGTTATTAGGGCAATATATCTTTAAGTTGCTGATATTGTTTTTAAAAGGAAGTGCTGCCGTAAGCCTTTCAAAAAATGCCTTTGCCAATTTATACGTTGGCGTTATGTATGCAACTTGACCGCCTTTGATTGCTTCGCTGATTGCAAGTATCTGGGATAGTTCTGATTTGCCGAAACGACGTCCGCACATAACCACAATAAAACGGCTATCGCATTCTAATATCTTCTTTTGGTTTATATGCGGACTTGGTAATTCTATGCGCACTATAAAATAGTTTTGCCTTCAACAAATACAACCTCGATCCTGGTATCTTGCTGAATATCCATTTGTTCTTTAGGCTTGCCATATACTCTGGTTAGTAATGTATCTAAGGAATATAAGCTGCCCTTTTCTAAAGACTTACGCATAGCTGCTGCAATAGTCTTTTCTAATATCGTAGCCTTTGGATTATCCCAAACCTTTTTAAGTTCCTCCATATCCATTGACATCATCACTTGGATCGTATCGTTTATTTCGCTTAGCTTATAACCTTGCTCTTTTAGCAAGCTAACATATTTACGCGGACGTCCATTTGGGTTACCTGATTCACCTGGCTTAAATGGTATTAAATGTTCTTTGCTCATTCTGTTATTGTTCTGTTTTTATATATGCTTGTCCGTTTCTTTTTACTTCTAAAGTCGGATCAAGTTTTTGCATCCTATCTAAAATCACTTGGCAATATTTAGGATCAAGTTCCATACCAAAGCATTTGCGTTTAAGTTGATGTGAAGCTACCATTGTAGTTCCTGTTCCACAAAATTGATCTAAAATAATATCTTTTTCTTTTGTAAATTGTAATGCCCATTCTGGTAAATCTATTGGGAAAGTTGCAGCGTGAACGTGAGAAAATTCATTATTTCTATTTGGTTTACCTCTGTATATATTAGGAATTGTTCCTCTAAAATTTGCATTAGGTATTGCTCTTGAAGCTTTATCTTTTGAAGATATAAAGAACATATACTCCCAAGCAGATGTCATTACATTTTCAGCCATTGCAGGTGCTCCGTGTCCTTTATCCCATATTGCAACATCTATAAAATTATCTTTATATTTATTTAGGTATTCAATTAATGCTATTTTATTACCTGCTAAACTTTGTATATTACAAATTAAATAATCACTATACAATATTGCGTTATTTGTAAATCCTATCAATAAATTTAAATAATTGTCTTTTGTTTGATTATCATTGTATTCATTGTACTTGTTATCAGTTGTATGTGTATTACCACTTAAAGCCTCGCTTTTACCTGCATTGTAAGGTGGACTTGTAAATGACATATTTGCCTTTTGTCCGTTCATTAGCTTTGCAACTTGTTCGCTATCCATACTATCGCCACAAAGTAATCTGTGTTCGCCTATCTCAAATAAATCGCCTAATACTATGTCCGTTTCAATACCGCCATCTGGAACGGCAAAGTCATCTTCCTCTGCTTCTAATACATTTGATTCAAAGTTAGGTATATCTAAACCCCATTCAGTTAATTCTTTTGCATCCCAATTATTTGCAAGATCATCCCAATCCCATTCGCCATATCCTACGTTATCCTTTACAATAAATTCTTTTTGTTGCTGCTCGTTCCAATCAACTATTTCAACTGCGACCTCTGTATGCCCTGCTTCCTTAATTGCCTTTAGGCGCATATTCCCACCAAGTACAACCATATCCTTGTTAACTACAATAGGTCTTACATTTAACATATCAGGAAAATCTTGTATTGACTTTACTAATTTTTTAAACTTCTCATCTTTAATTAAACGGGGATTGTTAGGGTTTGCAATTACTTCCGTGATCTTGACTTTTTTTATCATAGGTTTTTGATTTATCTTCCCTGACCTCTATATGCTTTTGGTCTTTGGCTATGTTTGTTATAGGATTTCTTAGCGTGTCCGCATTTCCTTTTACCAAAATTAACCTTTTTTGAATCACTTTTAACCTTTGCCATCTATTTTTTTATTGTGTATGTCTTTTAAATAATCATAATGAGTTTTTGTATCCCCCATAACAATATGGCATTGCCTACATAATGCCTGTAAATTTTCAATCTTATCTGCCTTATTAGATCCCCCCATTCCCCGTGCGTCTATATGATGAATGTCTACCGCTTTAGATCCGCAAGCCTCACAAGGTATAAAGTCCTCTATTCCGTAACCGAAATAATCCAGATATATTTTTACGTGCTTTTTTATTTGTCTGCTTTTGGATGTCCTTTAGGCAATAAATCATAATCCGTAGTGTACTTTGAATTTTGCGGTCTGCCATTCTTTAACAAATATAGGAATGCGTTAACCCTTGCAAATGCCCATTGAGAAGCTGATCTAACCAATGGCGAACGGCTTGTATTATATGCGCCTAATCCTCTTTGAAATACTGACTTCAATGCTCCTAAATTTGCTTTGCCGTATTTGGTATTGCTTTCCTTATCGTTAAATTCCTTTGCCTTATCTTGTAATGTCTTTTCTTGTTCTGCCGTTACCTCTGCGCCTCTTTTACCGCTTGCATCCCCTTTAGCACTTCCTTCGCCTTTTGGATTAGGGTTTTTAGTATCTGACTTTGGTGCTTTTGGACTTGATCTTATACCACCCCTTTCGCCAACTTCTGCAAATTTTTGTTTATCTATTTCTGCAAGTTTTCTCTGCGCCCAACTAACCCCTTCGTCGCCTCCCCAAGCCAACCACATAAGCGCACCGCAATCGTTCTTAGGATCGCCCTTGCTATTTTCCCTATGCCTTTCAAAACTTGACATTCTTGCGATTGTTTCCCTTGATATGTTTTCGCCCTTAGCTATTTGATTAGCCCTTGTCCAACCTACTAAAGTTCCGCAACCTCTATCGTTTTCTTTTTTGATATTTAAAGCCCTGCGTGCGTTTGCTTTCGCCGCCTCTGGATAATCATTATAACTATCCACCATTGAAACCCTGATTGCAGCCCAAACGCTTTGAGCCTTTTCCTCTGTATCAAAGATGCAAGCACCTGATCCAATTCTATATTTCCCGTTTGAGCATTTAATTACAGGCATTTCCTATTAGTTTATTATAAATAGCAAACCTCTGTTTATTTACTTCGTATAAGTTAAAGTTCTTATTGCAATACTCATATAGATCATTTCCGTACTGCTTTCTTGCTGCCTGATCGTGGGTTAATAGCTTGATCCAATAATACCAATCCTTTTGACTATTAACGTGGCAGGCGGGATAAAATCCCTTATAAGGATGTACGTTGCTTACGATAGCAGGGTTTTTCTTTGATGCCGTTTCTAATACTTTTAAATTAGACTTCATTGAATTAAACTTAGAATCAACTAAAGGGATAAGGCTTATGTCTGAATCACAATAAGCCGCCATATATTCCGTTACAGGATTGTAGTTATATATCGTAGGCTTTAGCTTTAAGCCGTTTGTAAAAGCGCAGATCATATTATCCCAAATATGTTTTTCGCCTTCATTGTATCCTGCTATGATTGTTCTTACAGGGAAGTTTATACGTTTCATTGGGTTGCGTAGTATTTCCAAATCCTTGCCGTGTGTTCCTGATCCTGACCAAAACAATCTGACAAGATCCGAAGGCTTTTTTTCTAATACAAATTGTTCCTCGCCGTATGGAATGGCATTAGGCAATATTTGAACGTTTGTATTGTGCTTGTATATTTCCTCTGCTAACCTTTCGTGGGTGCAAGTACAAAGGTCTGCTATCAATAACCAACTTATAATCTGCTCTGGTATCTTTTTTAAAATATAATCCTGATAAAGTATATGTGAAGGTTCAAGATGCCAATAATCGTCATTATCAACTACCAATTTAAAGCCATACTTTTTGCGCCATTCAATCATCTGCTCTGGTTTAATGTTAGCAAGCATCCTATTCATAACCACAATATCAAACTTCCCCTCAAATGTTTCCTCGCTTAACGTATCCGTAATCAAGCAATAATCTTTTTTCATATTAACCAACGGCATCATAATTCTATGATAGCCCACCCCGCTTTGCTTACTTGTTATTGCTAAAATTCGCATCTAATTTTTTTTTCTGTATGGTATATAGGTTGATACTTTTCCCAAACCGCCTGCGCCTTTTGTAGGCTTGCATCCTTCATAGCCCTATACTCTGTGCCATTCCCCACATCGTGTCCAATATGTTCACTTCTTAGATCTGGAATATAGTAATTAGTAAAACCCGCAATGACAGCCCTTTCTGCATAATCCCTGTCCTGCATTCCGTATGGATCGTATTCAGTATTGTATCCGCCAATTGTGTCAATCAATTCCCTTGTTATAAAATTATTTCCAAATGGCACGTGAGTTTTATGAATACCGTCCTGTAATGGCGGCAAATCCTCTACGCAATGTATTCCAATAATACCTGTTTTTGGTACTTTTTGCGCAAACATAACCCAATTTTTAAGCCAATTAGTAGGTAGCAAAATATCATTTGCTAATAAGCATACGCCATCATATCCCCTTGTCATTTTAAGCCCTGCATTAACTCCCGCGCCTATTCCTCTTTTATATCCTACATTGCAATTTGTCCAATTAAATAAATCATAAGGAACTTGATTGCTACCATTATCTACTAAAAAACAATCGGCATCATATCCAGAATTAAAAAAATTCTGATCAATTACGCGCTTTGTTAAATCGTTTCTATTTAAGGTTAATAAAATTACAGCTACATTCATTTTAATATATATGTTTTGCTTTCTGGTTTATCAATAATTAAACTATATCCGTTTACTTGCATTATTTCATTTATCTTATTCCATCCTATTGTTAATTTGTGTGTACCAACATATCCATCCCAATCATTCCCTACGTCTGTTAATGGGGATTCAAAATGAATACATTTAACTCCTTTGCAATATTTAGCTAAATCTATAAAATGGTCATTGCTTAGATGTTCAATAAAATGAGTAGCTATAATAAGATCTGCTTCTATTGTTCTTTTATCTTTAAACCAATCAAATTTTGTAGGCAAAATATAATTAACTTCTTTGCATTTAGTTGAACGAATTGCAGCTTCGCAAATTTCTATACCATACCAGGCTGATATATTAAAGTCTTGCATTGCTTGTTTCGCTAAATCGCCTTTCCAGATGCCGAACTCCAATACTATTGGTTTAGTGCATAGTAATAACGCTTCTTTTACATTATCATAGTTGTAATGATTCTGTTCTGGATAACGTGCTTCTAATTCATTATGATAAGCTATTTGCTCATCAGTTGTCATTGTGTCGTAGCGTTCACGCCACTTGTCAAATTCGTTCATTTTTTTATATTTGGTGAAAGATATTTTGCAGGCACGCCCGCGTATTTACTAAATGATTCTGATTCCCCTTTAAAAAAAGCACTTGCTCCAATCATACAACCTTCGTTAATTACACTAAACTGATGCAATACTGCATTTAATCCAATGTTTGAATATTCTTTTATAACCGAATGTCCGCCTATTTTAGCACCGCAGCTTATTGTAACATTATCCCAAATATGGCAATCGTGTCCGATATGCGCGTGCTTCATTATAAAACAATTATTTCCAATCGTTGTAATATCTTCCGTTCCTGCATCAATAGTAACTAAGCCTGTAATCATATTTCCATTTCCTATGATTACTTTCCCTATTGGTTTATCCCAATATTTTTTATGCTCTGCGGGATCGCCTATTATACAATAAGCCCCAATATAATTGTTATCGCCTATGATAACGTTATCGCCTATGATTGCCGTTGGGTGTATAAAATTTGCCATATTATTGTTTTTCAAACCATTGATATAATCGCATTACCATTTCGAACTTACAAGCACCGCACCATACTGATACGATAAAATTAGGATCTAAATATGTCCTATAAATATGCTCGTACATTTTTAAGTCATCTAATTCAAGATTTCTAATATACCCATTCTTTGCGCACTCATAGTTATTTATATTAGCCGCAAGCCATTCCCTATGCTCTTGTTTTATTTCCATAATGACCAGATTAGTTTTGTTATTATTGGTGCTAAGAATCCCGCTATAAACATTGTACTTGTAATATTCTGGATTAATTCAGGCAGGAAATAGTGTATTGGCGCAAGCCACGCAGCCAAACAACTTCCACAATTAAAGGGCTTGAAATTAATTCGCCATTTATGTTGTAGGTTATGAATCTCAATAAAAAATAATGATGCACAGATAGCAGTTATAATTGATAAAATCATTTTCTAATATTTGTTTTCATTTGTTTTTTGGTTTTATTTATCGTCCGTATGATTGACATATATGGTATGCCTGTTTTACGGCTTAATTCTTTAGCGTTCTTTTTAAAGTCAATAGCATATAGTTTTAAAATCTCTTTGTTATACCAATGCAGCCCCTCCATATTTGCTTCTAACTTTTCAAACATACTTTTATCGTAATCATCTGAAACAAAATCCTGATCCACAAACTCTGTGTAATTTCTGTAATTCTTATAGAAAGTACTTCGGTCGCTTTTAATCATATTGAGCATAATCCTAACTATATAAAATTTTAACTCATTCCTTTCAAACATA
>Ga0208364_1000251_pt1 | contig 12821 bp, 22 predicted proteins | sample LakMenEpi08Jun12_FD_150680 | JGI IMG/M metagenome (GOLD analysis project Ga0208364, IMG submission 150680) | Freshwater microbial communities from Lake Mendota, WI - 08JUN2012 deep hole epilimnion (SPAdes) | ecosystem: Environmental > Aquatic > Freshwater > Lake > Epilimnion/Euphotic zone ...
GTCTCACATTGGGTGAGAAAAGCACGAAAGGAGGGTGTACACTAGTGTACACTAAGTGTACACCTAAGTGTAAACCAAAATCGGCCTCCATTGGCTCCAATCGCAATAAGTGAACACTTTGAACACTTTTTGACAAAAATGAAAAAAAATAAATTTTCACCTAGTCAAAAAAAATAGATTATAAAAAAAAGTGTAAACCTGTAAACCTAGCGCAAAAAACGGCCTAAAATCCCGCTAATTTAAGCGTATTCGCACTTTAGGGGGGTTTACACTAGGTGTAAACTAAGTGTAAACTTGTGTACACTTTTTTGCCAAAAACAGCTAAAATTTACCCTACCCCCCCTCTTTTTTTCAAACCTTTGTAAAACACAAAAATGAACGTAACACTAGGAAGAGCAATTAACTTACTGAACTCAGGGTTCAGCGTAATGCCCATATCGGAGGGCAAAAAACCTCTGATTTTATGGAAGGAGTACCAGACAAAAAAGATAGAAAAGTCAGAATTAGAGAAGCTCGAATACAAGACTAAAGGATACGGTATTATAACTGGTTTTTACGATGTTGAATGTATAGATGTAGACTTAAAGGTATTTCCAACTATCCAAGACGGAAAGAAGTTCTGGAGTGACTTTATTTCTTTTATATCAGATTATATTGATGACTTTAATAGAAAGTTTGTAATATATAAGACTATAAATTCCGGCTACCATATTATCTACAGATGCTCAAAGGTAGATGGAAACAGAAAGCTCGCTACACTCAAAGGACATTCTCAAGCCTTAATTGAAACTAGGGGAACTGGTGGATACATTTATATCTACGATAATCAAGTATCTGATTTGTCTTATGAGCAAGTGCAGGAGATTACCGAAGAAGAAAGAGAGATTCTGTTTGGATTGTGCCGGTACTTCCATTACGATGAAGCCAAGGAGGAAACTAAGATTGAGATCACAGAATATAGTGGACTTACTCCTTGGCAAGATTACAATCAGAGAAACAAGGTGCTAGATTTAATTGCAAATGAGTTTACTGCAGTTAAGCACCTTACGGATAGAATAGTGATAAGAAAAACTAATTCTAAGGATGCCTTGCATGGATTTATATACAAGGATAGCGGATTGTGTTATCTCTTTACTACGGCCACGATTTACCCTCATGAGACACCTTTAACTCCGTTTAGTATCTATGCTTACAAATACTTCAATGGAGACTTCTCAATGGCTGCAAAAGAGCTGTACAAGGAAGGCTATGGAGAGCGAAAGATTCGCAAGGTAGAAATAGAGAAAATTGAGATTCCGCAAGAGGATTTAATATTTCCCATTGATGTGTTCCCAGAATCATTGCAGAGTTATATTTTGTTAAATCAGAAAACACTTAATCATTCTATTGACTACATGGGTAGTTCCTTACTTTGGCTTTTGTCTTTGTGCATTGGTAACGCTTGCAAGGTAGAAGTAAAAACAGGATGGAGGGAATCTTGCAACATTTGGATTGGATTAATAGGCAAGGCAGGACTAGGAAAAACACCAAGTATAAATGCAATAATATTCCCTATTGCTAAGAAGAATAGCTTTGAGATTAAGCACTACCAGAACGAGTACAAAAAGTACAAGGAATTCGAGCGCTTGACTTCAAAGGAAAAAAAGGATGTAGAGGAAATTAAGGAGCCCGTAAGAAAGCAGCTAATTGTAAATGACATCACCGTAGAAGCGTTGGCGGATTTGCACGAGGAAAATCAAGTAGGTATTGCGGTATTTAAGGATGAGTTGAACGGGTGGATCAAGGACATGAATAAATACAAGCCTGGCTCTGATCTCGAGTTTTGGCTCTCATGTTGGTCGAATCAAGCAGCGATTTTAACTAGAAAGTCTGCAAAAAGTAGCTTTGTTGCTAGTCCATTGATTCCAGTGCTAGGTGGTATACAACCTGGAATATTTTCTCAGATTTCCACCATGGAAAACAAAGACAATGGATTCCTAGACAGATTGCTAGTTAGTTATCCAGATAAGGAGATTGAACACTACAACAAGAACTCAATTGACCAAGAAATATTGGATTGGTACGAAGCTTACATTAGTCAGTTCTATAACCTAGTCAGAAACCAAGTTTTGCAGTACAATAAATTTGGAGAAATCGAGAGTCGAATCATTCGATTTGATAGCAAAGCAGATATTGAGTGGGAGCGTATATTTAACAACATTACGGATTTACAGAACTCTGATGACATATCGGAATATGTAAAGTCGATGTTGAGTAAGCAGAAGGCTTATGTTCCTAGATTTGCTCTGTTGATTAATACTTTGTGGTCATTCGAGACAGGAAAGGATTTTGACTTTGTTACTAAGGAATCTTTGCTGAAGGCAGAAAAGTTAAGCAACTACTTTATTGCAATGTCTAAGAAGATTAAGATTAGCAGCTTAGAATCTAATGAACTTAGTGAGATTATCAGGTCTATGAAAAACGAGTCAATAGAAAAGAAAATCGAGATGATTAATAAGACCATCCCAGATTTTAACCGCTCTGAGTTAGCAGAGTTACTAAATGTAAGTAGAACAACGATTTATAAACACTTAAAAAAATGATTGAAGCACTAGACGAAATATCAGAAATCCCATTTGATGTATTTTGGGATAAGTTTAATGAAGCAAGACCTGGGGATTATGATAAGACCTACACTCAAGGTATTTGGCTAAAAATGAGAGAAACAAATAGGGTACTTGCATTTGAATATCTATGCAGGTTTGGAACAGATTATTATTGGCCGCATCATCATTTAGATGCATTTGATTTACCATTTTAAATACCCTACCCCCCCCTTATTTTATTATGAGACACGATTCTTTATTTTCAGGTATTGGAGGCTTTGATTTAGCCTCGGAGTGGATTGGATGGGAAAATGTTTTCCATTGCGAATGGAATGAATTTGGACAAAAAGTTTTAAAATATTACTGGCCTAAATCAATAACTTACAATGATATCACCAAGACAAATTTCTCTATTCACCGAGGAACAATTGACATCCTTACAGGTGGATTCCCCTGTCAACCCTATTCATCCGCAGGAAAGCGACTCGGCAAGGAGGATGAGAGACACCTCTGGCCGGAGATGCTTAGAGCAATTCGAGAGATTCAGCCGACCTGGGTTGTGGGCGAAAATGTTCGCGGGCTTACTAATTGGAACGGAGGGTTGGTATTCGACGAAGTGCAGGCTTACCTGGAAGCTGAAGGCTACGAAATCACACCGTTTCTACTTCCAGCTTGTGCCGTCAACGCTCCCCATAGAAGGGATAGAATTTGGTTTATTGCCTACTCCCCTAGCGCAAGCGAGAGAGCAAAAGAGTTTCGACAAATACGATCAGAGAATGGAGAGATTAGTGGAGAAGGGTCACAAACCATTTACGATGCCACTAGACCAAATGGCATTGAGGGGACTACTTCCGACTCCGACCTGTTTCGATGCGACCAACGCATCCAACACAATGAAGTCAACACAGGTGAAGGAAGGATCAATGCATTCAGTCACATTGACAAGGGCATTATCAATGGGGATGCTACCGACTCCGAACTCAAGGGATTACAAGGATGCACAAACACCCGAAAAGTATCAGGAAAGAAAGGAGCTTTGGGCGGAGAAGGGAATAAATTTACAACTCAGTTTGCCTCAATTGATAAAGAATCAAATGCTTCCGACTCCGATGTCTTCGGATTGCGGGGACAAAGTAACAGGATTGGAAACTCAAGACTCATTGGTAAAAATAGCAAGGGAAATAACTGGCAAAACTTCCCAACTGTCTCCCCAATTTGTGATGCAAATGATGGGATTTCCGACAGATTGGACTCTATTACCTTTCCTAAATGGAGAAACGAATCAATTAAAGCCGGAGGAAACGCAATCGTCCCACAAGTAGTTTATCAAATATTTAAAGCAATTGAGCAATACAATGAATTAAATAAACAGCTTTCTATATGAAACCACTAGACATTCTAAAACAGCTCAAGCAAGATTCTATGCTAGAATCCTATCCTAATGTGCCCAAGTATGCTATTTCAGCACCAAAGTACGAGGATAAGACAGCTAATGGCCTAACCAAATGCGTCAAGGAGTTCTTAGAGCTTAGTGGATACCAAGCAGAGCGAATCAACACTATGGGTAGACCAATAGACAACCGGAAGCAAGTGACCGATGTAATAGGCCGAACCAAGACCATCGGATCAATGACATGGGGTAAGTCAACGGCAACTAAAGGATCAGCGGATATATCAGCTACTATACTTGGTAGGTCGGTAAAGATAGAGGTAAAGATAGGAGCAGACAGACAGTCAGAACACCAGAAAATCTATCAAGAAGCTATCGAAAAGTCTGGAGGTCAGTACTGGATAGTGAAAAACTTTGATGACTTCTATAAAAAATATGAAAATTTTCTTTTATCCAATAAATCAATAAGTTAATATTACAAGACAAAACAAAAACAAACAAAACAATGGCAAATTTATCAGAAATCTTCCTAAAGCAGGAAACACTAGAAACCCTACTTACAACCGTTAAGGCAAAGGGTTTAAAAGGAGTCTCTCTAACCATATCTATGAACGATGAGGCCAACGATTACGGTCAGAATGTGCAATCCTATGTCTCACAGACAAAAGAGGACAGAGAGGCTAAAAAGCCTAAATTCTGGACAGGATCAGGCAAAGTATTTTGGTCTGATAATAAACCAGCAATGGTAGTAGAAAAAAAGCAGGCTCATCAATCTAAAGCTCAATATGCCGAGAAAGAAAGCAACGACCTCCCATTCTAAGTTTATCCTTAAGCGTAGGTTTATTAATAACTTTAATGAATATACAGATTGGCAAGATATCGGATATGGAGAGTTTCTCTCCATTGAAGATGTCCAAGACAAAATCAAGATGCTAATTCAGAACTATAAAAATAAGCACATTGAGGTACACTTTGAAATGAATGGTAAATTGCTAGATTTTAATGGAAATGAAATATCACATCCAATTAAATTTACTCCAAAATGAAAATTCGTCTTTTGCAGTTACTTAAATTTATAAATACAGCTTTAGGTTTTATGACCTGCCTATATTTAATAAGTAAGTCTCTAGGGATGTTTGCATTGGTACTTGCTATTTTCGTCATATACTTAAACTTCAAAATTGATGAAATACTCAACGGAACAAATTAAAAGAGCAGTTAGATCATGCGTATGTTGCCAGAACAATGGCTTAAAAGTACATCTTGACATGGAAGATCATACAGAAGCTGGAGAGATATTCTTTAACCATTTCAGTGGCATTGTGGAGCCTAGACTTACAGAACTTCTTGAGAATACTAGATACGTTATTAAGCTACAACTTATTACTAGACACTTACAACACAATTACAAATGATAAAATACAAATATGAAGAATTAGACTTTCATGTCGATTCAGAATCTGGAAACTTAGTTATCGACTACGGAGAAAATATAGTTGAAATAGAAAATCACATTGCAATAGAGCTTGTTGAAATATTGAGGCAGAAACTCTATTTGCATAGAGAACAAAAAGAAAGTGTAATCAAACGATTCTTTAAATAATGGAAGAAGCTCAAGTACTCAATCCCTTTGGATACCTATCTGCTACCAAGGTACTCGATGAAAACCGCAAACCTAGTGAGTGGTGGATTGAGTACCTCGAGTTTAACGAAATAGTAGCTGAAAACGAATTCTATGTTCTTTTTTCAGATGGGTTACTAGTTAAAAAAGGAAGGTCTAAGTTTACTACTAGCCAGTATTTAAAATCAGAGAAGTTTGTATCCTTTAATGAATTCTATAATAAAGAAGCATTAGAAGATGATTGGGTTATGGTTGTTGGAATAATTTAAGGAATTTTTGGCACAATGTGACAATTAGTGCCGAAGTATAGTAATTAATCAGGTGGCGGAATGTAGACGCGCATTGGAACTGCTTGTAAAAGTAATGGCACATTGAGATAACCTTAGATGTGCGTGCAGGATCATAGCCTGCCCTGACAACAAAATATAAAAACATGATACCACCATTTGCAATCCAAGTAGAAGAAGTTCTTGAGCAGATTCATAAAATGCTTATCGACAAGAATCGTAAGTACGGAAACTCTGCATTAGAACCTCTCGGAGTGTTTAGTCAGTTGTCCGCAAAACAAGGACTACTGATTCGCATTGATGATAAGCTAAAACGAATTAAAAATGGAAGCTTAGAGAAAGATGATGAGGACGTAGTAAATGACTTAATTGGTTACCTTGTCCTGCTGAAGATCAGCGATAATGTAAAGTAGTTTTTACAAAATGCACAATAAATGTGTAATATATTGCACATTATTAAAGTTTTTACCACTTAATGAATGAAATATGAGTCCTGATATCACCATGTGCATGGGGACAAATTGTCCCTACAAAGAAAGTTGCTATCGATTTACCGCTAAGCCTAGCGAGTATATGCAGTCGTATTTTATGAATCCGCCTATTAAGGATGGAAAATGTGATATGTACTGGGGTGATTTAAGCGAAGCTATTTGGGGCCAGCTTCAAGACATTGTTAAAAAGAAGTAAGATTTTAGTAAAAATTCATGCAACTGTAGACAAAATGGAGACAGTTGGCGACTAATATTGTCGATTTTTGGTACGAATTTATGTAAAAAGGTAACAAGAAATTCGGATTTTTTTCGAATAACAACCTATAAGTTCACAGATTGGGAACTTTTGTTAACCTTTAGAATAACTTTTTAGAAATCCCTATCTGGTGAGACCTAGTAAATGGTTGATATTGGTACTCAAAGATGTACTTGTTGTCCAAGTATGAAACTTTTGCTCCTGGTTGTAACAAAGAGTTAACCGATGCGCCTAAATAAATACCTTTGCTCTTCTTAATTATTGTCTCGGTTTTTGTCTCGGTAATTGTGTTGATTACCACAGGTATCTTGAAATCGTTCGTAGCAGTCATTTTAAGCACTTCTCCGAGGACTTCTCCGCTTACATTGGTACTTCCATACTCCGAGGGGATGGATGTCTTAAACAGGCTAATTTGAGGCTTATAATCTACAAGGATTGTATCCCTAATAATCTGTGATTTTATCCACTTTTTTGGCACATAAACTGTGTCCTTAACCTCCACCATCAAAGTGTCCGTTTTTGTCACGGTTTCATATTTGTAGACAGTCTCTTGCTCAGGCTTTGGGTAAATGACAAAAGTCAAAAGTACACCAATTAAAAAGGCAATTATTGCGATTCGTTTGCGCTCGTCATCTAGTAAATCTTTCATTTTTTTCCTCTGAATTGTACATAACAAATTACCAAGCGCTGATCCATGCGCGGAAATTCTCGTTCCATAACTGGGTCGGCTACACATCTAGCGACAAAATCGCTTTGACTTTCGGCTGGTTTTGGCTTTGGTAGTGGCATTATTGTTCAATAAATAAATTGTCTTGTTCTAATATTTTTCTTAATTCCTTACGGCAATAATCATACGCCTTGTAAGTTTCATCACTCAATTCTTTGTACTTCATCTCTGATCTTAGAAGTTGGTCAAAGTCCCAGATTGCACTTTTGTAATTATGTCCGTTAATAGCTGCCTGAAAGTCTGTGTTATCTTCAGGCAAATCAAATTCTAGTACTGCTTTCATAAATCCATCATTACGTTAAAAGGTAATCGCCCATAATCTAAAGTTACACCAACACCAATTGCTGGCTTTCTACCAGCCTTAGCATAGGCCATTGCGTAACTGTCTTTATCAATTCCGCAGCCTACTTGCTTGCCAAATATCTTAAAGTTTTTTCCAACTACGAAATTGGTGTAAGCTTCGGTATGCCGGTGACCTTGAACTGTGCTAATTAAGTCCGCCTTTGCTCTAGCTATTGCTCCACCTTGTTCGCCGTGTACGTACAAAACATCATTTAAAATATGCTCTTCGGTAAATTCCCATCCTGGAGTTTCCAAGACTTCTTTGTAGCTCTTAATCCACTTTTTAGAAATGCCAGCAGTAAAAGCTTTACGCATTACTAATCTGTCGTGATTTCCAATGATTACAACAGCTTTTGGAAAAGCATCACGCCATTTTTTTATTCTTTGAATAGCATGGTTTAACTCATCCAAGGCACTCATGCCGTCTGGATCGCTCTCATGATAAGATGCATAGTGATTATCAATGATGTCACCGATAAAGACTATTTTTTCTGTTTTATACCTTTGCTTCTGTTCAATACAAAACGGCAAATAATCGTCTAAGCAAAAAGGCTCGTGCAAGTCGCCAATTTCTAAGACACCACCCCCCCTATTTGAATTTCTAATACCTCGAATAATTTCCCACTCTTCGCGGTTTAATCTTGGTCTGAATTCTTCCATTACATAGCTAAATAGGTTGTTTTTCCGCTAGTTCTTATTGCTTTAAGCTTTTGCTTTCTGTTCCCTGTTTTAACAAATGATACATGAACCCAGTCAGGGTTAAAATCCGTTCCAAACTCCCAAATAAGCTGGTCAAAATCTAGCTTGTTTTTAATAAAATCAAAAACCATTCTATTGGTAACCTCGCCGTTACTTCCATCCATGTCAATGTCTATGGCTTGCCCTTTGCAATGCTGGCTTGATGAACTCCCCTTAATGAAATCATTGAGAGCCTTGCTTCTGTACCCAGAGCTGATAAAAATAGGAACACCAAAATGTTCGCGAATAGGTTCAAAGACTTTATCTGCAAGTAGCTTAAAGTTCTCAAGATGCTCTGCGGTTGGAGTATTATCTATTCCGTGTCTTTTGGCTGTATCACTTCTGGTGATCTCCGCAAGATTAAGATGTGGACTGATTTTCATTTTTGTCAGTTGGTTTTTTAAATATCTTTTCGGCTGCCGTTATACCTAAAGCGGCCGCAGATAAGGCGGCCACGGAATAAACAAGAGCGTCGTTAGGATTAAAATACAAAGTCCAACATAAGGCAATCGCAGTTAAAACACCAACAAGCCTTTTGCTCGATGCTTGCCCATGCTCGGATAAAAATCCCTTTGCCCATGTAAAAAAGTTTTTCATCGTCCCTGGCCTCTGTATTTTTTTGGTTTGTTTAATGCTTTGGAATAGGATTTTTTAGCTTTGCCATTTCGCCTGGTCCCAAAGGTGACCTTTATTGAGCTTGCCGCAGCTTTAGCCTTTGCCATTATTTTTAAGCTTTTTGCTTTCGTTGATTATTTTATAAACCAAATAAACTATTGATAAAATCGAAATTACCGAGGTAAAAACTACGTTTACCATTTGCAAGCCAGCCATTGCCGTAACATTTGCAAAGATTGCTAGGAAAGTAGACGGTACGCCCAACTCATCGCTTTTCAATATATTCATCTAAGTAATTGTTTTTCGTTTATCAAAAATAAGGCATTTTAAAGCAAATAAAAAAGGGCTAAAATTTAGCCCTTGTATTACCCTTACTTTTCCTTTAAAGCCTCGTAAAGCGGCCCTAAAACAAGCACAGTAAAGCCTTTAGCCTTGACCTTTTCCTTTACTAAATCCGCGTCCGATTTGCTTAGCTCAATGTCGCCATCGGAATAGTAAATTTTCTTTGCCAGCTCGTAAAGTCTAATCGGGTCGTCCTTTTCCTCGGCTGAAAATAAGGCGTTTCCGACCATCTTAGACAAGTACATAAACTCGCCGTTTTCGCTTGTAATTTTGTTGCCTTCGATGTCTTGCAAGGCAATTGCTAGGTTTACAATCATGCTATAAGTGTAAGGTTTAATTTTTCGGCAATATAAACATACGCCGCCTCATTAGAATTATCCCAAGCCAAATAATTTTCGCCATCCATTAATATGTTGCCCTCTGCAAGGTTTTGGCCAATTACCAAAGGCATTGCCTCTGTTCCTTCGCCGCTTGCACAAAGTGAATAGTAAAACGAGCAAGACGATTCTAAGTTGTCGTTAACAATGTAGGCGTTTAGCAAATTAGCCTCTTGGCTTTCGCCATTTTTCCAAATGGTTACTGGTTTAATTTGTTTCATGATATTAATTTTTTAAAATGTCGATTTCTTGTTTTAATTCTTTTATTGCCGCAACTAATAAAGGTATAACTTCAGTATAGCTTAGTCCCATATAACCTGTTGATTCATTGGTTACCACTGCTTCAGGTAGTACTTTTTCAACATCTTGAGCAATTAAGAATGAACGCTTTTTATCTTCTGAATCTGACAGATACCTACCGATTACAGAACGCAAAGAAGATACTTTTTCTAATCCGTTTTCAATATCTACTAAATCAGTTTTTAATCTTTCATCTGAAGCTGCTAACCATGCAATACCTCCTGATGCTAAATAAACACCACCACTACCACCTGACCTTATGTTTAATTCTGTAGTTGCTCCAGTAGTGCCCCCCATAAAAATTTGGGAAAAAGCACCGCTTCTAGTTAATGCTAATTGGTTTCCTCCAGAATCAGCCTCAATACTAACTGGATAACTGCTAGACGAACCACTAATATTTAATTTTGCTCCTGTATCTGTTGTCGTTCCAATAAGTACATTTGATGTATCAGCTACAATTGTCATCATCGATGTTACCTGATTGCCATAACCTTTTGCTCCTTTAGCAAAAACAATTCTTCTACCGCCAACAGTATTACTATTATCAACTGCTATAGTCATATTAAAATAAGAACTTATAACCGCATTATCTGAATCAGTAAATTCAATCGTTGATGGACCTGATGAACTAGTTGAAGGTCGAATTGACAAAATTGATAAAGGACTAGTCGTCCCAATCCCAACGTTGCCGCTGGATAGAGTCATAGTTGGAGCAAAAGTATTAGCACCAGTTGCTCCAAAAGATAAAGTACTATTATTTGAGTGTATAAAAGGCGTTCCACTATTTACACCTATAAACATGGCAGCAGTTGCTCCGTCTGTAAATCGTGTAAATCCAGTCGTCCCTCCAGTCCCTTGAACTAATAACCTTTGACCTTGGTCTGTTGGTGTGCCAACAAGTAGGTTGCCGCCGCTTGTTAGGGTCATTGGTTGACTATATACAAATTCGCTGCCAGCACTACCGCTCCCTATTGTTCTCCAAGCGTGTTGCCCATTTTCCTGATAATAATCACTAGCAAAACCTGTATTTATACGAACCCATGAGGTAGCGGAAACATTTAGATAAGCATTATTTGATAGGTAAAAAGACCCTATTCCACTTGCTGTACTTGTTAAAGAGGCACCACTACTAAATTGAAATAATTTATAAGATGAATTAGTTGTGTTTGGAGTAATGCCAAAACCAATTGAATAAGTACCCTCTTGAATAATGCTATTTCCAATCGTGCTTGCTCCTGTAAACTTTGGCAAGTAGTTAGTAGTTCCTGTTCCCGTGACTGGGTTAGTCAAAGCGTTTTGTTTGCCGTTAAATGTTGTCCAATCGGTACTCGATAACAAGCCATTTTGCGAGCCGCTGGCCGTTGCAATTGCTAAGGTAATAGTTCCGCTTGTTGTTATCGGAGTTGAGCCAATAGTGACGCCGCTAGTCGCCGAGGATAAGCCGACAGAGGTAACCGTTCCAAGATTAGAAGTTTTGTTATTAAAAGTCGTCCAATCCGCCGAGCTTAAAGCGCCTCGATTTGTCGCGCTTGCCGTTGGTAAATTAAACGTATGAGTATCTGTTACGCTAGAAATTGCAAAGTCCGTTCCGCTAGTCCCAACCGTTAAATATTGCACTTGGCTAGTAAGTCCGTTTAATGCAGTCAAGCCACTTGTAAACGTGGTTATAACTTGGCATAAATGATTATTCTCAGTATGTAAAGTAATTGTCCTACCTGAATGCGTCACATAATATCTAAGCGCCAATCTATCTGTTAAAGCTAGGACTGTCTCGGGAACTGCTAACGCGCTAAAATATGGGTTTAAGTTAGTTCCAAAAGCGATTAATTCAGGAGCCGAGCTGCTAGACGCAATTAATGTAAAGGTTGTGCCATTGTACTTGTAAAGCTCGATATAAAAGGACGGCGAGCCACCATTACTTGACGCGCTAAAATAGGTTTCAAAATTCCAATTTCCAGCTGGAATAAGTAGTTTATTAGGGTCGCCAGCATCTGTAATAAATGAGGCAATATATCCATCTGCGTTTATGCTTATGTCAGTTCCAGCGCCAAATATTGGCGTTTTGTTAAGTTCCTTATAAGCAACTCCTCCGATTGTGCCTTGCGAAACAGAACCATTCAAATAGTAACTAACCGAAGAGCCTCCGCCCGTAGTTGCTGGAAAGTCAGCCAAAGAGCCGTCGCCTCTAATATATTGTCCAACCGTGCCAGCGCCTCCTAAAACTTGAGCGTCTGTAATAGACAACCCAGTTGAGGCAGTTGCAATGGTTACTGGCAAATGGTTTTGACCGCTTCCACTTGGGTCGACGGGATTTTGTCCCTCGGAAACAACAAAGCCTGGAGAGGCTGGAGTTGAGCCAGCTCTAACAACTTGCGCTCTAAATTTGCTAATATTTACGTCTTCCATTTATGTCGTTGGTTCTATTCCTAAATCGTAAAGCTCAATTCTCGCCGTTCCTTTTCTGCAATCAAGTTCGTAACTCATTAGCGCCCAATATCGTCCGTTAAACAAGAAACTTCTAAAAGGGTCGATTGGTCTTCGCTCAATCGTTGCTAAAACTCTGTAATTCGTTCGGCCTTTCAAGTTAGCTAATTCTTGCACGATAATATCTAGCAAAGGTAACTCTTCGACTCCATCTCGTGTCCAATCCGTAGAAACTGCATTGTCAAAATCTAGCAATCTAATCGCTGAAACTGAGTTGCTCGTAATTGCGTCTCCAATGTATGTATTGTAATCGGGATGCACGTTGG
>Ga0208364_1000252_pt1 | contig 12816 bp, 14 predicted proteins | sample LakMenEpi08Jun12_FD_150680 | JGI IMG/M metagenome (GOLD analysis project Ga0208364, IMG submission 150680) | Freshwater microbial communities from Lake Mendota, WI - 08JUN2012 deep hole epilimnion (SPAdes) | ecosystem: Environmental > Aquatic > Freshwater > Lake > Epilimnion/Euphotic zone ...
CACGGCGGAAGCGGTCGGCATCGGAGCGCTCAACGTCCTCGAAGCGGCCCGTGTCGTGCCTGGATGCCGGGTCTACCAAGCGTCCTCCTCCGAGATGTACGGGCAGGTCGCCGAGACGCCGCAGCGGGAGACGACGCCGTTTCGGCCGAGATCGCCGTACGGCGTGGCGAAGGTCTACGCTCACTGGATCACGGTGAACTACCGCGAGAGCTACGGGATGCACGCCTCGTGCGGCATCCTGTTCAACCACGAGAGCCCGAGGCGGGGCGAGACGTTCGTGACCCGCAAGATCGTGCGGGCAGCGGCACGCATCGCCAGCGGCATCCCCGAGACGCTGTACCTAGGCAACCTCGACGCCCGGCGGGACTGGGGCCACGCAGCAGACTACGCCGAGGCGATGTGGCTCATGCTGCAACAGGACGAGCCCGACGACTACGTCATCGCGACCGGCGAGACGCACAGCGTGCGGGAGTTCTGCGAGCGGGCGTTTGCCCACGTGGGGCTGGACTACCGCGACCACGTCGAGATCGACCCGAGGTACTACCGACCGGCCGAGGTGGACCTGCTACAGGGCGACGCGAGTAAGGCACGCCGAGCGCTAGGCTGGGTGCCGAGGGTGACGTTCGATGGGTTGGTGGCGGGCATGATGGACGCAGAACTGCAAGCGATGCGGGGGCACGTGGTAGCGTGAGGCTATGCCGCAGCGCATCGAGTTCATCCGGGCGGCCCGGCCGAACTACCGGATCAAGCGGAAAGAGAACCGCCCCAACGGATACCAGCGGGGCTACTCGGACAGGCGTCACTCAGCGTGGCGACGTGCTGTTCTCTTACGTGACAACTGGACGTGCCGTGCGTGCGGTCACGTCTGCGGCGAGAAGGGCAACGCCCACGCTGACCATGTGTCGCCGGTCGTGCCGGGCACGAAGGTCTGTGTCGATGGCCGCTCGCGGTATGACGTGGATGTCGGGCAGTGCTTGTGTCACTCGTGTCACAGCAGGAAGACAGCGAACGAGACGGCGGCGCGTGCGAAAGGCACCCCATAGCCCCCTGCCAAGGTGGCATGGCGATGACGAAAGCCATCCGTTGCCGCCACGTGCGCGAATTGCGGAATAGGAACGGCGTTTTTGCCGCGTGAAACATGGCGACCCGTGGCCGCAAGCCCAAGCCGACCGCGCTGAAGATCGCCGACGGCACCGCGCGTGGTTCGCTCCGCGAACCGTCGGCTCCGCTCGGCGTGCCGCCGATGCCCGAGCGACTCGCGGCCGAACCGGTCGCCGTTGCCAAGTGGAACGAGCTCGCGTCACTGCTCTCGGGCATGGGAGTGCTGACGCTCGGCGACGGCGAGGCGCTCGCGACGCTGTGCGAGGTTCACGCTGCGGCGCAGTCTTGCCTGCTCGAACTCCGAGCGAGTGGATCGGTGATTCACACTGACCTCGGCGGCGTGAAGCCGAACCCGGCGGGTTCGCTCTATCGCGGGCTCGTCTCGCTCCAGGCGTCGCTGATGACCGAGTTCGGGCTCACTCCGAGTAGCAGGGTGCGACTTGGTCAAAAGAACGAAGCGCCAAAGGACGACCTCGCGGAACTCCTCAAGTCGCACGGCTGATCTGATCCCGCCGATCGACCCGAGGAAAGAGACGCTCGTGCGTCGGTTCTTCGAGGAGATCCTTCGGCACAGCAAGGGCCAGAAGGCGGGCCAGCCGTTCCTGCTCTTGGAGTGGCAGCGGAAGATGCTCTCCGACGTGTTCGGAAGAGTGAAGCCAGACGGTACGCGACAGTACCGCACGGCATACATCGAGCTTCCGAAAAAACAGGGGAAATCCACGACCCTCGCGGGCGTCGCCCTCTACGGTCTCGTCTGCGACAACGAGCCCGGTGCCGAGATCTACGGCGCTGCCAGTGACCGCGAGCAGGCAGGCATCATCTACCGCGAGGCGGCATCGATGGTGCGTGCGTCGCCGTCGCTGTCGAAGCGGCTGGAGGTGATCGACTCGCGGAAGACGATTGTCGATCGCCAGACGAACTCGTTCTACCGCGTGCTCTCGGCGGATGCGTTCCGGGCCGAGGGGCTCAACATCCACATGCTCCTCTTCGACGAGCTCCACGCCCAGCGGGACCGTCGGCTCTGGGATGCGTTGCGATACGGCGGTGCTGCCCGGCGGCAACCGCTCATCCTGTCGATCACGACGGCGGGCTATGACCGTCGCAGCATCTGCTGGGAGCAGCACTCCTACGCCGAGAAGTGCATCGCCGACCCGGCGTACGATCCGACGTTCTACGGTTGTATCTACGCCGCCCCGCCAGACTGTGCGACCGACGGCTCATGGAAAGACCCGAAGGTATGGCGGCAGGCGAACCCGTCGCTCGGCGAGACGATCACGCTTGAATCATTCGCAGCCGATGCCCGAGAGGCCGAGCAGAGCCCAACCAAGCTCAACTCGTTCTTGAGATACCGGGGTTGTGCCCCCTGGCCTAACGGCTGGGGGGCACAACCCAAAGACGACTCAACGTCTGGACGACACAAGACACGCGATGGATCGCCCCGGCGGCGTGGGCTCGCTGTGCGAACCCGCTGCGGGACTTCGGCGACCGTCCCGTCTACGCCGGGCTCGATCTCGCGAGCACGTATGACCTCTCAGCCCTGGTGCTGGTCTGCCCCGATCCCGAGGACAACACGCTGGACGTGCTGCCGTTCTTCTGGATTCCCGAGGCGAACGCCGTCGAGCGGGCCCAGCGCGACAAGGTGGACTACCTCGGGTGGATTCGGGACGGGCAGATCCGGGTGACCGACGGCAACGTCACCGACTACACCCGCCTGCACACCGACATCAAGGCGATCTGCGACCGCTACCGGGTGCGTCAGTTGGCGGTCGATATGAAGTTCAACGCTCAGATGCTGGCAAACCTACTGCAAGGGGACGGGCTGGACGTGCGAGGATATCCGCAAGGCGGCCCCGGAATGTCGGCTCCCGCCAAGACGCTGGAGAACCTCGTGCTCAACGGCATGGTGCGGCACGGCGGGCATCCGGTGCTCACGTGGTGTGCAGGCAACGTCGCTGTTCACGAGGACCGGCACGGCAACATCTACCCGAGCAAGACCGCCAGCACGGAGCGTATCGACGGCATCGTCGCCCTCTGCCAGGGCATCGGCTCGTGGATGCGATCCGAGCAGGAGCAAAAGCCCTCGGGCAACCCTGAGATCTTTTTCGTCTGATGATCGCACAGCATCGAATTCTCTGGCTGCCCGGTGAGGAGCGGATGTGGGACGAGGAGTACTCGTCCCGCTCGGCCGCCGGAATCCGCATCGACGCGAGCAACGCCCTGCAAGTGTCGGCGGTGTTCGCGTGCCTGCGAATCCTGTCGGAGACCGTCGCGAGCCTGCCGCTCCACGTGCTCGAACGGATGACTCGCGGGACTCGCCGTGCCGTCGAGTTGCCACTGTACCGCCGCCTTCACCAGCAGCCGAACGAATGGCAGACGAGCTTCGAGTGGCGCGAGCAGGCGGTTTTCCACGTTGGGCTCTGGGGCGACGCTTTCAGCGAGATCCGCTCGGGAGCGTCCGGTGCGGTCGATCAACTCATTCCACTGCACCCGTCTCGCATGACGGTGGAGCGGATCGAGAACGGGCGGCTCCGCTACAAGTACCGCGAGGAGAACGGCCGCGAGACGGTGTACTCGCAGGACGCGATCCTGCACATGCGTGGGCCGAGCGACGACGGCGTTCATGGCATGAGCGTCGTCGAGAGTTGCAAGGACGCGATCGCGCTGGCTCGGGCGTGCGAGCTCCACGGTGCCCGATTCTTCGGCAACGGAGCGAGGCCGGGCTTTGTGCTCAGCACGGATGGCGAGCTCAACGCCGAGGCCCGCGAGTCGCTGCGTGCCAACTGGGAGCGGATGCACGGCGGCGTCAATAACAGCAACCGCACGGCGGTGCTCGTCGGCGGTCTCAAGCCGATCGAGATCCCGCAGGCGTCGATGCACGATTCGCAGTTCATCGAGGCCAGGAAGTGGCAGTTGGCTGAGATCGCCCGGTTGTTTCGCGTGCCTCTCCACCTGCTCGGTGCCGAGACGAGTCCCGGCTCGGTGGAGCACGCCGGTCTCGACTACGTGCAGCACACGATCCTCCCGTGGCTGCGTCGCTTCGAGTCGGCGTTTCAGCGCGACCTCATCAGCGACGACGACCGCTACTTCGTCGAGTTCGACGTTCGCGGGCTCATGCGTGGCGACGCCGCGAGCCGCTCGGCGTACTACCGGGCGATGTGGGACATCGGAGCGCTCTCGACGAACGACATCCTCGAACTAGAGAACCGCAACCCGGTCGATGGTGGCGACGAGCGGTATCGCCCGCTGAACATGGGCACGCTCGGTGCCCCGCCTTCGGTCGATGACGTGCTCGCCCAGCAGCAAGAAGGCAGCGGCATCGACGGTCAGGCGGTCGAGGGCGGCGTGGCCGCTGCCGAAGGCGAACCCACTCCAGTCGTGGAAGAGGTGGTCGTCGAGGACGCCACGCCCCAGGTCGCCGAGGTATCGCTCAACGGTGCCCAGATCACCGGGCTCATCGCGATCGTGCAGGCGATCTCCGATGGTCTCGTCACCCGCGAGGGCGCTGCGGCAATGATCGCTGCGTCATTCCCGAGCATCCCGCCCGCACAGATCGACGCGATCCTCGCAGGGGTGGTCGAGCGTCAGCCTGCGCCAGCAGCGGATGCGCAGCCGCAGCCGGTGCCGGTCGTCGAAGACGCCCCCGCGAGGTCGCTCGAAGAGCGTGCCGAGCCCGGCACGGTCGCCGAGGGAGACTACGTCTCGTGGGGCTCGTCTGGCGGGCGAGCTCGCGGGCGCATCGACCACGTGATGGACTACGGGCGGCTCGACGTGCCGGGCACCGACTTCACGATTGAGGCGAGCGAGGAAGACCCGGCGGCGCTCATCACGGTGTACGAAGAGGTCAGCGGCGGCTGGCGGCCGACCGAGACACAGGTCGGGCACAAGGTGAGCACGCTCACGAAGATCGACCCGCTGCCCGAGCCGCCGCCTGCGGAGGAGCCACGGGCGAAGCCACGGAGGCGACGACGTGGCTAGGTACGACCACATCGACTTCTCGCCGCCGTCGGGCGTGCGGGAGGAGGCGGCCCGAGGGCTGGCATGGCGCGGCGAGTACGGCCGAGGCGGCACGGCAGTCGGCGTTGCCCGAGCACGCGACCTATCGAACGGCACGAACATCTCACCGGACACTGCGAAGCGGATGGCGAGCTATTTCGCCCGGCACGAGGTGGACAAGCAGGGCGAGGGATGGAGTCCGGGGCAGGACGGATTCCCGAGCGCGGGCCGGATCGCATGGGCTCTCTGGGGCGGCGATCCGGGGCAGGCATGGGCGAGCAAGTTGACGCGGCAGATCGAGGCAGCGGACGAGAACGACAGGAGCCACACGATGAACATCGAGCGACGCAGTCTGGCGATTGACGAAGTCGAGTCGGCGGTGCCGCTGCTCGCGGTCGAGAGCCGCAGCGAGGACGACGGCAGCGAGCGCGAGTACATCGTCGGCTACGCGGCGAAGTTCGGTGTGCTCTCGCTGGAGCTCGAAGGCTCGTTCATCGAGCGGATCGACCCAGGTGCGTTCGGCATCGTCGCCGAGCGTCGCGGGCGTCGGAAGCCGCTGGAGACTCGCGCCCTCTGGAATCACGACGCGAACTACCCGCTCGCGAGGTATCCCGGCACGTTGTCGATGAGCGTGGACGAGATCGGGCTGCGATATGAGTTCCCGGTGCCTGACACTTCCTACGGCCGGGACATCGCGAGCAATATCCGTGCGTCCATTGTCAAGGGAAGTTCTTTTAGTTTCACAGTCCCAAGCGGCGGTGACGCCTGGAGCGTCGAGGACGGCCGTAGCGTCAGGACGATCCAGCGGATCGACTCGCTGCTCGATGTCGGGCCGGTCACGTTCCCGGCATACCCCGACGCAGACGTGAAAGTTGCCCAGCGGTCCTACGATGCGTTCCGCCGTCAGCGTGACGCCGAGGCTCATCGTCGCATGGCTGCGGCGGCCCGTGCCCGAGAACTCCGCGAGTACCTGACGCAGCATGGCCGCTAGTGGCGACTCGTGCCCGAAGTGCCGGGCCGGTGTGTACGTGATCGCGTCGAGTCAGCGGTCTGGCGACTACCAGACGCGGTATCTGCGCTGTCCGAGGTGCGGTGCGACCGACAAGCAGACGCTCCTGGCTGTCGAGGTCAGGCGGCGAAAGTTGTTTACTAACGCCCCGTCGTGACTGGATGGGTGCCGGTCTGGCTCCGTAGGTTCGTGGATAGGTGGCGTGAGCGCCGCCGCATCCCGACCAAGGAGTCACGCTCGTGGACAAGATCAAGGCACTGCTCGACGAACTCGCCGCTGTCGTCGCCGAGATGGAAGCGATGAGCGAGACCCCGGCTGAGGACGGCGCTGAGCCGATGACCGAGGAGCAGGAGGCTTCGCTCCGCTCGCTCGAAACCCGTGCCGACAAGCTCCGCGAGCAGATCGAGTTCCTGCAGCGCGTGCAGGCGAAGGAGCTCGAACTGCGTGCCGTTCTGGAGCGTGGTGCCCCTGCCAAGGCGGTCGAGAAGGCTGCCGTCACCGAGGAGAGCCCCGTGGAGAAGCGAACCGTCCCCGCGATCCCCGTGTCGCACGGACCGCTCAAGGCGTTCCGTAGCGCCGAGTCGGCGTACCGCGCTGGTATGCACCTGCGTGGCTACGTGTTCGGCGACGCCGAGGCCCGTCGGTGGTGCGTCGATCACGGCGTCGAGAGCCGCGCCCAGGCGGGCGGCGTCAACTCGCTCGGCGGCGTCCTGACCAGCCCCGAGCTCAGCAACGAGATCATCCGGCTCGTCGAGGAGTACGGTGTCTATCCGCAGTTCGCTCGTCGCATCCCGATGAACAGCGACACCCTCGTGATCGCTCGTCGCACCGGTGGGCTCGCCGCCCGTCCGGTCGGCGAGAACGCCGAGGTGCTGACCTCCGACGTGACGTTCGACAACGTCGAGCTCAATGCGAAGATTTGGGGCGTCGCAAATCGCACCCCGAACTCGCTGCTCGAAGACTCGGTCATCGACCTCGCCGACCTCATGGCGGTCGAGATCGCCCAGGCGTTCGCCGAGGCGGTGGACAACGCGGGCTTCGTCGGTGATGGAACCTCGACCTACCACGGTGTCGAGGGCATCACGAAGAAAATCGTCAAGGCTGCTCACTCGGCGTCGGTCGTCAGCACGACCGCTGGCACCGAGGACACCTACGGTGAACTGACGATGAAGAACTTCACCGACATGGTCGCCAAGCTCCCGACGTACGCGCGTAGGTCGGCCCGTTTCTTCATCAGTCCCGCTGGCTGGGGCTCGGCGATGCTTCGGCTCGCGATGCTCCCCGGTGGTGCGAGCGGCCCTGGCGGAAACTCGTCCAGCGACGTGGCCGCCGGGTTCGGCGAGCGGTTCCTCGGATACCCCGTCACGCTGGTCTCAAGCATGCACTCCTCGCTCGATGATTCGAGCGGCGAGGTGGCGTGCCTCTTCGGCGACCTCTCGCAGGCCGCCGTCTACGGCGAGCGTCGGGCGATCCAGATCCGCACGTCTGCGGACCGCTGGATGGAGTATGACCAGACCCTCACGTTCGCTTCGACTCGCAACGCGATCGTCGTGTCTGACGTGGGATCGACCACGAAGGCCGGTCCCGTCGTGGCTCTCAAGTTCGGCTGATCCGACTGACTGACTCTCAACCCTCCGAGGAGATCTAGACAGTGAACCATCTCGAAGCGACGAAGAGCGTCGTCGGTCACACCGAGAACCTGACTGCGGCGCAGACCCACACGCTGGTGATCGACCGTCTCGGCTACGAGTACGTGTCGCTCGACGTGGGGCAGGAGCCGTGGGCGAACGCGGGCTTTACCTCGCAGGCGTCCTTCACGGTGCTGAAGCTGTCCGAGTCGGACGACAACTCGTCCTACTCCGACGTGACGGCGTTCGTCGGTGGCGGCACCGGCGGATTCACGATCCCGACGCCGACCGCCACCGCTGGTGACGTGGTCGTGCGGATGGACGTGGACTGCCGTGGCAAGAAGCGCTACCTCAAGGTCACCGCCACTCCCTACACGACCGGCACCGTCTACACGGTCGCCCGGCTCGGCAAGGGCGTCGATGGCCCGGTCAGCGCCTCCGCGAAGGGCGTCAACGCCACGGTCAGCGGCTGATCGACTTGACACGACCGACACAGTGAGCGGCGGGTGGCGACGAGCTGCCCGCCGTTTCGCTTTGGAGGGTGACGCGTGATCGTGCAGGTCGGCGATACGTCGGTCGAGGTTCGTGCCGAGGCGGTGCTGTCGGCTCCACGTTTCGGACCGCTCACGAACGTGTTCGCGTTCATCGAAAGCCTCATGCCGCTGCACATCCGCCCGACGCTAGGGCAGGGAGCGTTCTGGGCACAGGTGCTCACCCGGATGCTCGAAGAGTTCGCCCCGACGACCGAGTACATCATCACGCTCGACTACGACACGTTCGTGACCCGCTCAGACATCGAGCGTCTCTTCGCGATCGCCATGACCTGCCAGTGCGACGCGCTCGCCCCGATCCAGGCGAAGCGCGAGGACGGGCGTCCGATGCTCACGCTTCTTGACACGATGGACGACCCGCCAGCCGACGGCAAAACCGAACTCCCGCTGTCATGGTTTGCCGAGCCTGTGCAGCAGGTGGATACGGCGCACTTCGGTTGCACGATCATCAGCACCAGGGCGCTCAGGCGAACGCTGAAGCCGTGGTTTCACAGCAAGCCCGACGCCGAGGGCGGCTGGGGCGACGGGCGGGTCGATGATGATCTGTGGTTCTGGTCGCAGTTCAAGAAGTCGGGCAACCGCCTCTTCATCACGCCCCGCGTCGTGATCGGTCACGGCGAATACGTCATCTCGTGGCCGAGCCGGGATTTCACGGGGCCGGTGTTCCAGCATACGACCGCGTGGCAGCGAACAAAGAAGCCGCCCGAAACTGCATGGAGGGTCGGCGAGTGACGACAATCAGAGTGCGGATGAATCGCGCCTACGGTGCCTACAAGGCGGGCGAGCTCGTCGAGGTGGACGAGTCCTTCGCCGCGAGGCTCTGCGCGTGGGGCTACGCGAAACGGGAGACGCAGCAATCGCTGATCGAGACGGCAGCAGTGGAACCGGTCGCGGAGCGAGCAGACGTGACGCCACGACGCAGGGGGCGACGCCATGAATGACGGCAAGCGGTATCGGTCGCTCAAGGTCGCCACGCAGCCGGTCGTCGAGCCGGTGAGCGTCGCCGACGCCAAGGCTCACATCCGCGTCGATCACAACACCGACGACGCCTACATCGCTGCGCTCATCTCGGCGGCTCGCGAGTATTGCGAGGTCTACATGGACGAGACGCTCGTGGACACGCAGTACGTGATGCGGCTCGATGCGTTTCCGGCGGTGATCGAGTTGCCACGCCCGCCGATGAGCCAGACCACCGGACGCACGGCGGTGTCGATCGTCTACACCGCGAGCGAGGCGGGCAACACGGCGACGCTCTCGACGACCGAGTACCGCGTCGATCGGGACGCGAAGCCTGGCACGCTGCGAACGCTCTACGCCGGATCGTGGCCGAGCCACCTGCTCGACTACGGCAGCGTCACGGTCACGTGGTGGGGCGGGCGTGGCGACGACGGCAGTAAGGTCTCGCCCCGCGTCAAGGCGGCAATCCTCATGCTCGTCGGGCAGTGGTATGAGCGACGCATGGCGGCCGACTCCGTGTCGCTCTCCGAGATGCCGTTCGGCGTGAAGGCGTTGCTCGACAGCGTGAAGTGGGGGAGCTACACGTGACCGGACGCATCATCGTCGATTCGCAGTTCACCGACACGGCGTCGTCCACGGGCGTGTCCTCGACGAAGGTCGTGGCGCTCCAGACCTCGAACGAGTACACGTCTGGCAAGGTCGCCGTCGTCTCTGGTACGTGCGGCACGTCAGCCGTGACGATCACGCTCGCCTCGCCTGGGTACACGGCGGCGTCGGGCTCTGCCGTATCGTTCTCGTCGGTCTCTCGGATCGTGTTCTCGGCGACCGGCGCAACGCTCGTGAAGTGCGTCGGCGGTGCCACGGGCAAGCCGCTCGTGATGTCGCGTGCCGAACAGGGGGCCGTCTCCGAGGTCGGTGCGACCGAGACTTCGCTCCAGGTGAGCGTGGACGCAACCGCTGGCACGTCGTCCTACACGCTGGTGATGTATGGCGATTGATCCGGGTCGGCTCCGCGAGCGAGTCACGATTCAGAGTGCGACCGAGGCTCGCAACTCGATCGGCGAGGTCGTGCAGACGTGGGGCACGTTCGCCGAAGTGTGGGCGAGCGTGGACGGGCTGTCAGGCCGCGAGGTGCTTCAGTCTGGTCAACAGCAGACCGAGGTGACGCACCGCGTGCGGATGCGATACGTGACCGGGCTGACACAGCGGCATCGGCTTTCGTGGCTTGGTCGGATTCTGGAGATCACGAGCCTGCTCGAACACAACAACCGCACCGAGCACGAGCTCCTGTGCGTGGAGGCGATCGACTGATGGCGACCGCAGGAATCACGATCACGGCAGAGATCGCCGGGCTGGAAGAGCTCCAGAAAGATCTCAGCACGATCTTCAAGCCAGAACAAAAGGCGAAGATCATCGAGGACGCGATGAAGAAGGCTTTGGCTCCTGCGCTGGAGCGGCTCAAGGCGAATACGCCGGTCGGCCCAACGGGAAACCTGTTTCGGGCTGCGACGATCAAAGTCGTGCCATACAGGCGTGACGGCAACGCCGCCGGACTGCTCGGCTACACCCGTGCCGACAGGGAGAAGTCGCAGTCTGCGCAAGGCGGCAAGAGGCGTCGAGGCAAGGATCTTGCCTACCACCAGTACTGGCTTGAAGAAGGCACCGACGACAGCACGATCAGCAAACTCTCGAACACAGCGTACGTCCGAAAGTCGCACGTCAGGCGTAACCGCAGCGGCAGCGTCACGACCGTCAAGGCCCACGATGTCAGCGGGCAGAACGCCTACTACGCTTCGAGCTTCAACAAGCTCGGTCCTTTCAGGTTGAAGCCGACGCAGCGTCCACGGAGAGGCGGCGGCAAGCAGGAAGTGCAGACCGACCCGGCATCGCCGCAAGCGTTCTTCAAGCGATCCGCTACGCCGATCACGATCAAGGGGATGCGGGCTGGCGGAAGGTCGGGACAACCGCCGCTGAAAACGACGTGGGATCAGACCTCGACCACGGTCGCCGAGATCCTCCAGCGTGAGTTGCGGATCTCGCTGGAGCGTGCCCTGAGCACGCTGACCCGCTCGGCCACGGGGAACCTGTGATGGCATTCAAGTCACCCGAAAAAGCCGTCGCCGACGCCCTGCTCGCTGACGCGACGGTGGCCGCGATCCTCGGCACCCGCATCTACCCGGTCCTCGCCCCCGCCTCGGCGGCTCTCCCGCTGGCGACGTGGCGGCGTCAGGCGGTCACCCGCGAGATGACGCTGGGCAATACCCGTGGCGGGCTGCCGGTCGTGACGCTCGCTCTGGAGCTCTACGCCGAGACCTATGAGGCGGTGCGGGAACTGGCCGACGCCTGCCGGTCGAAACTGGATGGGTGGGGGACCGCCGTGGCATCCTCAGTATCAGTGCGGCACGTCGCGCTCCAGAACGAGCAGGACGGGTTCGTGCAGTTGGCAGGTGGCGACCTGCCTCCGGTGTTTTCGGTGACGCAAACGTACACGATCCTCTGGCAGGAGACTTGACGATGCCCGATCCCTCGACGCCTCATGACGGTGCCGGAACGGTGTTGAACCTCTTCGGCACCGTCTACACGGTGACGAACATCGTGATCTCGAACACGAACCCCGGTGCCGCCGCCGAGGCGACCGTGGACGTGGGGCATCTCGGCCAGACGACCGGCGAGACGCTCGCGACGCTGAGCCGTCCGCTCGTGATCCCTGCCGACGACGGCGGCACGGGTCGCTCGGTCACGTTCGACTACCTCGGGAAAACCATCATCCTCGACGCGGCGACGGGCACGATCACGATCACGACCGGCGGCACTACGCTGATCAACGGCAAGGCCGCCACCGTGTCGTCGAGCACGCTGACGCTCGCGACGAACGACGCGATCCGTGGTCAGGCGACGATCACCGTGGCTCGCTGACCGTGACGGAGGTCCGTCATGGCTACGCGAGTCTCGGGAGTTGCTGTCACGTGGGGCGGCACCGCCGTCCAGCAGGTCAGTAGCGTCACGCTCGATCTCGTCCGTGATATGCCTGCCGCTCGCACGGCCCGGTGGACCCTCGACCTGGGCGAGGTCACGCTGCCTGCGTTCACCCGCACGGCGGTGCCTGAGAGCCAGTACGGCGTGCGGGCTCGTCTCACCGTGACGGCGCAGGACGACCAAGGCACCGCCACTTCGAGCACGTTCACAGTGTTCGATGCGGACTGCGTCTACCTCGGTGCCGAGGTCCGTGGCGAGCTCAACGGCGTCTGGCAATTTGACCACCGGTTCAAAGTCATGGATACGGTCGGCGTGACCGCTACGTATCCATCGTGAGGTGAGTGACACATGGCGACACTGACGGCAGAGCAGATTCTCGCATCGAACGACGCAGGGCTCATGGGGCCGATCACCGTGCCCGAGTGGGGCGGCGACGTGTACATCCGCGTGATGAGCGTCGGAGAGCGTGACTCATATGAGCGGTTGTGGATCGGGAAGAAAGATTCCGGCATCGAGAACTTCCGCTCCGAGTACCTCGCCCGCTGCCTCTGCAATGAGAAGGGCGAATTGCTCTTCACCCGCACCCAGGTCGTCGCGCTGG
>Ga0208364_1000254_pt1 | contig 12808 bp, 17 predicted proteins | sample LakMenEpi08Jun12_FD_150680 | JGI IMG/M metagenome (GOLD analysis project Ga0208364, IMG submission 150680) | Freshwater microbial communities from Lake Mendota, WI - 08JUN2012 deep hole epilimnion (SPAdes) | ecosystem: Environmental > Aquatic > Freshwater > Lake > Epilimnion/Euphotic zone ...
AACAGTTTCCAACTACCCACAGGTTCCTCATAATTTTTTCATGGGTTCCTTTGATGGCTTTTGGGTTCACAAGATCTATCGTGAAGGAAACCTTGTGATGACCGTGCAGACTGTAGATCAAGATATGTTCATTCCCATGCACTATGACCGTATTGAGAGCGTGTGTATGGAATTTCCGACTGAAAGCATTCCTTACGATGGGCCTGTGCGTCCTCCCGTTCCTGCTCCGGGAATGGGTTTGCTTGTGGCGATGGCAACTTTGGTTGCCTTCTCTAGACGCCGATAAATAATATAAATGCATTACAAGACTGTCTTTCTTTCAGACTTTCATTTGGCTTCCAAGAAAGCAAAGACAAAGCCTCTTATTGCATTTTTAAAAAATAATGAATTTGATAATATCTTCCTTGTGGGAGATATTATCGATATATGGAGATTCAAACAGGCATTCTCAATGAATGCCGAAAAACAAAATCACCATATGGAAGTGATCGAAAGATTGCTCAAACTTTCTCGTAAGGGAACAAAGATTCATTACATCTATGGAAATCATGATGAGTTTATGGCAAAGTTTTCAGGCCATCATATCTTTGGTAATATTAGTTTAAGTGAACGAGAAGAATACACTACTTCTTCAGGAAAGAAGTTTCTTATTCTTCATGGACATCAGTTTGACTTTCTCACAAAGTTTCCTGTCAGTTCCTATATCTACAAACTAGGTGACTATGCATATGAACTGATCTTGGAAATTAATGATTGGTTCAATTGGTGCAGAAGAATGATGGGAATGAGATACTGGTCTATCTCCAAGTATGTAAAGATCAAAGTAAAGAAAGCAGCCCAGTTCATTGAAAGCTTTGAAAGCGTTGTTATCAAATACGCAAAGGAAAAAAAATATGATGGCATTGTCTGCGGTCATTTGCATGAACCAAAATTGTATACTGTAAATAATATTACATATGCCAACTGTGGTTGCTGGACCGAGAAAGACAACTGCACATTTCTTTATGAAGATTCAGATGGATTTTTGAAACTGGACACCTATGCGATCCATTGATCTTTTCATTGAAGAATTTAAAAGAGTGTCTGTACTTACTCTTTGCTTCATGATTATATTTCCTTTGATGATTTTTGGAATGATCGAAGGAATGATAAAGTATCTTCTTACAAAGAAAAAGAAGACTGGATGTGAAGTCTAATGGTAGAACATACCGTACCATTTTGGTGGTTTGCTATTGCTACCTTCTTGCCTTTTATTGCTCTTGGCATTGCAGAAGTTATTATTTACTTCAAAGAAACATATAAACAAAGATATTGATTATACTTGACTGCTAGTCGTACTGGGGTATATTAAACATATGAGAACCATTATCAATAAACTTACTGTCCCATTTACTCTTCTTGCCATGATCAATCTAATCGGTATGGCATACCATTATAACTATGAAGGTGCATTAGTTGGTAGCATCATCGGTATGATGGTCGCCTTCCTCGCCAACGAAATTCGCGCAAAGTTTGATTAAGTCATGGCAAAAAATTGTGTAATTAAAAGTCGGCTCCAAAGAGCAGCAAAAATGTTATGGTTTGAAAATATAAAAAAACAATACCATTGTTTAATGTGTAAGATTGAAGATTATAGAGTTTTGGATTTTCATCACAGAGATCCTACTACTAAAGTAGAGCGGGTTTCTCATATGCTTGACCGAGCATCTAAAACCAAAATTTTAAATGAAATAAAAAAGTGTGATTGTTTATGTTCTAATTGCCACAGAATTTTGCACTATGAAGAAAAACAAAATCTTCCTGCAGGACAAAGAAATATAGGTAGCAAAAAAAACTTGCTTATACCAAAACTGGATGTATAATACTCTTATGGTCCTGTCGTCTAGTCTGGTCAAGGACGCGGCCCTTTCAAGGCCACAACACGGGTTCGAATCCCGTCAGGATCACTAAACCTATGAAAGACATTGAACTACGTTTGAGAAACATGGCTGATAAGTGGCACGATGCAAACCGAGAAGTGTTTGAAGTTTGCAGAGATGCCGCAGAGGAAATTCGTGTACTCCGTGTACAGCGTAACTGTGCATTGGAGACTAAGGAATCTATAATCACTGCCTACAATCATGGAACTGGTTGGGGGAAAGGAAAAGACGAATGAATCCTATTGAACTAAAAGAGTATGCAGATCCAATTGACAAGTTGATTGAAGATTATCCTTCTGTTTTCAAGGGTATGGTTCATAGTGCAACATATAATCTTCCAAGTGGTTGGTATCTGCTTGTTGATAAACTCTGCTCCGATCTTTCTGTTCTTCTTGATGAAGAGCGAAAGAATACTCAAGAAAATCCCGAACAGCCTTTGTTCATGCTTCTTCAGATCAAGGAGAAGTTTGGTGGTCTTCGATTCTATTACATGATGAACACAGACAATGACAAACTTTATCATGAGATTCGAAAGTTGATTGATACCGCAGAAGATAATTCATACAAGATTTGCGAGGTCACAGGAAAGCCCGGAAATCTTTGCCGATCTGGAATGCATTACCATACGTTCTGCGAAGAAGTTCGTATCAAAAATGAATACGAGGTTGCGGATAATGGAAACTCGTAATATTATTGATCATTACCACTATTGGGCTGATGATGCAATCAAAGCTGATCTCAATACTAAAAGACATAACTTCAGTGTTGTGTGCTGCAATATTGGCAATGACTTTAATATCGCCACGGTCATTCGAAATGCTAATGCGTTTCTGGCGAAAGAAGTAGTAATCTATGGGCATAAAAAATATGATCGTCGTGGTACTGTTGGTACTCACCATTATACCAATTTTCATCATGTACGAAGCATTGATAATCTTGGATCTTATTTTGAATCCAAGCAAGAATCGGGACCAATTCGATTAATTGGAATAGACAATATTCCTGAAGCCAAGGATATCAATGCATTTGACTTTGATCCAAATGTGCATTATATTATGATCTTTGGCCAGGAACAGATTGGCGTTCCTATGGATGTGCTAAGTATGTGTGATGATGTCTTATATATCCCTCAGTATGGATCTGTAAGAAGCATCAATGTTGGTTGCGCAAGTTCAATTATTATGAATAATTATTGCGCTAAAATTCACTCCTCGGTAGTGTAACGGTAGCACCAGAGACTTTGGATCTCTTTGTATAGGTTCGAATCCTATCTGAGGAATTATGACTGAAAAAATTATAGTATTGTCTATATGTGCTCTTGCATCCATTCCTGGTTTTTGGTTAATAGGCTATGGTATCCGGTGCATGATTAGTGATATGAGAAAGAAATAATATGAGTAATATGAAACCTATCGGTAAATGGATTGTCGCAAAAACATTAATTGGTGGTGAAAAGACCACTGCAGCCGGCATCATCTTTCAAGAAAAATCCAAGTCAAGAATTATTCCTGCCAAGGTTCTTTCTGTTGGAAACAAGCTTACAGAAGATATCAAGGTAGGAGATATCATTTGGTGGGATGTTGGTAAGATCAAGGATGGTTACAATGGAGATCATGTAATCCATCAAGACTGGGTTGAAATGGTCGAACGAACTTAAAGACTCAAATTTTGATCTTGTTTGCTTTTGATATAATCATTCATCTTATCAAGATAACCAAGATTGCGAAGTTCTTTGAATATAAGGTTTCCGTGTGAGAACTCACCGTATTTCTTTATATCAGAAGAACGCATATCTTTGAACTTGTCTTTGAGATTTTGGAATGATTCATCTTCTGCATTGGATGCAATCAGAGAATCAATCTGATCAATATATTCCTGAACCTTCTTTGTAATGTGTGGATTTTCAAGATTGACTTCTTGACTAACAGGTTCAGCAATCCAGCTGTTATCAGTTAAACTGAATACGCCTTGATCTTTTGGAAATCCATCATTCATGTCTTGAGCATATATCTCAACATCATTACCATGAATTTTTATGTCATGTGTCAATGACCAAAGTTGTTTCTTATCTTTTAGATAATCATCTATGAAATCTGGACAGTTTGGGATGGCATCCACATCAACGAGAATATGAAGATCAATATCTGATTGTGGCGTATAGTTATAGTTTGCATTTCCACCAACTAAAATCATGTCTTTAACTGCTTCAGCTGGTATATTAGCCCAGGAAATCCAGGTCTGGCCTATTTCAATTAATTTCTTTCGTACATCATCCTTTAATTCAAATCCATTCCAAATCAACGGATTTAATTCTTGGTGATATTGAAGTGTAGTTTTTAATTCTTCTCTAAGAAAATCAGAAAACTTTACTAATTTGGATTCATTTCTTTCGTGTTTTGATATTTCAATGGCCTGTAGTTGAGCAACAGCTTTTTCCTTGGAAGAATGCTTTCCAAGGACTTTCTTACCGGTTGAATCCAAAACATAGAATTTGTCGCCTACAGCCTTGATCATACAATTATTTATGGAAAGAAAAACCCCTTCTGCGCAGAGATTAGAAGGGGTCGAAAGACCTTGCGATCTTTACAGGGGTTTATTTATTAAGAAAGGTTATAATCCTGAGCAATTTGATCTTCTACGCCAAATGCTGGAAAATGTTGTATGAAAAATGCATGTGCAGCTTTTGCTTCTTGATATATTGGATGATCACTACCATATCCTTCAACTTTTCCTTGAGGATGTTTATTTAATTTGTTTATATGCATCAAAGCTTCATCACGAATTTTTTGGGGTACTCCTCGTTGACCATTTTCTGTTTGTCCTGCCATCAAAGGATGTGATCCACTTTTCATTAACTTTTCAAACTCGTCAATTCCAACTGCCCCAAGATCGCCTTCTATATCACTAGCTTTAGCTGGAATATCATATTTTACTTCATTGAGTATTCTTGGAAATCCACCATAATTCATAATACCACCATGAACTTCACGGCCTTCCTTAATCATCTTCTTCTTTTCAGCCATCTTCTTCTTGATAGCCTTGTCCTTAGAACCAAAGTATTCATCCTTTGATGATTCTACTTCGCCATCTCCATCATAATCCTTGTCGGCCATCTTCTCTTTCTTAGAACCCTTTTTAGAATCCTTTTTGTCCTTCTTCTTGTCCTTCATTTTGGCTTCAAGAATAGCAATTTGTTGTTGAAGTTGTTCGCAAAGATTACGGTAGTAATTTTCTAAGTGTTTCATAATATTATTTATATGTTTTGTAATTTTATTGATTATATAAGAGGATCATAACTAATAGTTAGATTTAACCACCCGTATTAGACCAGCCAACAGTAATTCCTGTAGTCATGCTAAAATTGGTATTTGCTGCAATATCTGTAGCTGCATTTATAGACAATACTTTATGAACTCTTGGATTTTCCAATGAAGTATCTCCATTTACTAATTGTGTAAAATCATTAAAATATGATTGTGTCAAAGTAATTGGGAAATTTGAAGTTATTCCCATTGTAGTACCAGTCCATCCAACAACCCAAGAAGTTCCAGAACCAGTAATTGTTAAATTTGGCCCAGTCGGTGAAATTCCCGTAGTTCCAGACAATCCAGTATGGAATCTGTATATTTCAGTTCCGGTTGTTATTCCTACAGTTTTGGTTACATTATCAATTATTGTTACATTCAATGGTGAAGAAGAAACGGCTCCGGCTGGCTTACTCCACAATACTCTTCTTGTGCATGAAGTTGTTTTAGTATATGCCCCAGTAGTGTTTATAGTAATATCACCAGAGGTTGCACCCAATGTTGTGACTGTTATTGGAGAATTGACTGCAACATTGTTTCCACCTATCGGCTGTCCATCAAGCTGCATAATATTATGGCCTGTGGCTTCCTGTAATTTTATCATAGGTTGTAATAATATTGGATTTTCTTCGTAATAATCGATACCACAATCCATCAAAATAACTCTATTACCACAATATATGCTTATTTGCCCTTGATCTCTGTGATTATGTGCTTCTTTTGTTGATGATCCCTTTACCCACAATGCAAAATGAGAACTACCTATATTATTTTGAATATCAATAGGTTTATCTCTACCTGATCTCCATATTACCATTTGTTGATCTGGATAATATTTAAAGTTTGGAATTGTAAGAACGCCTGTAATATTTTTGGTTGCTTGGTAATAATCTATTCCATAATCCGTAGATAAAACATTTGGATATAGATATTTTACATTTGGTAAAGCTTGTGAATCACTGGATGCAATTGCACCTATTGAAAAGCTTGGCAAAGGATTATCAATCGCATAACTTGGAAGTTGTTGTGTTCTGCAATCTGATGCATTTAAAATTGCATTGCCTGGCAATACATAATCTACTGTCCAATTCCAATAGTTATTTGTAAACGGATATAGTGTAGTATTTTTTAATCTTGTATCACCGCTCGCCGCCATATAATTTATTGTATTAAACAATTCTGGCATTGATTGTTGTGCATATGCCCATCCTTCAAAATACGAACCATCTACGTTACCATAATTTAATGTTTCTGCTAACAAAGATACACCCAAATTATATGCGGGTAGTAGATTTGAATCACCCAAATACAATGTTGCATTTACTAAACTAGCCGCAGGTTCTATCCATTGATTTGTATTTGGTTGTCCCGCCCCAGTTGGCAAACCAGTAAGTTGGCCTTTTGTATACCATGCCAACCTGTTTTTCCAATTATCAACCAATCCAAAAACTTCAGCTTTCAATTGATCTTTAATTTTATTTGTCAGATCAGTTGAAACAAGATTTTGCAAATCATACAACATATTAATCGCACCATTTATATACCACGATGTTGCTAGATAACAACCATTTTTTAATATGGGATCGCTGCAATAGTAAAGATCCCAACCATTTCGTTGAAAAGGTACGTGTGTGTTGATTTCTGTTAAAATGTCAGTGCATCTTGTAAGCAACGTTGCTTGTGTTGTGCTGTTGGCACTTCCAGCAGTCAATCCTCTATCAAATCTACTTTGTATAATTTTATATCCAACTGCAAGTGGATGTCCTTTTGCCCTGATGTAATCACCTACACTGGGATCACTTTGAGCAAAAGCATACGTATCTCTTATTATAGTTGTATCATCAGGAGAATAAAGACTGCAAGAATATAGTGCACCTCCTGTCGCAGCCCTAGAATTAAGATATTCTGATGGAATACTTCCATAAGTATATGCTCTAGTATATTTTGTAGTGGGATCACTTACACTTGGATTTGTATAAGTGCTTGTATATTGACTCAACAAAGTTACGATATTAGGATCGGTAGAAGCAACAATACTATTCCAATCTCTAGGAATATAATTTAATGTTCCAGAATATGGTACCAAAGATTGTGTGGCAGTTGTCATGCGTGCAGTTACTTCTGCACAATCTTCTTGAAGTGGTCCATAAAATCCTGACCAGTTTTTAAACAATCTTGCAAGATTTATTACTTTCTTGGCTCCAGCACACAATCCAGCATTTTTTGCAGTTGTTGTATTCCAACCAGTAGAACCATTTGTATTATATAAATTTAAATCGTATATTTGTTGATAAGGACTTGCTATTGTGTATACAACAGTTTGTGTTTCTAAAAATATATCATTTAACATTCTTCTGGCGGTAAGAATGTCTTTATCTGCAGTCCACGTTCCAGATAAATTAGAAGCAGCAAGATTAATATAATATTTTAAAGGGAACCAAATAAACATAGATGTACAACTTGCATCTATTACACCACCTTTAAACAGGAATAAACCCATATGCTGATCAAAAGAAACAGTACTTGGAAAATTTATTAATTGGTTGAAGCCTGAAGCTCCAGTTGTTATTCCACCCTCTAGCTCTGCATACGCAACAAAACTATTAAATGATGTAGTCCGTTTGACATTTGCCAATTCTTGTGCAGCACCACTTAAACCATTATAAATCCATTGTTTGGTTGATTCTGAAGTAAATTTTGAATATGGATTGGCATCCGTATATGTTGGATATGAAGATATATCAATTTTGTCTGCATAATTTTTAAATAAAGATATTTTATTTTTTTGTTGATTTATTAAACGAGTTTTTTCAGCTGTATAAGAAGCTCCGGATACTGCACTAGATTTTTCTGCCCAGTTGCATGCATTTCCCGGAGTAAACAAAAAGTAATATGGTAGAGCAGGAACATTATAGTGGTAAACCGTAGAATACGGTAGAACTTCTTTGGTTGCAGCCAATACACCGGCCATTGCATTAATTGCTTGGGCACAAGATATACCAGCTGGTGTTGCAGCAGCCGGATCAATATCACCATTTATATAATTTGTTAATGCTACTTCAAAATCCGGAACAATGTGATATGGATACGTTCCATAAAAATTAATATACATTGTATTGGATGCATATAAAGGTCCAATATTGGATATTCCACTTTTATATACATTGGAATTAAAAGTAAAACCGGATCCAATTACTCCATTAAATTCATATATAAGTTCACCATTTTTTAATCCACCCTGACTATAAAGACTTGGAATTATTAATGCTCTATCATTTACAGTTAAAGATTCATTTAAGCCAGCAATATTTGTAACAACATCGGGATAAATGCTTGTAGGTGGATTGTCAATACTGATAATTAAATCAGTTGTTCTGATGGCATTTACATTTGTAACTGGGGTATATCCTACTCCGAAATCATCTACTTTGCCCCAGAAAATTAAAAGACCATCATTTCTTAATGCTGCGGTATATCTTGTACCTACAATTACTTGAACACAATTACTTAATCCAAATGGAACATTGCATTCACCAGAATTATTTTCTCCCCAGCATACTACCGTTCCATTTTCTCTAAGAGCCGCAGTATGATGATAGCCACCAGCTACTTGTTTAAATGAACCTGTTGGTAATCCCAGTGTTCCTTCTGAATTGCGAAGTGGAGTGGATTCTCCCCATTCATTTCTATCCCATGCAAATAGAGAACCATCAGATTTAATAACTTGGCTTGTATAATATCCAGCACCAACTGCTTTTACAGAACCGGATGTGGTCTTAAAAGATTTTACAGTCGAAGCAGTTTTATCACCAACAGGTGCTGGTGGAAATGGATATTGAGCTCCCCAACCAGCATTATCTCCACTATTAAATCCATTGGGCATCCCACTTCCTGCCCGACTCCAACCAAGATTAGTTCCTTGATTGCCGCTTCCAGTAATAGTATAGTACCAATTTTGACCCCAAGTTTCAATATTTCCATTTTCTGTCAATAAAATGCTATGGCCTCTGCCAGCAGCGATATCAATATATCTTTTACCCGATGTTCCAAATATAGAATTAGGAGAACTGCAATTATTATTATAACAACCAGCCGGCATCGTTATATGTGCTGTACTTTTTGTCCAACTGCTTCCAGGACCACTATAATTTACACTAGTGGGATCGCCAACAGTTGCTCTAGAAAATTGGTAATCATAAGGAGCACCAGTATCGTTAATCCAATTTAAAATACCACTCCATGCAAAAGGAGGTCTTGGATATGTTCCGGCATATGGGCCAGAAGTTCTTATATAAGGAGTATCATACGCACCATTGGGGTTATTAGAACTATAATTTTCTGCATAGTGTAATGGACAACCAACAGTTAAACCTCTGAATAGTCTATATCCTATTGGTTCTGGGTTTGGAACACATATAGATGTAGACGGTGAGGATATAAATCCTAAAAATGATGCTGCATCTTGTTTATATTCCCAATTGATATATGCACTATATCCCGTAATATATGGAGCTTCGGTAGCAGTTGGTCTTGGAATTAAACCTACAGGGGACCAAACAGTATTGGGATCACTAAATTGTGCCGTTTCATTTGCGTTTCCCCACGTAACAACGGAACCATCATTTAATAATGCCAAATAATGATATGCTCCAGCAGCAAGTTTTACAACTTTTTTACCAACAGCATTCAACTGAGTCATAAAATATTCGGCATTTGTTTTTGCTGTGTTTCCATCATCACCCCAACCAATAACAGTACCATCTGTCTGTAAAGCAACTGCAGATCTATATCCGGTAACAACTTGTCTACATTTACCAAGAGTAGCAGGAGGAGTCATATTAACTTCTCTATGATTTGTTATATCTTTACAAAGGTAATATACGGTACCATCTTTAGTGGTATAAAATATTAATGCTCCTGAATTAGTAGCCAAACTTACTGAATTCAACCCACCTGTAGAAATGTTGCTATTGAGTAATATTGGATGCATTATTTGACTTTCAGAAAATCCACTGTATAATATTTATACTATGAGCAATAAAGATTTGGAAGAACTTATTTACGAGTATGGCCAAGTTCTTTACAGACTTGGTAGGCTTGAAACTGATGGAAAAGAAACCCAGAAAGAATACAATAAGCTGACCAAAAGAAAAGAAGAACTAATGAATCTTTTTGATGGGCACTTTAAATCTTCTAACAAAAAATTGGCTCAAACTTTGGGTGTATGTGATTGATCATCAAAAGTTGTTCTAGCAATTTCTTTGGCTTTCTCTGGAGATATTCCTTGTCTGGACATGGCCTCCCAAAATTGATCCATCATAATTTTATTCACATCGGTTAATTCAGAACTTCTATTGGGTGACATCTTAGAAGTTTCAACATTATAGAGATTTCCTTCTTTTATATCTTTCATACTGATATTTATGCCCAGACACCGAAAAACGTCTACTCAGCCCAAACGCAAATACAATAAAAAGACTGTGGTGATTCCTAAAAAGATCTACCCAGAATATGTTCAAAATTTTATAGATGAAGTAGAGTCCAAAACTCCTTATAAAGTTTCTGTTGCACAGTATAATGAGGGATCTGGCTACCATGTGGGTGTCTGCAAGGCCATTCCACATGGAAGACACCATTGTATCTGGATGGTCAGCTATGCCAAAACTAAAGAGGAATTAGATCAGTTTTGGTCCGTAAAGGATAGTCTAAATAGTGTAGAATGATTGATGGAACCTACAAAAAAGTAATTTATTATGACCTTGCTGATTTATTAAATATAAATACTTCTTATACTTTGGATGTTTCAAATTATAGATGGATAAAAGCTTTTGCCATAAGAATTGGCAATGATGAAGATGCAGTAGGAACTCAACTGACACCCCTTATATCTGCAACTTATTATACTTCTGTAAGTGAAGTAACTTTAACAAACCAAATTTCTGCTGGTCAAAATCCTCTTGTATCAGTACCAAATAGTGCAAAATCAATTATGGGCAATTCTACTACTTCGGGATTTTCTACTTTGGTGATACCAGCCAATTCTACCGGAGGCCACACATTGTGTAAAGGATCAACAACAAATAATTCTTGGCTATGGTATCCATATAGACTGAAAAAATTAGTTTTAAATTCTGCTGGCCAAGAGGCAGTATCAAATACAGCGCTACTACTTCTTTTTTGAATAAATAATATTATGAGAACCTATAGAAAAGTAAACCAACTTCCCATTCGCACTCACGGTAGCACTTGGATAAACAATGAAGGCGCTTTGGTTGTAAACCAAACTGCATCAGCAGTAAACTTTACATATACTTCATTAACCCCAGCAGGTGCTACTACAGATATTATAATGCAAATTGCTGCTTCTAGCAGCACTTTAATCCCAATCTATCTTTATTCTTGGGATACTTCCCCAAAGGGAAGCGCAGCAGGAATTACCTTCTACACTGTGACTTAATATGTCCAAAGAAATCCGTTGTCTGATAACCAATCAAATCCTTAAAAAAGGTGAATGGTTCTGGTTATCATGGGAAATGGATGCAGCTATCTCAGCACAAGGTCTAGCAGAAATAGAAATTCGCCGTCATGATCCTGACGACGAATTTGCTAAATTGTTATGGGAAGAATGGGAATGGTCCCGAGAAATCGGATATCCCGATCTTTAACCTTCATTCATCATTTTTGAAATTTTAGATATAATTGATTCTCTTACTGTTTTCCAGTTAGCAGTAGGAATCTCATAATCATAATCGTTTTCTGGTTCTTCAGGATAATCTTCTTGTTCGCGTCTTGCTCTATTGGCTAAAGCATCTCTGCGAATTTCTGCGGCTTGAGCTATTTCATCTTCGAAATCTAACTCTTCTGGATCAGCTATAACACCATCTTGTCCGTCTGCTGCAACTGCATTTGCATTGCCAGCTGGCTTTGCATCAATTTTACCAGTATTTTGCGCCAATTGAGCAAGTCTTTCAGCCCGTTTCATTCTTTCAAGATTTACATATTCTCCAACATCACCATCGGCAAGTTTAATTGTTCCAGGAGAATGAGGACCAAAACGGCTAATTGTATCCATAACATCGGCAGGATGAGCGCTTGGTGATTCGGGATTAATTACAGTTGGCTGAGGCATTTGACCCATTAATTGGGCTATTTTAGCAGGATCTGTAATTTTTTTGGCTTTAGCTTCATTTGCTTCATTAATCATACGAAAGCCATTTTGTTGTGATTGCATAGCAGCTTGATTTAAGGAATGAATCCAACCGTAATAACCTTTATTGTTCTTCATATCAATATTTAGATTTGACTTCTGTTATATACGATATATACTAGTGGCATGGATTACGGATCACATGGTGCTGGAAAAGGAAGTTCTCCAAGACCTGTAAATTTGGAGCAATACGGTAAAAATTTTGAAGCAATCTTCAAGAAAAAGAAGAAGTCAAAAAAGGTTAAGAAGTAAATTTTTGCGAATGTAACTCAGTGGTAGAGTCTCGGTTTTCCAAACCGATGGTCGTGGGTTCGAATCCCATCGTTCGCTTTTGACAATTAAAGACTATAAAACTGTATAGGGATAACTGATACCCT
>Ga0208364_1000259_pt1 | contig 12713 bp, 12 predicted proteins | sample LakMenEpi08Jun12_FD_150680 | JGI IMG/M metagenome (GOLD analysis project Ga0208364, IMG submission 150680) | Freshwater microbial communities from Lake Mendota, WI - 08JUN2012 deep hole epilimnion (SPAdes) | ecosystem: Environmental > Aquatic > Freshwater > Lake > Epilimnion/Euphotic zone ...
CTCCCAGCTCGTGCAGCTCAACGCCCGCCTCGACGCGCTGATCAACCTCTGAGCCATGGGAGCACGCGACGAGCTTCAGGAGATCCTCGATCGCTTTCGGGAGAAAGACGATACCATCCAGTTCAGCCTCATCACAGGGATGCTGGCCGGAGCCGCTGCGCACATCGGATCGAATCATCTCTTCAGGAAAATGCTGACTCCAGGCGGGTGGCAGCAACGAGTAGGATCGAGCGTCTTCCAGTCCGGAGTTCGCCACGCCAAAACAGGCAAAGCGATCCACCCGGCGATTCGCGGGGCTGTGGATGTCATGGCCGGGCCTGAACTTGGCCACCTATACGACGCCGGACTCAAGAGCAACCGCATCGCCCGCAAGTCCCTGGCGCTCGCCAAAGAGGGCGTAACCGGAAAGCTGGGAGCCGGCCTGAGCGAGATCGCCACCGGGAAGCGATCCAAGTTCGCCGACAGACTCATCTCCTGGCTGCCGCGATCGACGGGCCAATCCGCGGGCGCACGCATCGCCGGAGGAGCAGTCGGTGGAGCCGGCGCAGCCTTGGTCGATCCGGTCCTTCCGGTTGTGAATGCAGCCCGAACCCTGATCGGCAACAGCGCCATCGGCAAGAGGGCAATGACGGCACAGATGAGGAAAGGGGCGGAGCACGGCGCTCAGGAAGGTGTCGGCCGCCACCTGCAAGACCTACTGGTGTCTCCATCACTCAATATCGCCCGCGACGCCGGCTCCACATTGCGTCCCGCGGTCAGCCGCTACCAGCCCATCAAAACCATCCGAGGGCGCGTGATACCTTCCATGCCCCAAACAGCAGGAGCATACTGACAGGATGACACAGAAGTAGTAAAGCAGACCCAACCTTCTTCAAAAATGTTTTCGCACTCACAGATCAACAAGGGACTCGGGAAGATCGGCAAACTCAAGGCCAAACTTGAGATGGCCCTGACCGGCGGCGAGCGGATCAGCGTCGGAAAAGCCAAGGCCATCGCCGCGAGGGCCGCGGGTGATCCAACCATGGCCGGACGAACGACCGTCACCCATGTTGGGCGCGTTGAAGCTGGGCCGATGTCGGGAGTGCAGAAAGCCCAAAATCCCGGCAGCCACTACAACCCATCCACCGACACCATCCAGACCTCCCCGCGCGCAGCGGTGGCAGCCCACGAGGGCACTCATGCCGCACAGGCAAGGATGATCAAAGACCTCGCCAAGCGCGCAGGTCTGCCAGAGGAGGCAGTGGAGCATTCCGCGACCGCGGTATTCGCTGGAGCCAATGCGGCCAGCGCAGCAGCCGCAAAGCTCGCAGGATCGAACGTCGGGACCGGAAAGCGGGTCGCAGGAACCGTTCTCGGACATCTTCCGCAGCTCGGTCTTGAGGGCCACGCCACACTTCGCGGAACCCTCACCCAACCCGGCGGACTCCGGGCGGCAGCAGGCAGCTTCGGGAGCTATGCCGGGGCCGCAGGGAACAACATCCGCCGCGCTCTGAGGCCGCGTGAGCTTTCCGCAAGGGACGAGCTTCAGGAGATCATCCAGTTCGACCAAGACGGACTAGCTGGAGTCCGGCGGGTCCAAAGCTACATGGCGTCTCCAATGTATGGGGCAGCCGGCGGAGCCATGTCCGGGCTGCTTCTAGGCGGCAGCAAGAGGGCGGCAGCCATCGGCGCTGGCGTCGGGGCCATCGGGACCACGGCAGCTCGATACGCCCTCGGGGACAGGATCAACGCACTGGAGGAGCAAGGCAGGAAACACAGCGCCCAAGCGCTTGGCGCTGCCCCAGCCATGGCCGCTGGAGCCGCCGGGCTCGGCATCTTGTTTAAGGGCGGATCAATGCTTCGTGGCGCACGCAGGGCCGGAGCGGCATCGCGTAGAGCGGCTAATTCAACCAAGGATTTTGTGAACGAGACCATGGCCAGGGCCACCAAGGGCCGCGTCGAGGTCGTCGATCACCTTCCCGAGGGAATCAAGCAAGCCCAAGGCATCCCCAACCGACTCAGGCTCATGTCCGCCAGAGATGAACTCCATTCCATCATCGAACTTGGCTACACCAGCGACTTCCTCAGCTCCGCAGCCACCTCGGCCGGCGCTGTCGCAGGCGTTGGCGGGGCCTACCTGACCCATCAGGAGATCATGGCGCGCGGAGGCTACGGAGCGGTGCGCAGGAAGGCCGTGAAGGCGACCAAGGATTTCACCAAGGGGGCCTACGGCAGGGCCAGGGACAAGGCCGCGCAGATCGCAAGCTCTCGCAAGGTGAGGATCGGGGCCGGCGTCGGAGCTGCACTCGCCGGAGCTGGCGCGCTGTATTCCATGGCGAAGAAGAAGGACGACAGGTTTGAGATGTCCGCCCGCGAAGAGCTGATCGAGCTGGCCGGCGGCTACATCAACACCGAGGAGGGCGTGAGAAAAGAGAAGGGCATCGGAGCGCACTTCAATCGGGCCTCCGGTCGCTACATCGGAACGGTCCTCGGCGGCCCAATCGGCCTGCCAATCGGGTATCTCATCGACAGATCTCGCGCCGACCACAATATCATCCGGTCCAAGTATGAGGAGAAGCAGCCCCACCTCCTCGCCAAGGGCAAGGTGCGGATGTCCGCCGCGGACGAACTCGACCTCATCCAGCTCGGCCTCCGCCAGGACATCAACACCTACAAGGCCCTCACCCTGAAACCAGCCGGCCGGATGGGACCACTCAAGCTGGTGAACGACATGACCACCAAGAGCACCCTGGCGGCCAAGAAGGGGATGAAGCTGGAGGACTTCTTCGAGAAGGCCAGGAAGAGCCGGGCGCTTTTCAATATGAGCGCCCGTGAACAGCTTGATACCATCCTCTTCGGATACATTGGCGCTCGCGATGTTGGCAAGCTGACCGGACCCGGAGCAGCCTTACTTGGAGCCGGCGTTATTGGCGGCCCAATCGTAGCCGGGGTGGCCGGGCACCACATGGGAAAGAAAGAAGGCGAGAAGAAAGAGCGCCTGCGGCAATATGCCCGCGAACTGATTGCGCGCGGATACATCAAGCCACAGCAGCTCAGCGCAGCCGATGAACTGAACACCATCCTCTTCGGCACCGACCCCCGCCCCCGCGACCAGCAGGGCCAGTTCACCGACGCCAACGGGAACATGATTGATCCGAACTCGATTGCAGTGGCTTACCAAAAGCCGATGCAGACCCAGCCGCAGCAGCAGGCCGAGCCGGAAGAGGAGCAGAGCGCGGTGAAGAAACTCATGGCGAAGCTGAAGCGGTAGAGCTGCAAGTTTGCAGTCGGATTGACATGGCGGGCTAGGGCATTATGTCCCAGCTCGCCACTATTCGTTTTCGCAGCAACAGCCCCGAACTCTTCGCCGGGGATACCGGCGTCGTCGATGAGCAGAACTTCACCATCCGTGGAGTGAGCTGCATCACCAGCGAGTGCGAGGCCGAAGGGCACTCCTTGTTCGTGGACAAGACCACCCTGACCCAGCTCCACGACCTCTCGAAGTCCATGGGGCAGGTGCCAGTGACGATCAATCACGAGGGGAAGGTCGAGGACGTGAATGGATGGCTCCAGAACTTCCGGGTGGATGGCAACAAGCTGCGCGCGGACTGGGTGCTGCTGGAGACCCACAAGGAAACGCCGACCATGCTGGAGCGTGCGCGCAAGCAACCCAAGACCTTCGGACTCAGCTTCAGCTTCAAGGGTGATCCCAAGGGCACGACGGTCAACGGCAGGCAGTGCGCGCGGGCTGAGCAGGTGATGAGCTGCGACGTGGTGAAGCGTGCCGCGGCCAACAAGGGCGGGCTGTTCTCCTCGAAAGAAGGACCCACTTCCGCCGACCTAAAGCGGCAGATCATCGCGCTGGCGAAATCCAATTCGGTTGACACTCGGAACTTTTCCGTAACTCGCAAACCACTTACTTTTATGGCCGATCCCAACAATCAAAACGCCGAGCCCTCGCTCCAAGACATCCTCAACGAGGTGCGCTCCATGCGCGCTGAACACGACGCCTTCAAAGCCGAAGTGGCCGAGGCTTTCCAGTCGCAGGGTCAGCAGGAAGAGCCCGGTGACAACGAACTCTTCGACCAGCTCTCGCAGCTCAACGCAATGAGCGACGAGGAGCTGGCGGCCAACGGGATCACCCGCGATGAAGTAGATGCCGCAGTCGGCGAATACAACGCGAACCTCGGTGGCGAACAGCAGGGCCAGGAGCAGGGCGGCGAGCAATACGGCGGCGAGCAGGGCGGATACCAGGGCGAGCAGGGCCAGTCCGCTGGCGCTGAGATGTCCGGCGCAGGTGCCGCAGCGGGCGCAGGCAGCGCACAGTTCGCCGCTCTCCAGCGGGAGCTGATCCAGCTCAAAGCGAAGTTCAACGCCAAGGAGCAGGCCGAAATCAATTTTGCGGAAGCGCAGGAGGCCGGCAAGGTTGAGGCGAAATTCATCGCCCTGGCCAACCAGAACCGGGAACTCCAGGAGTTCTCCGCACGGGCCGTGGCCCAGATCGAGGCCCTCGAACTCCACGTCCGCACGGGCACCCGCCCGGTCAAGGCCGGCGTGGACAACGGCATCCGCCTCTTCCACGCGAACAGCGGCGAACTCCACCCCTTCCAGGCCCGCCTGAAGGCCATCGAAGCCGAGAAGAAATGCACTCCCGGCCAGGCCATCCTATTCGCCATGAAGGAGCCCAACGGCCCCGCCCTGCACGCCGATTGGGTGCAGTCCCGGACCATCCACGCCTAAGCGACCAACTCTCCAAATCCTCGAACCATGAACGACAATCCTATCATCTCAATTCCGGTCAGCGCCGACCTCTCCGCCCACAGCCATGTGGCGGTAAAACTCACCAGCACCGGCATTGCCCTGGCTGGCACGCAGGACCTCGCGATCGGCACGATGATCCGTGGCAACAGTGCCGCGGCCAACGTCGGCGACACGGTGATTGGCCGCTCGGCAGCGGTGAAGCTCTGGGGCGGCAACGGCATCCATGAGATCACCATCGGAACCAACACGACCGACATCGCCACGGGCGACGAGCTGGAGGCGGCTGCATCTGGCCGCTACGTCCGCAAGTCCACCATCGCCGTGACCTCTGGTGTTGCGGCCACGGGCGTCTTCACCCTGGTCGCTCACGGCCTGAATGTCGGCGATCGCATCCGGATGGTATCCTTCACGGGCACTACGGCAGGACTTACCGCCGGAGCGCTCTACGTGGTCTCCACAGTCCCGTCCGCGGACACCTTCACGCTTTCGGCCACCAAGGGATCAGCCCTGGTCACATGGACGACCAACAACACCGGGGCGGTCATCCAGAACGTCGGCGACGCCAGTGGCCGCATCGTCCTCGCCTTCGACGCCGCTCCCGGCACCAGCACTGACGCACAAATCCGCGCTCTCTTCCTCTAACCACAACAGGACACCACTCACCCACTAAAAAGCCATGCCCTACAATACAGCAGACTCAACGCCCCGGCCCGAGATCAGCACGCTCCTCATGGAAGCGGTTGGCCAGGAGGCCGGTTACATCGGGCAGGAGATCTTCCCGATCTATCCGTCCGACACCGAGACGGGCCGCTACCCGATCTTCCCGAAGAAGGAAGCGGAGCTGCTCAACGCCGGGCGATCCCCTACCAGCAGCACGGTGTTCAACAGCGTCACCAAGCGCAACGAAACCGGCACCTACAACGAACTCGACCGCAAGTTCACCTGGGGCTCGTACTTCACCGAGGAATACGGCCTCGAAGAGCGCGTGGACGATGTGGTTGCCACTCGCATGGCGAACTTCTTCGATGCGGAGATGGTGACAGGCAAGCTGCTCGCCAACGCCCTCATGCTCGACTACGAGATGGAGTGCGCGGCAGCCCTGATGAACGCAACGACGTTCAGCGGCAACATCACCGCGGCCACCGCCACCGGTTGGTCCACCACTCCCGAGACAGCAGCCACCGCCTCAAACATCCCGGCGCAGGTCAACACGGCCATCGAGGCGATGACACTGCGCGGCGAACGACCGGACACCCTTGTTCTTTCGCTGACCAACTGGAATCTCTGGAGGCGCAACACCTACCTCTCGACCTACATCTATGGCACGCTCAACACCAATGCCGGCGGATCGGCAATCGTCGAGAGCAACGTCGCCGCCGCCTTCCGCCTCAAGCGGGTGCTGGTGGCCGAGAAGAGCGTGAACGTCGCTCTGAAGGGCAAGGATGTGTCCCTGGCCTCGGTTTGGGGAAACACCTACGCCGCGCTCGTCAAGACCGGCGCTGGCGACTTCATGAACGGCGGCCTGGGTCGCACGATCGTTTGGAGCGCCGACAGCCCCGGCGGCCTCTTCACATCGGAGTCGTACCGCGACGAAGCTCGCCGCGGCAGCAAGCTCCGCGTCCGCAGCAACCGCACCAACAAGATCCTCTTGACCGACGCCTGCCAACTTCTCAAGAACGTCAGCTAAGAGCTGACTGAAATTAACAAATGGCCCGGACCAGCAATGGTTCGGGCCTTTTGCATTGACACCTATCCCTGAGACGTGTCCACGTTCACCACAGCCCTCAACCTCGCCAACACCGCCTTCGGGGTCATAGCGGGCGAGACCTTCGAGGTAGCCCTCCCCAAGGGCAATGCAGCCGCCCTGGGCAATCCGGGGACCTACAGCGCGATCAACATCGACGACGTGGAGTATTCCCAGCGCGCCACGCCGGGCGGCACGGCAGCCGATGTCACCGTGGACATCTATGTGAAAACCACCGTCATCGCCACCGCCGGCATCGTCGAGGGCACCAAGCTGGTGGTGCGCGGCAAGCGGATGCGGGTCATCGCCATCGTGGACGAGGGTGACGACACCAAGATCCTGAAGACAGGTCCGATCATCTGATATGGGAGCCGACATCAACCGGGCCTGCGAGGTCCACCTGTGCGACCGGATGCGGCTGGCCTTGCCGGACATCACCTTCCTGCCCTTCACGGGCTTCGGGCTCAACGAGGAGCCTATCGAGCCGCCCTACGTGGTGATCCTCATGGGGACCGCCGAGAAGACCCTCGTGCAGGAATCCACGTTCCTGATCCCCGGAACCGCGCAGATCATCAGCCACATCGACGAGACCGAAAGCGAGGACCACGCCCAGATGGTGAGGGATGTGTATAAGGTGCTGGGAGCGCTTTCCTCCACGCGGGAGTCCGACTTCATCTTCCATGGGATCGACATCACCAACCTCTCGAACTCGGACTACGAGGGCAAGGGGGACAGCGCCCACGCCGACGTGATCCACTTCACGGTCGGGGTGTCCGGTTGACAGATTGAATTTAGACAACCTCTATGCCCATCAATACAGACATCCAAGGAGCACAATACGTCTTTGGGTTCGCCGCCGCCGACGCTCCCAGCATCGCCAACTTCACCGCGCGCAGCGTGGCGAGCATGGACCGCACCCCGGAAATTTTCGTCACCGCCACCAACGGTGAGGGCCATGTGGAGGCTGTGGCCATCAGCAAGAAAGCCAACAAGATGATGGCGTGCGAGTTTGTCGGCTACATCGCAGACGCCTTCAACCCTCTCACGATCGACAACACCTTCAGCTTCCTGGGTCGCTTCTTCTTCATCACGAAGATCAGCGATCCGCGCCCCAAGGGCAATTTCGTGGAAGTTTCAATCTCCGCGTCCAGCTACCCCCTGATCGAATCTTAACCTCAACAAAGTCACCCTTCTAAAATATGGCAGCCGTATCCATCACACCAGCAGAGGTCTTCCCAAGCACAGGGGCCTCAATTCGCACCGGAACACTCGGAGTCGGAGTCACGGTAACAGCCGGAGTGATGGTGTATCTCCACACGGACGGAACCCTTCTCAAGTGCATTGCCACCAGCGCATTGGCGGCTGCGGCAGTGGGCATGACCCTCAATGGCGGTGGTCCCGGACAGGTTGTGCGGTATGTCACCTCTGATCCAGCGCTCAAGCTAGGAACCACCGCAGCTTTGGCCGCTGGCGAGACGTTGTATATCGACGACGCAACCGCAGGCGGACTCGTCGATGCCTGGACCGATCTGGATGCTGGCGGAGCGGTGGATTTCGTGACCTCTGTTGGCATTGTGAAAGCGGCCACTGATGGGGTTGTGAACTTCCAGATTGTGATTTCCGGGGTCTCCAAGGCATAACTTCAACGGCCATGGGAGCCGTTCCATGCTGATGACGATCGACACCAACCTCAGTGCGGCGTTGATCGACAACTCGGACACACCGGGATGGTCGGGAACCCGGATACTCGGACGCCGCCTCCGCCAGTTCTCGCTCTGGCACCGCCTCCTGCTCCGGGCCATCGACAGCCCCTTTATCAGGGCCGGGGAAGCCACCATGCGGGATCTGCGGGTGGCCGTGGCCATCTGCGAGCTGCCCTTCGGCGTCAGCAAGACCAACAAGCCCGCCATCCGGCCATTCCTGCTGCACTGCTGGGCCGTGGCGCGTCTTTTATTCTCGTGGAAGGGCAGGACAGCCAAAGGCGACCTCAACGCGCTCCAGAGGATGCTGCAAGGCCAGATCGAGAAATTCATGATCCACTGCGGCGACTACCTTCAGAACCCGGAATACTGTGTCCACAAACCGGACACCGGGAGCGCCCCGAGCCAGCCGCGAGTCCCCAGAGGCACTTTCACCGACGAGTTCGAGAAAGTCACCGGACTGATCCTCATGGGCATCCCGGAGCGCCGGGCATGGGAGATGCCCATCGGGCTGGCCAACCACTACTACATCGCGTGGCTGCGGGACAAAGGACTCGACATCAGCATCACCACCCCGGACGAGAAAGCGTGGCGCGAGCAACTGCCGAAGGAGTACCAATTTAACTGATGAGCGCTTTCACAGACTGGATGAAACAGCAGGCCGGGGACAACACCAAGGGTGCCCTCGGCAAGGGGATTCTCGGGGCCGGATTCGTAGCGGACCTGGCATCGGGCGAGAGCCACCTCAAAGCGGTCCTGAAGCTCCTGAAAGAAATCGTGCTGATGAAGCCGGGACTCATGCTCATGGGCACCGCGGCCTTCGGCGGGATGAGCAAGATGGTCAAATCCCTAGTCGGTGAGCTGGGTCAGTTCTCCAACGCCCTGAAGAAGGTGAAGGAGGAGTACGCTCGGGTGCAGGAGAAGATGGCCAAGGGGCTGGCCAAGCCTTTCGAGCAGGCGGAGATCGAGAACACCAAGAAGATGACCAAGGCCATGGAAGCCATGGTCCCGGTGGTCAACCGGCTGGCCAAGACCTACCATGCGATCTACGGAGGGGTGTCCACCTTCAAGGCGAGCATGGTCCAGACCGTCGCCACCAGCAAGATTGGCCGCGACGCCATCGAGGGCTTTGGGACAGCGCTCGCAGTCGTCATCCCGATCATCAGCGCCATCTCCGCGATCAAGCTCGGCAACTGGTTCAAGAACCTCGGTGGCAGCATGGCGCTTTCGCATCGCAGTGCGCTAACCTTTGGCAAGGGGGTGGAAGCCATGAGCTTCGGGCTTCTTGGAGCCAACAAGTCCGCGCGAGTGGCTCTGGGTGGAATCAACGCTTTGAAAACAGGCTTGAGCTGGAGCGGTGTTCTGGCCGGGGCGGCCGTCATCGGAGCTGTCATCATTGGTCTTGTCGGGCTCTACAACTCGGTCAAGGAGGCGAACAAAGAGCTGGCCAGATTTGCCGCGGAGAACACCAGGGCCAACAACGCCATGAACGCGCAGATCAGCGCGATCAATACTCTGGCGGACAAATACAACGTCCTCGCTACGGCGATAGACGCCGCCGCTGAGGCGAGAAGGAAATACAGAGAGGTTCAGGAAGAGAGGTCGCTCATCGGGTGGATGACTGGGACCGATGAGAAAAAGTCCAATCAAGCCAAGGCGCAGGCCGCCACAGCGCAGGCCGCTGTGGAGCGCACCAAGCGCGCTCCAGTGGAAAAGGACAGGCGATCAGACACCCTGCAACGGGATCTGACTGAGCAGAGCAGGAGGCAGGACTTCGAGAACAGGCTGAGCCGGGCCACGCCCGAGCAGCAGCGCGTCATGTTGGCCGAGGAGATAGCAAGGACCGGAGCGCTAGCGAGCAGGGGAGCGGCAGACGTGGACGCCCAGAGCAGGACCAGCGAGGCACTCGGAAAATTGGGGGTTGAAGATCAGGCGGCCGCCAACTATCTCAAGGAGGCCGAGGCTCGCCTTGCTGCATCCTACGCCAAGGGAACGGCAGACACTGCAATGGATGGCGGCTACATGGATCGGCTGGAAAAGAACATGGAGACAGTCAGGGAAAGGAAGGAGCTAAAACAGGGCATCAAAATCACAAGGGACGCCATGGCAAACAGGGCCAAGGAGCGGCAGAGGATAATGAGCGGAAGCGGGTCCGAGACCATGGCGGCGCAGGCCGAGTTGGACGCGATCACAGCCGCCAGAAACTACCAAGAGGCCAAAGGGAGAGGCATTCCCAATGACGCTGGCAGAGGCGAGGCCCTTAGAAAGCAAAAACTCGATATGAAGCTCGGCGAGGCCGTGGGCGGTGGCTATATCGGGATGGACGGCGGGAAACTCATGGAAATGCAGGCCGCAGCCAGAACCCGGCTGGAGCTGGCCCAAAAGAACGCGACCCCGGAGGAGATCCTCGCCAACAAGCAGGCGAATAAGCAGAGGGAAGAGGAGCGCCGGATCAGCGAGATCAACGCCGGGCTCACCAGACAGGACGCCCGCACGGGCCTGCAAGGACAGACCGCCGAGGTGCAGGGTAACTTCGATGAGGCAGACACCATCAGGCTTGCCGCCGCCTCCGCCAAAAGGGCGCTCGAACTGGAGGCCGGGGGCCTCGGGGCAGCCGAGGCCAAGACCCTGGCCGGAGCCGAGCTTCACAACTCCATCTCCCTGCAACAGCGCCAGGGCAACATGGCCGCGGACGCCGCAGCCGCAGTGAGCAGCATGGCCAGGGTCGGAGGAGGCGGAGGGGTGGAGGAGGTGCAGAACGACCTACTCAGCGTGGCACAGAGACACCTTGAGGTCTCGACGCGCATGGAGCAGATTCTCACCGAGATCAAGAACATCAAAGCCGGAATACCCGAATAACGCCATGCCCATCGCCATTCCTCAAAGCAAAGTTGTTCTCGGAGGCGGCCCCTCATCTCAACTGGACTACCACGGACCCGGAGTGGAGATCGGTCTGGAGGACCCCGGTGAGATCGTTACCGACCGCTTCGCGCTGGACACCTGCACCGCCCTCTTTCGCACCTACGCCTCCAACTACCAGAACCTCCCGAAGATCGGAGACTTCCACCCCATCTTCCAGCACCTCTTCATCGAGACAAAGAAGGTGTCGCTGAAGGGTCCATACGCCTACTGCTCGGCCAACTTCATCGGACTGGACCCGGAGCTGTATCCGGACGGCACCACGCCGGTCTGGGAGCTGGTCTGCGGCACGCGGGAGGAGCCGATCGCCACTCATCCAAACTTCCGTGCGTTCGCCGGCTATCCCATGGATGCCGCGGCCGACGTTAAAAACGGGGCCATCTGGTTCGATCACAAGAGCCAGAGAGAGGTCACGCCGGACGCCCCGACCAGGCCAACCACCAACGCAGGGCACACCTTCCGCAGGTTCCAGACCCTCGTGCAAGACACAGTGAACTTTGGTCCCGAGCAGTGGGTGCTGAACCCATTCGCCGGCATGGAGAGCTACTACGATGTCTGTGTCACGCTGCGCAAGACGTGGTTCACATTCGATTCGGTGCCGGAGAACCAGATCAGGGACGTGGCCAACATCAGCGTTCCGGATGAGGGCAATCCCTACTCGGCCTTCTTCGACGAGAACCGCAACTGGTTCAACCGCGGGGTGAACTCCACCCAGCGCGGGAAGATCTATGCCAACACCCTGGAGTGGGAGCTGTCCGGCCGGCGCGGCTGGAACACGGATGTCTATAGGCAGTTCTCAAGCTGATGCTCCCCTCCGTCGCCCAACTGCTGCCCAAGCTCACGACCGTCACGGCCGGCCAGGACCCCAAGACGGTCCTCACCGCCGGCCGGATCAACGCCATTCAGGAGATCCTCCATCAGTTGGTGCGACTCAGCATCACCGAGCATCGGTTCAGCGCCGATGGCTCCCTGGCCACGGGCAACGGGGACGATCCTTACATCCTCGGCAGCACCCTCCAGGGCAGCACCGGCTACTCATCGAACCCGGTGAAATACGGTGGCTGGGACAACAAGGGACCCGGATGGACCGGAAGCGAAGCCGTCTGGGGCGGCACAGCAGCCACGGACACATGGCACCGGGACCGCCCGCCCCTGATCCCCGGTAGCACCAGCGCCGCCACAGACCGCCGATCCTTCGGGGTTTCACTTGTGCTGATCCGTGAATACTCGGACACATACGGGAAAAAGACCTTCATCCGGAAGCCAGTATTCGACACGCTGGGTGAGCTTGTTTCGGTTGGCGCGGAGGTGCTCTTCGCTAATGAGGTGCCGGAGGCATGCACCCATGTCACTCCGCACACCATGGAGGTTCTCACCACAGGAACCGCCAGCACTCAAACATGGAGCAGGTCGTCTCCTCCAGTGGGCACCGATGGGGTAATCATCCCATCAGAAGTGCGCGTCTGGGTTCAGGACAACGGAGATGGAACATTTACCCAGAGGATGTTCACGCGGGAGAAGAAGTTCGACTCCTGCGGCGAACTTTACTACATCGGGGTCGAGGCCATTGTGGAATCCGGAATCATTACCGGATCAGGAAGCTCTGGAGG
>Ga0208364_1000265_pt1 | contig 12595 bp, 15 predicted proteins | sample LakMenEpi08Jun12_FD_150680 | JGI IMG/M metagenome (GOLD analysis project Ga0208364, IMG submission 150680) | Freshwater microbial communities from Lake Mendota, WI - 08JUN2012 deep hole epilimnion (SPAdes) | ecosystem: Environmental > Aquatic > Freshwater > Lake > Epilimnion/Euphotic zone ...
CAAAGCGGTTGCCAATACTGCATCGCCTATAAATGCCGTTTGTATAAGCAGGATTTTTGTCATGCTGCAAAAGTATAGCACTACAACAGGTTTCCGCAAAAAGAGGTGTAAAAAAACGATGAATTTGATAAATCAGGCACGAAGGATGGTAATGGACCCGTCTTTTTCCCATTTCACAACCGAAGAGGGTCGAAATGTGTCTGTTTCTTCCCTCCGATATTGCACTGCATAATCAACCCCCGAAACAATCCACTCGTCTATATCTCTAAAGCATCCGGGAGCAGGATAGCCACTAATATTGGCGGAAGTGCTCACCAGGGGCTTGCGTAAACGCTTTAGTAGATGTCGGCAAAAAAGATCATTGCAAATCCGGATGCCAACCGATCCATCTGGTGCCATTAAATTAGGGGCAAGCCCTACCGCATTATCATAAATAACGGTAGTGGGCCTTTGAACCCCTTTTATATAGTCGAAAACCTGTAAGTCAGGCTGGGCAACATATTGCAAAATATCTCTTTCATCTGCCACTAACACAATCATGGCTTTATGGTCGGCCCGATGTTTCAGTTGGTAAATACGATCCACCGCTTCCTCACAGGTGGCATCGCATCCTATTCCCCATACCGTATCGGTTGGATACAAAATTATCCCTCCGGCAGTCAGCACTTGTAGGCATTGATCAACTTCGTATTGAAAAGGAAAACTCATATTGTGGGCGTTAAATTACGGAAAGCGTGTAAATAAGGCAGCATAAAATTTTGAAATTGTATGTTTGCAAAAAAATCAGAAGCATGGAATGGAAAACATTAATTGAGGCTGCCTGGGCCGACCGTGGACTATTAAAAGAGGAAACCTATCAATTGGGGGTAAGGGCGGTAATGGAAGAAGTGGACAAGGGAAGACTGCGAGTGGCGAGTCCTTCTGAAAACGGATGGGTAGTAAATGAGTGGGTAAAGCAAGCGATTTTGTTGTATTTCGGCATCCAAAACATGCAAACCTGGGAATTACCACCCTTTGAGTTTTATGATAAAATGTTGTTGAAAAAAAATTATCAGGAATTGGGTGTAAGGGCTGTGCCGCCTGCTACGGCAAGGTATGGTAGCTATATAGCAAGAAATGTGGTGCTGATGCCCAGCTATGTAAATATTGGTGCCTATGTAGATGAGGGTACGATGGTGGATACCTGGGCCACCGTGGGCAGTTGTGCGCAGATTGGCAAAAATGTGCACCTGAGTGGTGGGGTAGGTATTGGGGGCGTGTTAGAGCCGCTTCAGGCGAGTCCGGTAATAATTGAAGATGGCTGCTTTATTGGTAGCCGTTGCATAGTTGTAGAAGGGGTAAAAATAGAAGCCGAAGCGGTATTGGGTGCAAATGTGGTATTAACCCAGTCTACAAAAATCATAGATGTTTCCGGTGCTGAACCGGTAGAATACCGTGGCCATGTTCCGGCCCGCAGTGTAGTAATTCCCGGCAGTTATACAAAAAGTTTTCCTGCAGGGGAGTATGCTGTTAGTTGTGCCCTAATTATCGGACAAAGAAAAGCCAGCACCGATTTAAAAACAAGTCTGAACGACGCACTTCGCGATTTTAATGTGAGTGTGTAGAACAGCATAATAGCAGCACCTATGGGTAAATTAATGCCATCCGGAATTAGCCGGATTGGTTTCTGGCTGGCTTTATCGGGTGCGTTACTTTTTTCTACCAAAGCAATTTGGGTTAAACTGGCTTATAGGGATACCGGTATTGATGCAGTTTCGCTGTTGCTATTGCGCATGCTTTTTTCGTTTCCCTTTTACCTGGGGCTATTTGTGTGGGTTTGGTATAATGACAAACAATTTTTTAAAGATTACCGACTTTGGGTGTGGATGCTCTGCATGGGTATTGCTGGATATTATGCAAGTAGTTTGTTTGATTTTATCGGGCTGCAGTATGTATCGGCCGGACTAGAAAGGCTGATTTTATTTGTTTATCCTACTCTTGCGGTTTTGATTAATAACTGGTATTTTAAAACCCCTCTCACTAAAAAACAACGTTGGGCTTTGGTGATCACGTATGCGGGCATTGTACTGGCCTGCTACAGCGAAATAAAAACCCTGCAGGTACAGGATGGTTTCTATTTTGGTTGTGGGATGATTTTGCTTTGTGCCATTACCTTTGCCATTTATTTGGTGGGCACTGGCAAACTGGTATTACAAGCGGGGGTGATACGCTATACGAGTACCGTGATGTTAGCTGCCACGGTAGGAATAGTAGTGCACTATCTGGTAGCAAAGGGATGGAAACCGATAATTATGAAGCCGGGACTGGCGGGGTATGCAATTGCCCTGGCATTGATGGCTACCGTAATTCCCTCGTTGCTGATGAGTAGTGGTATGAAAAGGATTGGCAGTAACCAGGTTTCCATCATAACCAGTATTGGTCCGGTATCTACTATTTTACAGGCCCACTGGTTTTTAGGGGAGCCAATTACCGGCTGGCAAATAATGGGAACGATGTTAGTAATTGCGGGAGTATTGCTGATTAGTGACCACAGTAAAATTTCGGAAGAGCCTCTAACGGCTTCCTGAAAAATCAGGCACGTTTAGCTATTAATTCACTTATGATAGTGGGGATTTGCAAAAAGTCTTTCGATTTATCGAGATAATAATCCGCTCCGGATTGCAGGCATGCTTCTTTAAAATGGCTGCCTGTTTCGTTGGTTAGCATTACTACTACTGGCTGAGGTCCCTTGCTTTTGCGAATGCACTTTAAAATTTCGATGCCATTGGTACCGGGCATGTTAACATCTAAAACTACTAGTTCGGGATCGGAGGATAGTAAAAAGGTAAAAGCTTCCTGCGCACTACTTGCAGTATCAACCTGGCGAACCTGCGGAACAATAGAGAGGAACATTCTCATTTTTTGCAAAATGATTTTCACATCGTCTACCAGTAATACATGTAAAGAACGGTATTTCATAGGATTTGGATTAGGGGGATGGATGAAAATTCAACCATCCCGGTAATTGGATACTAACCTTACAATAAGGTTGTTAATTACCGCTAGGATATGAACGGCAATGTTTTGGATTTTAAAACGGGCCTTGCTATGTTGGTCGGATATTGTGATACAAAGAAACAATCCTTTAGGCCCGTTGCGAATAGAACTTTAAAAGGTTATTGTGTAACTAGAATAGAGAGGACTGTAAATGAAATACTACAAAAACGTAAATTGTTGGCTTCCGTTATATGATACTATTGAGAATAGCATATTTAACCAGATCGGCATTGGTTTTCATGTTCATTTTTTCCATGATTCGGCTCCGATAGGTGCTGATGGTATTAACATTCAAGCTCAGCTGTTCACCAATAGCAGATATGCTTTGCCCCATCACTATCATCTTAAATACTTCAAACTCACGATCTGAAAGAGTTGTGTGGGGTTGCTGCGAATTATTATCTTCTATAGAACCGGCGAGTACTTCTGCTACTTCACTGGTAATATATTTTCGGCCTGATAAAATTTGTTTCACGGCCTTTACCAGTTCAAAAGGGGCGCTTTCTTTAGTTAGGTAACCACTGGCACCTGAACGCAATGAGCGAACAGCATATTGCTCGGGGGCATGCATTGATAGAATTAATACCGGAGTTAGGGGAGCATGCTCTTTTATTTGTTTGAGAATTTCAATTCCCGAATATCCGGGCATGCTGATATCAGAGATAATGATATCCCAGGTATGCATCAGTGCATTTTTCAGTAAATCTGCTGAGTCCGCCACATCAGTAATTTCGGCAAAAGGAAAAGCTTCAGACAGAATCTTGCGCAATCCTTCACGAATCAGGGTATGGTCGTCGGCTATTAAAATTCTCATGTTAAATAACTACTTATTGTTCATTAATTATTTTCGCTACAGCAATAGTAGTGTAGTTTCATAACGTATAATTACGCTTGATTATAGTGGTTTTTTGTAGTAATTTTACTAAACGAAATGTAAAGATTTTACTACAAGAAACATTTTTACTAAATAATTGATAAACAATAATTTAAAAATATAAAATAACAATATTTGTTATGCGCATCAAAGGAAACGACAAAAACACGGCACAGGTTATCCATGAGTTATTGGAGAGATTATCGCAGTTACCTCAGGTAGACATCCGCTTCGATTTTGAAGGGGAAGACACTTGGGCGGTGATTACTGAGTTTGACGAAATAGATGATGCTCAATTATCTATTCGCTTTTTAGGAAACGATCGATGGCTTGTGGTAGCCGGTGACTATGATGAAGAAGATGATTTTGTGGAAACTTTTGAAGAACTAACGCCTGAAATTATTCAAGAAATTCCCGAGGGTTGTAAAATACTCTTACACAAAGTGCGGGATGATGAAAAAGGCATGCGGCTGGCCGGGCATTTTTTATTGCGCCAAAAAGGACAGTAAATTACTGAGTGAGAGCCTGTGCCCCTCTGGAGCATGAGTTTGAGTGTGATTAACTTATCATTTTTCATTTCCTCGCCCACACGCACGCTCACACTGATTTCCGTTCCCCGTATAGCCACCGAACGCAGTGAGAGACTGCACGGTTTGGAATGAAAATTACATAGTGAGCGCCTGTGCGCCTCTGGAGCATAAGAGACTGCACGGTTTGGAGATGCTCCCCGTGTAGTGCGCCCAGGCGTACTGCACGGTTTGGAATGAGAATGTCCTTCGTGAAGGCGCGCAGCCCCATAAAGCAGCGTGAGTGTGATTTTCCGGGAACAAAATACCCTCATCCCCACCCTCCAACTCACACACTCTGGCTTTTTCCTTCACGAATACCCGCAGTATGCAATAGGCGTTCTACGCTAGGAACTTTTCGCGAATGCGCGCAGTGCGCCCCTGAAGTAATATGCTTGGAAAAAATAGTTATGAAATACCCGAATAAAAAAGGGTAGAAAATAAGCGAACCTTCTACTTACCTCCTTCCCTTTCTTATCTATCGTAATGGGTGAAATGATACGTTTACAAAACTGCCTGAATGCGACGGATAAAATCGTCGAGTTCCTGCTTCATTACATCAATTCCTTTTTCCTGACTGGCACTCAGTGGCTCTGTTTGAGAACAAACACTTACATATAAATCACTCAACCTTCTCCGAAATTTAAACTCATCGAAGAAAATAGATTTCCGGTTCGTCTCAATAATTTCTTTGCGCAAATCGTTCAGCGCTGTTAACTTCTGTGCGTTGGCAGGTTGGGTTGTATCGGCTGATTGAACCTGTACTATTTTTTTATCCAGTGTATCCACCCATTTGTACAATTCTTCCTCCATCTGATACAAACGCATGCCCTGGCCATTCAACTTTTTCAGTTTTTCTGCCGTAAAACCAGCTGCATCATTGGGCTTAATGAGTAACCACTGCTCGTAGTTAACTTTATTATGGGTTACCACTATCTTGTACTTACCTGCCGGCACATTGGGAGAAATTACAGAAGCAAACAATACACTGCTTTGGGCAATAAAGCCTCCTTTAGCCACTTTAGGCGGATTAATAGAAAGATTCCAGAAAACTTTATTCAAACCCTTCACGCCCGTTCCATTTAAATCTTTCAATTTTTTTCCCGCTTCATCGAAAATGGCAATTTTTACCGCATCCGAACTCCGATCTTTTAAATAATAATAGATTGTTGGAAATACTGGCTTACTTTCTGCCACCCAACCACTTATATTAGAGGGTGCTTGTGGAAATTGGCCTGATAAATTATATACAAAAGGATCTGGAGTAAAAAAATGAATCTCTTTATTCAGATCTGCTTTTGCCATATCGCGTAAAGGCTGCAAGTTGTCGATAATATAAATACCTCTGCCATGGGTTGCGATTACTAAATCATTGGTAACCCGATTGATTTGCAAGTCTCTTACCGGCGTGTACCAGGGCATATTCTGGTATTTACTGCGCATCCAGTTTTTGCCGGCATCCAGCGAGATAAAGAATCCCAACTCAGTTCCCAAGAATACCAGATTTGGATTAATCGGATCTTCTAATACAGTATGCGCAAATCCTGTGAATTCATCTGAATTAAATCTTTTCCAGGTATTACCACCATCTTCACTAACCACTGCATAGGTTTTATGATCACCATACATATGATGATCGAGCGTTACAAATACCCGTTGCTTCTGATGGGCGGAAAGGTTGATACTGCTGATCCAGGCATGTTCTGGAACACCGGTTTGATAGATGCCTTTTTCTTTGCGCTCCCAGGTTTTTCCGCCATTGGTGGTTAGTTGTAAATGACCATCATCCGTACCTACCCAAATAATTTGTTCATTATCGGGGCGTTGCGCCAGGGTAAAAATGGTGCAATGGTTTTCGGCACTGGTATTATCGCCAGTTATACCGCCGCTATTTTCTGTTTGTTGTTTTTTTAGCGTATCGTTGGTTGTAAGATCGGGAGAAATTCTCTCCCAACTTCTCCCCTCATCCCGCGACCGGAAAAGGTATTGAGCACCGGTGTATAAGTTATAACTAGATTTACCCTGTGGCGTTTTAGTGGCCGATGGAGCAATCACAATAGGTGTATTCCAGTTCCACCGATGTTCTTCTTCTCCTGCTTGTTTTTTGGGACGGATACCGGTTGTTAACCCGGTTGCCAAGTCTACACGATTCATTTCACCGCCCTGACTTTCAGAAAACATGATATTGGGATTGAAAGGACTTGCCTGCACCCAAAATCCATCTCCTCCGCCAATCACTTTCCAATCGGCAGCAGAAACGCCACCGGGTTGAGAATTGGGAGCAACCCAGCTGTTATTGTCTTGCAAGCCGCCAAACACCCGGTAATCTTTTTGTTGGTCAACACTTACATGATAAAATTGACCTACGGGTAAATTATTTAAAAATTGCCAGCTGTTACCGCGGTTGTAACTTACATAAACCCCACCATCGGTACCTAAAAATAATTGATCGGTTTGTTGTGGATTCACCCATAAAGCGTGGTGATCGGAATGAGGTACTACCCCTCCCGATATATTGCTACTCCAAGAATAACCTCCATCATCGGAATAATCAAATGCAAAGGAAGGTCGATACACTCGCTTGGGATCTTTTGGATCGTGCACAAGGGTACTGAAATAGAAAGGACGAGCCGTGATATTTTCAGTTGAACTTAACTTTTTCCAGGTTTCCCCCAAATCGTTTGAAATATATAAACCCGGATTTTTAGCTTCTACGATGGCTAAAATTTGAGAAGGTTGAGAAGGATTCATGGAAATAACAATTCTTCCCAGCAACCCTTCTGGTAATCCGTTGGTTAGTTTGCGCCAGGTTTTACCAGCATCTTCCGACTTAAACAATCCACTACCGAGGCCACCCGAACTAAATGCGTAAGCCTTTCTTCTGAACTGCCAGCTAGAAGCCAGGATAATATTGGACTGTTGGGGATGAACCGCAATATCGGCGCAGCCGGTTTGATTATCTACAAACCATATTTTTTGCCAGGATTTACCAGCATCGGTTGATTTATACAAACCCCGATGTGGAGAATCGTGCCAGAGTGGCCCGGGTGCGGCAACGTACAATGTTTTTTTATCAGCCGGGTCGATAATTATTTTGCTAATGTGTTCTGTACTATCCAATCCCAGTTTCTGCCAGTTACTGCCTCCATCGGTGGTTTTATACATACCAACCCCAATAGAAACCGAATTACGCATATTACTCTCACCGGTGCCAGCATATACTACTTTGGCATTTCCGGGCTCGATGGCCAGGGCTCCAATGGACTGAGCATATTTATCGAATATGGGTGTGAAGGATATACCCCCATTCTGACTTTTCCAAATACCCCCACCGGCAGTACCCACATATAAGTTCACCTGCTTTTCGGAAATGATACCTTCAATGGCGGTAATACGACCACTCATGGTAGAGGGGCCCAGTGCACGCGCACTCATCACCTGAAAAAAAGAAGAATTAATTGAAGTTTGAGCGGTAGCGATACCCACAAACAAACAGAAGCTGAAAGAAAGAAATCCAAATTTTTTCATAACAATAGCTTTACAAAATAGTGGATATAAAACCGGCTACTGATTAGTAGCCGGGGTAAGTAAATAACAATACGTGATTAGTTACCTTTAAAAATAGATTCGTCAATTACCGGATTAACCGTAATTTTTTTAGATACCATCATCATTGGACCAACTTCTTGTTTAAAAGCCATTTTAATTCCGTTTTCCAGGGTTTGATAATCTAGGTATTTCATTTCAGCTTTTACCTCCTGTCCACTTACATTCACCGTATTTTCCACTTTATAAGGCAAATAAGTTTTGGTATCGATAAAATAAACTCTATCGTTCCCTACCTTGGTGGTTAATTTCACTTTATAGTACTCATTTCCATCCGCTTCATCCTTGCCCAGCATTTCTACTTTATGACCTTTTTGGGCATAATCAATCAATTGATCTTGTAAATCAAGAGCATCCACTTTCGTTTTTAAATCCTCCTGAGACAAGGGTTGAAGGGCAGACTGACCTTGAAAGCCATTCATAGACCAGCCAGCCTGGGGAGTAACAATCTCAACAATTTTCATTCCCTGAAATTCAGCATCCATTCGGTTGGCCTTATCGTGAATAGCCTGCATAGTATACGGAATAGAAATACCCTGTACCTCAATTTGCCCTTCAATTTTTAAGCTTTTAAGCGAAAGCCACTTAGCTTTTCCTCCTATGGCATCGATGTACTTGTCAATTACCTCATCAGCCGTTTGGGCAGATACGGAAGCAAGGGTGGTAAGCAGCAGGGCTGCCGAAATAAATAGTTTTTTCATGATGTTTATTTTACTATTCGTTTGTAGAATAGGGTGAATATTTATTACAAATTTTAGAAAAGAAATGTGTAAAAAACTAAAAATAGTACCAACGGCAGGTTATCCGTATGAGCGGAAATTGGCGGTTACATCAAAAAAGGGATATTTTGTAGAAGCGATATCCGGATTCCAGCATCATAGTTGAACAAACCCATTTTTGATTGCGTACATTACCATGCCAACGCGACTAGAAACATTGAGTTTTTTAAACAGCTCGGCCCGGTATCCATCAATTGTTTTTTCGCTTTTAAACATTTCGTTGGCAATTTCCTGATATGTTTTTTCACTGCAGGATAGCCGCAGGAAGGTCAATTCGTTATCTGAAAGTTTTTGTAGAGCCGAAATTGCATCGTTGTCTTCCACAATTCTACCGATGGAATGAATCACTTTTCTGGAAACCAGTTCATTATAAAAGAATCCAATAGATAGCAGTTCAGAAAATGCGAGTTTGAGTTCAGAAAGGTCGGCATCTTTTACTATATAGCCTTTTGCACCGCTTCGAATCATTTTAATAATGGCAGTTTCGGCATCCATGGTACTCAGTGCCAATACTTTAATGGCTGGGTAATGACTTTTCAGCCATTCGCAGGTAGCATAGCCATCCATTTCTGGCATGGAAATGTCCATCAGCACAATTTCGGGTAACTGCTCTGGATTCAGTCGCTGAATAAAGTCCTTCCCATTAGAAGCCTCTAAAATCACATCAAAATTGGGGAATACATTTATAAGAGAAATCAGTCCCTTCCGAAAAAGGGTGTGATCATCCACTACTGCAATGTTATGTTTATCAAGCATAAGGAATCTGAATTAATATCTGTGTTTCGCCATTCTCTGTTACCGTAAATGTACCCTTAATAATAGATAATCTCCGTAAAACCAGGGATTGTTCTTGATGGTATTGTTGTTCTTGTTGCTGGTTGATATCGTTATCGCTTCTGTTGTGTATTATTTTGATATGCCAGTTGTGAGGATAAAATCCCATGATAATGGCTATTTTATTAGAGCCAGCTTCCATTTGAGTAATTCGGTTAAGAAAATATTGGATAGCTCTAAAAATCACCAGATGCTGGGTTTCAGTTACGGGAAGGGGATTCCCTTCTACTGCCACTTGTACCTGCCATAGATTCGTTTCCTCTAATCTGTGGGCTTCATGTTGAATAGAAGATAAAAGGCCTAATGAAATCAATTTCTTATTAGAAAGGCTTTTAGCTATTTCCCGCAAATCAATCAACGCATTGCTGATATTCTCTTTTGCATCTGTGAGCAATTTAACATCCTGGATATGCTCCTCTGAAAGTAAATTCAACTGAACCTTAGCCAAACTAAGAATTTGCCCTACGTTATCGTGAATTTCGTGGCTAATAGCAGAAAAAGTCAGATCCTGTATCTCTAATTGTACCCTAAGCATGTCTTTGGCAATCTTTAACCTTTTTCGAGATTTTAGTGATAAGTAAAGTAGGTAAACAATGAATATTATGGTTAATGCCAATAAAAACAACACCAGGGTAAACCAAGATTGCAGCACCCAGTAAAGTACAGGATATAAAATAGAAAATGCAAAAAGGAAAATCACAAACAGTTGAATTTGAATGAGTAATACCAATGTATCCCTACTGATATGGTGCTTCACTGCTAAAAACTAACACTGGATAGCACAAATTCAACACTTTTTGAGGAACAAAAAAACAGGGAAAACCCTAATTTTTAAAACATAATTCAAAATAAAAAATATAAAGCATTGATTTACAGATACTTAAGAATTAATGAATAAATAATTCAATTTATGCACACAAAAATAATATTACAACAGGCTGCGCTTTTGATTTGGTCTTTATCTAACTAAATAATATATGTATCTACATCTATTAATTGCTGTATCTACATATAAAATTGCTCAATCAATTAAAAACATACCATTAATCAAGCGTTCGAGTTAACAAGCGTTAGTATTAAAAAATTGTTATGGCTAATAGAAGTTCCTTCCTATCTACCGGTAACCACTACTTAACTGCTCTTAGCACTAATAGGCTAGTTGAATCACATAAGGAGGCGGTATTTATACATATGCAAAACAATGATTTAGGTCCATTCAACCCATTCCGCTCACATGATGCGAACGATAGAGCTAGCAACCTATTCAATGATCAAAGGATTTCTCATTATAGTTTTTCGGTGAGTTTCCCTACACCAATTTGGGGGTTTTCCCTATTGTACACCCCTATTGATGCCGATAGCTTTGGGGTACCAAGAAAATATTTTCAACAAGTAACCCGGTAAAAGATTATGAAAACAGCTTTGTATCTATCAACTGAAACTGGTATCAGTGCTTCCCCTATTGGTTTATTGAATAAGATTCAGGAGCGTATTTTGTCGGCTAACAAAAGCCGAAAAGCAATGCTGGGTAGGTATGCTAAAAAAGAAAGTATTGGTCGCATATCTGTTCCGGTAAATCCTACTGCCCCCAAACAGTTTTATAAACCTTCCCGAATGAGCAGTCAGCAGATTGCCTTTATTAACAATGCAGCAACCGGAACTATCTTATACAATACCACTGAGCAAACTTATCAACGCTTCAATGGTGTTATTTGGCAAACAATTAGTCATTATCCGGGCGAGCGTTTTCAGGGAGGTATCGTTTTTCAAATTGACGAAACCGGAACACATGGTTTATTAACCAACATTTCTCATCAGATTACTATTGTTCAGTGGAATGATACAATCAACCGCATTCCCGTTTCAAAACAGCCAGATCAAGCCAACCTTCCTATTCATCAATATCCTTTATCCATCTTACAAGGAAAAAATATATCCTATGCTGAAAGAATGGCTACACATTATTGTGTTAGCATGCATGGAGAAATGATTCGAGGATGGAGAATTCCTACCCTTGATGAATTATTAGCTATGCTACAAGATTGCATCCTCGGCGCATCCTTTAAAGCTGGTGGGGCCTGGGGATTTAAAGATCGAAACGCAATCTATTGGCTGCACATACAATATACCCATCCAATTCAAGATGTTACTCCAGAACATTATTATATCAGATTGGTAAGAGAATTCTAAAAAATCTTAAAGAAAAAAATCGCTTACTGAACTTACCGATATGAAAAAATCGGAGACAGAATAAAAAAACACTTCAAACAACATGAAAAATAATTGCTTCCCTACCCCCACTGAAATCCTAAAAACCAATACCAGCAAGGTTTTTAATAGAAACTTCACAAACAATCACTACAACCGTAAGTATATCACTACAAACAAATACAGGGTTTTCCCCTCCCAATTTTAGGTGTTTTACCCGTTGTTTACCCTATATCATGGAGGTAATTTTACATCATCAATAAAAGAAATAGAGTCAAGCAGACTTAACAATAATAACATGAAAAACCAAACCAACCGAATCAGTAAAAGCCCTCTACAGAGCCAAATCCACCTCTTGTGTGGGGCTTTTACTACTCGTAAAAATGATGCGATTACTTTTTTATCAATAAATAATAACAACAAAAAGTGAAAATACCCTAAAGGGCAAAAGCACCAAGCAATGCAACCTTGCTTAATAAAAGAAAACAACAATACACAACAAACTTTCAATCCTATAAAAACCCCAACTATGTCAACCACGTATTTACCCAACCAATCAGCAGGCGGCAGATATGCATATGCAAATGCTCGCCCAACAGCCAACAATTATCAGCAAAAAACCATCCAGCCAGAACCTACCTCCTTTTTACAAAGGATTGATGAAGGGCATCTGATGGTGGGCATCTTCTGTT
>Ga0208364_1000270_pt1 | contig 12496 bp, 16 predicted proteins | sample LakMenEpi08Jun12_FD_150680 | JGI IMG/M metagenome (GOLD analysis project Ga0208364, IMG submission 150680) | Freshwater microbial communities from Lake Mendota, WI - 08JUN2012 deep hole epilimnion (SPAdes) | ecosystem: Environmental > Aquatic > Freshwater > Lake > Epilimnion/Euphotic zone ...
ACATCATAAAAAATGCGTCCTCCGCTTATTCGCTTCGGACTCGATTTTCATGATGTCAAAGACTTCAGAATAAATTGACACCGTAGTTTTACATCATAATCAGCACAACCAAAGGGACCCCCCTATGTAGCGAGCCGGCGAGTAGCCGAGCGAGCCAAAGCACGCGAATGCGTGCACCTTTTCTGACCAAAACCGAGTAAAAAAAAAAATTTTACTTCATCAATCATTACAACCATATATACCCCCCTATACTCTGAAGTACTTTGAAGCAATAAATAAATTCATTCATCATGTGAAGCAATAGACATCACAAATCAGCAACCAGAAATTCACCAAGCGATTTACATCACAAACAACCAAGAAATAAAAACCACATCAGAGACAGCAGAACTTAAACAGACTTAAAGGAATGAATATATATGTATTGATTGATTGGAACTATGTATTAATTCCAATGAATCAGCCTACACCGGACAAACAAATTGAACAAATCGACCGAAATATTCGAGCAAATGCGACAAGCGATTTAGACAAGCGATTTTGACAAGCAAACGAAAATGAATCGAAAGAAAGAAAGAAAGCGACCGAACAAAGGCATTTTTTCTTAGAGCTTGGACGAATACTAAAAACAAATTGACTTAAAGAGATGAGAATTAAAATTTACTTTTTAGCTTTACTTCTAGTATTTCTAGCAGGTGAACTATTATCATTTTTAATTTTGTCTAATGCTTTTAATGCATCTTCTTTTTTCATTTCCTCATTTCTAACCAATTTATTTATAACTTGCCTTTGTTTCTTTTCTGCTGCTTGCTCTTTAATAATATTTCTATCAATTTTATTATCGACTTGTTTAACTACTTGGATTTCTGAAGGTTTTAATTTTCGTCTTAGCTTGTCACCCTCTGAATCTTGTACTATAAATCTATTTCCTTCACGTTCAACGAGTTTATATAAATCTGTTGAATATTTTGGACTTCCTTTTTCTAGCTTTCCTTTACTTTCTAATATTCGAGCTTCTGCGCCTATACTTATATTATTTTTCTTTAATTCATTCTTATTAAATTCTTTGTCCTTTTGATTATTAAAATTTTGTTTGCTTACATCATTAAACATTTCATTGGGTGTTGATTTAATTGTTCTGTGTGGTTGGTTATTGTATGTATTAATAACTTTATCAAGCATTTCAGGAAAAGACGTTTGTTTACTTACTACTGACCTATATTTTTCAATCATTTCTTTCAAAGTCCTTACTAATCTATCAAGAATACCCAATTTATTTCCGCCTTTAGTTATATGCTCGTCTTTTGCTATTGTGGTATCTAATCTAATATTTTTTTCATCATTATATTCTTTAAATGCTTTAAATGAAAATTGATTATCTCCCTCAATAGCATTTATTATATCTACTTCAGATTCGAATTTTTTATATGCATTTAATATATTTTCGCCTGATGTAGTTGAAATGACATATGCCCAGGCTTTACGGCTTTGAATATCAACAATTAATAAAATATTTTTAAAAGACGTTCCCACAGGATAATACATTATATCTAATTGAAAAGTTCGTGGGGGTGCTGTGATTTTTAAATTCGTATGTTTAGTCGGTTTTTTATTTACTTGGTTGATTTCTTGGTTCTTCAAAAATTCATTTATTTCTTTTGTGCTTGCTTTTAATTTTTGTTTAGCTAGATTAATAAAGTTTTGTTTGCTACCTATAATAACATCGTCCTGATAATACAATTCTTTTAATTTTTCATTCATTTTATTATATATATAATAACATGAATAATATTTTATTATATTTTGTTTTTAGAAAGTAATAAATTTAAAAAAATAATTTTTTGTTCATTTAAAATTTTTTGGTCTCTAATTAAAATATCATCATCAGTTTCATCGATTTTTAATTTTGAACATAATACAGTCATTTCTTTATCTATTTTATAATTTACTGCCTTTCGATATAAATACAACGCTTCTAAATCTATTTGTTTTTTAATTTCAGCTCTCAGAGGATTATTGATAAAGTTATATTGTTTCAATGATTCCATAGCTTCTTTATATGTTTTTGACATATATACTATTATATTATAAATTTATTTCTCTAAATACTTTTTAAATAAAAACTACCCCTCCCAAAGAGTTTTTATTTAAATCGGTAATGGTAGAGTATCAATTCCATTAGGACAAACAATTCTTTTATCATAGTAATAAGTCATCCCTTTTTTCTCCTGAGTATATGTAATCATATAATTATCAATAACTCTGAATCCTTTATTAGTACACTCATCTTTGTATTTTGGGTCTGTTAATACTTTTTCAAATCGTTCTTTAGTAATATCATTTTTATCTTTTTGTATACCTTTTGAACTAAATTTATATTTCTTTTCTTCCTTGTCACTTCCTTCAACAAAATACATCTTAGGGCATAGAGCAATAATTGATTTACCTCTATATTCTTCTTTGAACAAGCCAGGCGTTCTTTTATCAAATTTAGCGTTTTCTTTTGTATCATCACGCGGGAACCATTTATTTTTATTTAATAAATAATCTTCTTTTAATTCTGGTTTAATTAAATCTTCAAATTTTTCAGCGCTGAAGGCTATATACGCGCTATCTGTATCCATCTGACAGTACACAAAGTCAGAGCGGTCAATATACTTATCAATGAAATCATAATAAAATTCGAGCATGCGCAACTTAGCAAGGTCATAAACAGCGCAACCAACTTGAATAGGAACATCCATTTTAATTTTTCTTTTGCTTGAGAACACTTCAAAAGTATTATCTGAAATTTTATTAAGGTCTTTAAAATGTGGGTCATTAATTCTTTTAGTGATATTACTATCATTTGCGTAAGTCATCCCAATGTGCTTTTCCTTGTTCATTACGCAACGGCCGTATAATGAATTACCGATTAATTTCATAGTTTCTGCTATAATTTCCATTGATTTATCAGCATCTCCGGCACGTCTAGCTTCTGCAATAGTTTCGCCTAATTCTTTAAAGCATACATTTTTATCATATTCAATAGCTTGATAGAATTTAGTAATAATTAAACCGTGTTCAAGATACCATTTTAGAAGCGGTGTATATAATAAAATCTTTTCTCCAAACATGGAACCGATTAATTTTTTGCTTTTATGTAATGGAATATTATTACTTTGGCAATAATTAAACATATGTTCACCAATAACATCTTTTTTACTGCTATCAATAGCAATATTCTTAAAAATTGGCGACATTTCAGAAAATTTATTATATAATTCATCAGGTACTTTAATATCAACTTCAACAAATCCGAATAATTTTTCATTTAATACATCATTAATTAAATCTTTAATATTATATTCTGTAATATGTTTATACTTACCAACAGGCATATCTTGCATAATGGCCCATAAATATAAAGCATTAGCATCAAAACCAATAACATTTTTGCATAGTTTGTTTCCTCTGATTAAAGTTTTGTCTACTTCTTGATATCTGTTAAAAATAATTGATGGACCACCCCGAATATTATTTTTTAACATGTAATATAAACTTTTATCTTGTTCTTCAAATAATGAAAAATGAGCATTAGGGCAATTCATCAACATTTTATAAGCTAATCCAGGCAATGAAATAGCATCTTTAAACATATCTAAGTTTTTAGCTCTGTAAAACTCAAACATTTTATTAATTGCTTCTACCATTGGTATTACATCACAATTATTATAATATTCTAAATAATCAAACATACTTTTCATATTATATTTATTAAATGCTTTATTGGCATCAACATAGTCTTCGATTGAAACATTTTTATTTTTCAGTCCTGAAAACCAATGTTTATAAAATGGTAATTTCACACAATTTAATTTATTATAATCATCTAACCATTCATAAGGAAAAACAGCTTTTTGAACTTTGCATTTATAAGCTTTTAACCATTTATCAAGACTAGTACCAGCAGCGAGGAAATTAGAAACATCTAAAAATTTTAAATGGTCTGATGTAATAACTCTATAACAATTACCAGTTTTTAAAGCTTGGATATTTTGTTTTTCTTTATTATTATCATATACAAAGTCATACTTTTGAAGAGCATCACATAAATATACTTTCATTATATTACAGTCATATTTGGCAGAATTGAAACCAATCACGGGGACTTCTTTAATCCACTTTTCAAACATTGCGAAACATCTAGCTTTATTTTCTTTCATGTTTCCAATTTGTCGATAAATACCTTTATATTTTTGTTTATTTATTTCATATGATGTTTTAGAAATTTCAAGAAGATTAGAAACAAATAGTTCAATTAACCTTTTTGGGTCATTGTTTACTACATGAATAGGCTTAACATTAAAGCCCTCAACATTTGAGAAAATAGAAAAAGAAACGGGTACATGTTTATTAGTATATTTTAAATGTTTAGTTTTTTTAATTTCGGTTTTAGATAAAATAGTTTCAAAATCATAAACAATAAAATGATCGAAAAACTTATTATAATCGTCAACTTTAATACCATAACTTTTTAATTTTTGAAATGTGTTTAATGTTTGCTCACAGAATCCACCGGGGAATTCGTGTTTGCATAAATCGCCACATGTTTTTTCATGTCTTCCGCAAGATTTTACACTTGGGAAAGATTTGCTGCATTTTCTGCATCTGAAAGAATGGATAAAAGCTTTAATATCTTTGATTAAACAAAAATGATTATTATGTCTTAATAAATAAATATCTTTATCATATTTGCCGCTGTTTCTTCTGTCAATTTCGGCATGTTCTTTTTCATCTTGTGTATAAATATGAACATTAATTTTAAAAAATTCTTCTACTTTATCAATTTCATCAATTTTAATTTCTTTATCATAGTCATCACAGGTTTCATCATCATAATAAGAACTATAAGGAGTGTATTTAATTCCTTTGTAATCGTCAGTATATTTTTTATTATAGAACTTCATAAATAGGTTTTTGGCTGGTTTTTCAAAGCGTCTATAATCAATTTTTCCACCTGAACTTTCCATAATTTCATTAAATACGGCTAAACATCTCCAATAACATAAATTATCATCATAATTATCGAATTTGATTACATTTTTTTCATTAGATTGATTATAAAAATGTTCTGGTAATGCTACAGCGTTCCCAATAGTTAAATTAGTTTTATAAACAACTACTTCATAATGTAAGTATGAATAAAATTTCCATTCACTATCTTCAAACCCTTTTAATCCGTCAAGTTTTGCAATTTTAATAACTGCTTCATGACTGAATTGAGTTAAAGTTTTTCTGTCATGAATTTCTGCTGGATGTTCAAATAATGAATTATTATTAATAGATGAATAAATATAACGAACTTGATAGCCAATTAGTTTTGTATTATATCCGTTTGCATCTTTTTCATAGATAGGTTTATAAATGACATAAGACATAGAAATATTGCATTTAAAAGCGTTTTTCTCAGTATTAAAGATACCGTCAATATCTTGTTTAAATGCTTCCAGTCCTGACCATTTAAAATAATAACTTGCCTTATAGATATTACCATTTTTATAATTTTGTACAGTTGGTAATTTATAATATTTTTCAATAAATTTATATACTGCTGGTTCTAAAAATCCTTTATAAAATGCTTCTACAACTGGAATACCATTAATTTCATTACTTCTATTTTCTTCGTCTACATCTTCTTCTCTTGCAAAATTCTTTCTAGCAAACTTTACAATTTTTTTACCTGCTTTTTTCTTTTTTCTTCCAGTTTTCAATTCTTCCCTTGCTTCATTTCTTTGTTTATCTCTTTCTTCTTTTGTAAAATCATATAAATCTTGTTCGCCCTTTTTTACAGTGTTATCTGCTTTTTTAGTTGTTAAATTTGCTTTATTAGCTGTTTTATTTGCATCATTCAAATCAATACCGAAATTTTTAAATTTATTGAATTCAGATGTTAATTTATTTATTAATTCATCTTTTTTGAATTTCTGGGATTTAGTTTTCAATATATCTTTTAAAAAATTTCTTGCTGTACTTACATTTTTAAAGCCAGTTGCACGCAGTTCGTCTTTTGAGAGCTTGGATAAATTCACCATTATATATTAGACTGAGATTTTATTTATTATACTATTTATAAATAATATTTCTTTAAGTATATTTTTTTCATGGTATAAAAAAACGCATTTTAAAAATATTCTAAAACTAGAATATTTTAAAAAAATTATTATTCGAAATCTAAGAGGCTTGTTTTCCTAGCCTCTATTAAAATTTTAGCTAGGTCTTCCACGCTTATATTTTCCAATTTAGAAACAACAGCTTTCATTTTATTCTCTTTTCTTTTATCCTTTGAATATTGTAAAAGTTTTTCTTTATTTTCTGCATAGTATTGCTTACAAGTCTCTATTTGTTTTTCTTTGTTTTGTTCATAATATCTTTTTGAGTTATTAGCTATTTTTTCTTTATAATTAGGGTCATCTTTGATTTTTTGGTAATATTTAGCTTTTGCCCGTTTGAGTGCATCAGATTGAACCATGATTATATATATATATTATACTAGATATTATATTATATATTCTTTCTTTTAAATCATTTTATAGTATATTTTTTAAAATATTTGTTCTATAACATATATTTTAAAATTCAAAAATAATTAATTTTCTTTATAGTTTTTCACATACTCTTTAATCTCATTTTTTAATAATTCTATTTCTTTGTCACATAAATTAGTTTTAAAGAGATTATTTAAAGGAATACTACCAATATGTTTATCAGTTTCGTATACTCTGATAATAATTCTGATATTATTCATATCAAAATTAAAGGGAACATAATATCTTATAATTATTGAAGTACAATTAAATTTTTTGGTGTTGAAATGTTTCATAAAACATCTATAATTAATATTAATAAACTTTTTAATAGGATCTAAATTTAAATCTGTTTTAAATTCATCCCATTCATCAGTTTTTATATAATCCATTTTTTCAAGTTTTCCACATAATAAATTTTGTAAATAATAATCATCTTTTTCATAAAATATTTTATTGATAATTTTATCTTTTTTTAAATGATTTAATATATTATTTTGTATTATATCAATAGGCAAATCCATAAATTTAATTTGTTTTGATTCATCCTCTTCAATTAATTGACCAAGGTCGGCAAAAACTTTTAAAGCTCCAATTTGATAATAATCCATATCTTATATATATACTATAGAAAATATTTTTTTAAGTCTTTTTTTTTAAATTCTATAGTATTTTTTTTTAATCTTCTAAAGATATTTTAAAATTATTTGGAATTAGATATACTTTTTTTAAATTTCTTTCTGGTTCGCTCGCGGACGCGAGCGAATGCAAGTGTTCGCTCGCGGACGCGAGCGATTGCAAGCGTTCATTTTTTTTATTGCGATGATAAAAATATTGATATAATTGTATATATTCCTGATTTGCCTGATAATAATCTTTATAATATTGATTCCGCCTTACTTTGTTCTTTGAATAATATTCATCTTGATATTCTTTATTCGTTTTGTTTTTGTATCCCATCTATATATTTAATTCATAAATTTATTTTTCATTTTTTACACTATCGATTGTAGCATCAATATTTATTTCTTCTGGTTTTAAGTTATCGCTATCATTATTTTTATTTTTCATTCTGTAATTAATTATTTTAATTGCTTGTAATAGTGTTAATTTTTCATGGTCCTCAACCCATTTAGGCAAATAATAATAATTTGGAGTATAAAAAAGTCTTGGTCTGTCATATTTAGCACTTGAATATAAATAAATATTTTCTCCATTGTAATTTCCTAACAACCGACATGAATCAACAAATTTATTATTATTAGTCATGCGCAGGGATGCGCCAGCATCCGCGCAGGCTAACGCCTTGCTGGCGGGTGTCATTCTATAATATATATAATATATAAAAATTATGTTAGAAATTTTCTTTTAATATCTTGATAACTTTCTTTAATTGTTGGTTTATTCCATAATAAATATAAAGCCCAAAATGAAGCAGTATCAATACCGGATTTATTCCAGAATTTAGATTCATTTTTTTCATGTCTCTTAATATATCTCTGCTTTCTTACTTCATCTTTATGTTTAGTAAAATCAGACATTCCAGCAGCTCCAAAATATACGCGTTTATTATCTTTAGTAATTATATAATATTTCTTTTCTGGTTTGTCCGATGGATAGGGGAAATAGTATTTCATAGATATATTATATTATTCTATTTTAATTTCATATAATTGATTTATCTTTTTTATTATATTTTCGCTTTGGTTTGGATGTTTCAGTTGTAGCTTTTACTTCTGGTTCAACTATCGTTTCATTTCTTGTTTTATATGAGGGTGAAGCATCTTTTAATGCTTGTTTATATGTAATTTTATTTTTTTCAGCATATGCTTTTACATAATCTAACCATTGTGACATATTATATATATTATTTTATATATATATTATAATAGATTTTATTATAATATAAATATTTTTTATATATTTATTAAATTATGCATTAATTTTTCTTGATACATCACCTATAAAACCCTGCGCTTTATCTTCATTATTTGCTATAAAGTTAGCCCCACTCTCTACCTTATCTGTTATTTCTTGCATTTTTTGGCCAAATCGTGAATTGCCAATACGCCCACCACTTATTTCATTTACGGTTGAACCTATATTTCTTACATTTTTTACTGCTTGCCCAACATTACGAGCTATATTTGCTACTTGTCCTATTCCTTTAGTTATTTTTGGGGTAAATTTGTTAAATAAACCGACTGCACGACCTAAGTTAATCATATATATATATTTAAACAAGATATTTTTTTTTAAATTGGTGGAAATATAATTTGAGATATCAACAAATATATTTGTTTTATATAATCTAACATGGTTTCTAAAATTGTATGTGTTTTATCTTCTTTTGTTGAATGTCTTATAAATTGAAGTAATAATATATAATCACTAAAACTTGGTATAAATTCATCATCTTGATTATGAACAGTTAATTCAAAATATGTTATTTGTTCTATATTAGCAAGTCTATATTGGAAACTATCACCGCCATCTTCATTATTATATTTTAATAATCCATTTGATGCTACATCAATAGGTTTCATAAATATTATATTGCTTGGTTGATAATCAATATTGCCAAAATTATCAACTGTATTACCTGCTAAAATACAGTCACCAGATATTTTTATAATTATAGCTTCATCGCCCGATATATTAACAATACTATTACAATATATATTATTAAAATATGGTAATAATATTAATTTATCTCTATCACTTTTATAAAATCCTAAAAAGTCTTCTGAATTTATAATTTTAAGATACATTTTAAAATTAGTTGTTGAAATTGGTAAAGTTCTCTTATATAAAAACTTATTTTTTATTTTATCATATGTTATAACTACTTTATTTAATAAGAGAGTATTTAAATTAGTTCTAACATCATTTACATTTGGATTTCCATCTTGTAATCTATAATCAAATATAGATGTTATGTTATCATCTGAATCATATATAATTATTTGAAACATATTATTAAAACCATCTATACAATTAAACCATGAATTATAACAATAAAATCCATTTACATTTAATGTAAAATATTCATCTTTATTTAATCTCAATAAATTATTGGGTATTTTGACTGTAAATTTATTAACATTTTCATTTTCTTTTCTATTTTTAGAATTAATATATATATTAATTTTGTCCATTATATTATATATTAGATTTTTAATTATTATCTTATATTATTAATTTTTCTTGGTAATGTTTCACCAATTTTTTTAAAATCTACATCTTGAGTACTTGTTAATAATAATTCTTGTTCATCTAAATCATATATAATAAAACTAATGTGAAACATATCAAAATATTGCTGATCAGCATTTAAATTTATAGAATCACCTGGCATAAATTGCATTATAAAAGTAAAATCAAAATATCTATTGTTTAAAAAATTACTTGATATAGGAAAATTATATAAAATCTCAGGATATGGATTATAAAACACAGGTGATGACTCATAATTTTGGTATATTCTATTGTTGGTAACTGTTCCTACTCGTTGCTGTGATGCTTGTGTTTGTTCTGTAAATATAACTGGATCAGTTTGACCATTTCCATGGGTATCAAAACAATTTATTGAACTTAAATTTGCCATTCTTACAATAATTTGTCCTATTGTCTTAACATCATTATCAGCATCATACAAAAATGGTACTTTTAAACTCTCTATACAAAATCGTGCATGTTCACTAAGTTTTACGTTATCTAATCCTTTAATTTGAAATCTCATTCTTTTAGCATTATTTCCAACTTGAACACCACCTACAACATTGGTTATATAATATTCAGAATTTAAAGGTTCAGTAAATACAGAACTATTATTATTTCTGTATAAATCATCAAAACCATAAAGGGTTATCCGGGCTACCTGTTTATATTTAATAAATTTCATTATTAATATAAAGAAGATTTTATTTTATATTAAATTATTTTTTATTCTATTCTAACATTGAATTTCAATTCACCACGTGCTTGTTCATATAGCTTTTGTGCCTCCTTTTCATCTCCATATATTCCTTGTTGATTTAATAAATAATCAACGCTATAAACCCATATAATATAAGGATCTATATCCGGGTATTCTTGCTTGCATGCCTCCATTAAAATGTTTAATTGTTCATTATCAACTTCAACCATATTATATTCTATATAATAAACTATATATTTTTTATTTTCTAAACTAAATTAATAATAAATGATAACTGAACAAAGTTTAGATGGATGGGATAACAAACCCGTTAAATTTAGTAATGTCAAATACCCACAAACTAAAGACAATAATGCACCCCAAAATTTTTTTCTTGCTATCTTCTGCGGTAGTCGTGGTTCTGGAAAAACATATTTATTAACGAAATTATTAAAATTACTAGAAGAAAAGAAAATATATTATGAAGATCAGGAAATACCACAAAGAATTATATTAATATGTAGTACCGCTCATAGTGATAGTAATAGAGTTTTTAAATCATTAAAAAATCTTAACTGGGATGCAGATGTAATTGATGAATATAATGAATCATTATTACAAGATAAAATGCATGAATTAAAATATGATTTAGACCAAGCAAAAGAATACAAATTATATAAAACAGTCTATAAAAAATTTAAAGAATGTAAAGATATAGATGAATTAAAAGATGATGAAATGTTATTATTATATAAATATGATTTCAAAAACTTTAAAGATTTAGATAAACCAAAATATCCAGATGGATTTGTAACACATTATATAATTGATGATATGATTGGAACTAATATTTTTAAAAATGGTAAGTCATTATTTACTAATCTATGTATTCGTAATAGACACATAACACCATCAAATATTATTATATCTACTCAATCAATGATGATGATACCAAAAACAATAAGATTAAATGCTAATTTAATCGCTCTATTTAAATTTGCTAATAAAAACACAATACTAGATGATATATATCCAACGATGAGTGCATTTATTACTGAAGAACAGTTTAAAAATTTATATGATTATGCAACTGAACAGCCACATGATGCATTGGTTATAGATGCTACAAAAGGCAAACCCATATTTAAAAAGAATTTTGAAAGTATATTACAAATTAATTAATATTCTTGTGGCATCATTGCATTATTCCATCTTATTAAATTGGCTTTTACTCTTTCTTCTATTGCTCTTTTATGTAATATTTCTTGTGATGATTTATATAATGTTGAATCTAATGATTCCCGCACGCGGGTATTCTCGCGTCGGGCTGGCGAGCCCTCCAGGGCGAGAATGTCTTCATCTTCTTTTTTATGATGTACCTGTTTTTTACTTTTATCTTTTATTTTCTTAACATAAACAACTTCTTCTTCTTCTTCTGATGATGATGAAGATGAATCAGCTAATTTATATACTATTTTCTTTTCTTTTTTTGGTTTCACAACTTCTTTTTTAACTTCTTCTTCGCTTGCCTGCGCTCGCGAATGCGAGTGTTCATATTCATCATATCTTTTTACTAATTCCTTTTTTTCAATTGTTTTTGCTAGTTTTGCTTTTAATGTTTCTTCTTTCATTTCTGCTTTCTTTTGTAAAGCTTTAGCCCGTATATTATTTAAATGTTCTCTTTGAGCATCTGAAATTTGTCGCTTTGGTTTTGCTTGTGGTGGTGGTATTTCATGTATTTCTTCTGGTGTTAATTCATTTTCTTGGGGAATATCTAATTTTTTAGGCATTATATATTTATAATAGAAATTAATTTTAAAATGAATATTATGAATATTTATATATTCATAATATAGATATTTAATATTGGGAATATCTATTTGAAAAAATCTTTATAGCTTATTGAGCCTGAACCTGTTTCATGTAATCCATAATATGGAGGAGTATCTCTTTTAACGTAATCTATATGTGCTATACCTTTATAATAATTCTTTGTTGTATTATGTTCTTG
>Ga0208364_1000272_pt1 | contig 12449 bp, 14 predicted proteins | sample LakMenEpi08Jun12_FD_150680 | JGI IMG/M metagenome (GOLD analysis project Ga0208364, IMG submission 150680) | Freshwater microbial communities from Lake Mendota, WI - 08JUN2012 deep hole epilimnion (SPAdes) | ecosystem: Environmental > Aquatic > Freshwater > Lake > Epilimnion/Euphotic zone ...
TATGGCAATTGCGCACTAATTTAAAAAATGCAAGTATGAAAAATATTACCACACTACTATTTCTATTTTGCTGCACCATCTCAGCCTATAGTCAGGAGAAGGAATTTACCACGTATCGCAATGGATTAATTTATAGCGAACGAACCATGGGCAAGCTGAGCCATATTGTAGATTCATTGAACCTGAAGTATAAGACGTGTAATTTTAATTCGACTTTTTATTCGAATAGTCAAACCATTGGGCACCTTATAAAAGTTGACTCGGCCAGTATTAAAGCAGCTTTGGTAGATATGGAAAACCAAATTTCCATAGAGGACTTTGTAAAAAAATATCCAAAAGCAACTGTGGAGCGGAATGTGTTAATCACAAAAAGCAAATATAAAAACTACAAAGGAATCGACCTGATATCGTTTGACGAATTCGATTTGAAAGGTGAGAATGGTTTCAACTTCACAACGGATGTTCAGTCGGCGTATGAGCATGACTTTTCTGAGCAATGGCTTTTTGATTATAATCAAAAATCTGAATACGCTGAAGAATCGTTAACGGCCTTTTATTTTCCGCAAAATTTTACTTCAATACCTATCCCCCAGAAGTATTCACAAATGATCGGCTATTCAGATTGCTTAATAGATACTACAACCACCAAATTTAAAGATAACCTAAAGGATGGATGGGTTGGTCTTCCTCAAAATTGGGCTTCCCTGCCTTACAAGCAGAAAGCTAAACTACTCGATGATATGCGCCGAACAAGGGTTGTTGGCAGTTGCAGTCAAGACAATTCCCCAAGACTACATGCTATACACATTGCCTTACTTTCTGCAGACACTTATTTTTGGGGAGTTTTTCTAAAAGCGCATCTGGATATTATGAACGACCGATTTGAAAGAATGACAGACGGAAGTTATGCATGGGCAAATAGAAATACCTATATCAAAGAATTAGAAGAGTTGAATATAAATGTTCCCGATCTTATTTTGGGCACATCGTTCCGAATTGAAAATCCGGCGACCAATCATTATTTTGGTAACATTGTTCGGCTTGGTCGTGCTTTATCAGAAAGTAAACAACGCAAAGAATTTGAACAAGCTATATTGTCCATCGTTTCCGATAACCAGTTGGATGCCTATAATCGAGTTATGTTTTATTTTCTGTTCCGCAATTACAATTATTACTTAGACGACGCATCTCTAAAAAAAGAGAATATCGCTAAATTAGCAAAGGCGAGAAGCACACTGCCGGATTATATTAGTACGAGGTTGGTTAAGGAATAGGGAGTTTATGTAAGTATGCTTATTAGTTGTTTTTCTAAAAACTACTTCATCAGAACATTTTCATCATTAGAATCTAATTTAAAGAAGCCACAATTAATAAAATATTTAATATACGGGGATTAGTTTGGCTCTTTAAAATTGCCTGTAACATATGGCCAGTTGACTATTTTGTGGGATACTTTTCAGTCACTTCGTTTTTCCAATCATACAATAACTCGCGATTGCCAATACACTATGTTTTTGGCAATATTATTTAAGTGGCTTTTCGGTTTGTCTGGCTTTCATATCTACAATACAGCTATGCATATAGGGTACTTGATTAACCGGTTTGTATAAAGCGGAACACCCGCAAGTAAAAATAGTGAGAAGACGACTTTCTGTAATCGATGTGTAAACTGTAGGTGGGGCTTCAGATTAGTTGTACAGCACTGGGCTACCCGATAAACATAATTTGATTAAATCAATTCATAGGCTGACATGAAAACTGCTAACTACTGGAGCATTGTAATTGCAAGAAGTGTTGGTATTAGATGATAATACCCTCAGTACTATACGACAAAGAAATACTATCAGCGTTACTCAAATAGTCTAAGGCTAAATAGAGACTCACAATTGGTTTGCGAGTAAATGAGGACGGTTTAGTTTGTATGTTATCTAAAAACCTCATCCATCAAAAAAAGGCTATTTTTGCGTATAATATACGCATATATAAAATGGAACTCAATCAGAATATTAAAATTGCAGTAGATGCAATTGTTTTTGGATATACCGATAGTCACTTGAATGTTTTACTGATAAAGCAAAAATTTGGGATATTAAAAGACCAATGGGCTTTGGTTGGGGGATTTGTAAAAGACAACGAAGCTTTATTGGATGCGGTAAACCGAGAGCTGTTTGAAGAGGCAGGCATTAAAGTTACCTATTTAGAACAGCTTTATACATTTGGGGATGATACGAAAAGAGACCCCCGATTTCGGGTTATTTCGGTTGCCTATTTTGCCCTAGTAAATTCAACGAAATTAGTAGTAACAGCCGACAGTGATGCGGCCGATGCTCAGTGGTTTCCAATAAGCGAACTGCCTGCTTTAGCATTTGACCACAACGAGATTGTAAGGCTTGCCCATAAAAGGCTTCAAAGTAAACTAACCTATCAACCCATAGGATTCGACTTGCTTCCAAAGGAGTTTTTGTTTTCAGATTTAGAGGCGCTGTATTGCACCATTTTGGAAAAGGAAATTGACCGGAGAAATTTCAGAAAAAAAATAGTAAGCTTCGGAATTATAGAGGAAACGGGCAAGTTCGGAAAAAAAATGAAGGGCCGTCCCGCTAAGGTTTATCGGTTTAATTGGCTCAAATACAACAAGTTATTAAAAGAGGGATTTATATTTGAAATAAATTTTGCGTAATTTTTACACAAAATATTTCGTGCTATCGTTGCCACGTATTATATTTGCGTATTAATTACACAAAATCGATTGTATGATTCTGAATTTAGATAAAAATTTCAAACCAATTCCGGGGGAAGAAATAGCCTATTCAAGTTTTACTTTTGCTGGCGGGGAGCCGCACATAAAAATAGATCCAGATTTTAACCGGGCCGAGCCAGTTACCATTACACATCGTATAAACTCTTTCAACGATCTAGGATTTCTGTGTTTGGCAGTGGATGCATTAAATAGGATGGATGCCCATTTAGAAAACTTACTAATTCCCTATTTCCCATCTGCTCGCCAAGACAGAGTTATGATAAAAGGCGAACCGCTTTCTGTAAGTGTATATGCTAAAATTATCAATACATTCAAATTCAAGAAAGTGTATGTTTTTGATGCTCACTCAGAAGTAACTCCGGCCGTATTAGATAACTGTGAGGTGATTCACAATCATCGATTTATTGAAAAAGCAATAAAGGAAATTGGCAACAATGTTTTGCTCATTTCGCCTGATGGAGGATCGTTAAAAAAAATATATAAACTATCTGAATTTTTAGGTGGCGTTGAGGTGATTGAGTGTAGCAAAAACAGAGATGTTAAAACGGGAAAATTAACCGGGTTTTCTGTATACACAGATGATTTAAATGGTAAGGATTGCCTAATAGTAGATGACATTTGTGATGGGGGCGGAACATTTATTGGGTTGGCTGAAAAATTGAAAAACAAAAACGCAGGGAATTTATACCTAGCCGTTAGTCATGGTATATTTAGCAATGGATTTGCCAACTTGGATTGTTTTGAAAGGATCTTTACAACGGACTCAATTAATAATATGGTAAACGATCGATTAACCCAAATTCAATTAGGTAATGGACTACTATCTTAATTCAGGTAATTCTTCTGTCAGGTTATTAGATGAGTATAATAAATATGGCACTTTGGTTGTTGCTTTTGACTTTGATGATACTGTTTATGATTTTCATGGCAAGGGTAGAATGTACACCGATGTCATTACACTTTTGCAGAACTTAAAATCAATTAATTGTTACCTAATTTGTTGGACAGGAAACGCGAATGATGTTTTTGTGAAAAGTTATTTAGACGAAAATCATATTCCATTTGATGCAATTAACGAAAACCCACCGTTTTATAAATCGCTGTCAAGAAAAGTTTATGCAAATGCCTACTTAGATGACAGGGCGGGGTTACGTCAAGTTTATGATGAACTAAACAATATAGTATTAACCATAAAAACAAGAAATATATGAACCCTCTATTATTAACAGATGGTTACAAAGTAGACCATAGAAGACAATATCCAACAGGTACAACTTTGGTTTATTCAAACCTGACTCCGCGCAAAAGTCGAATCGATGGGGTAGATGAAGTGGTGTTCTTTGGACTACAATATTTTATTAAAAAGTATCTTATTGAAGATTTTCAAACCTATTTTTTTTCACAGCCGAAGGAAAAAGTAGTTGCTGAGTATAGCCGCCGAATCAACAATTATTTAGGGGAAAATCAAGTTGGCACAAAACACATTGAAGATTTACACGATTTAGGTTATTTACCGATGGTAATAAAAGCATTGCCGGAGGGAGTAAGAGTTCCGATGCGCGTACCCATTATTACCATGTACAATACTTTGCCAGAGTTCTTTTGGCTAACTAACTATTTAGAAACACTGGCTTCTGCGGTAATTTGGTTGCCGTGTACTTCTGCAACAATTGCAAAACAATATAGAGAAATACTAGACAAATTTGCACAAGAAACCTCCTCTACCCCGGAATTTGTGGATTGGCAAGGGCACGATTTTTCGATGCGGGGTATGGCAGGAATAGAGGCGGGATTAATTTCGGCAAGCGCCCACTTATTGAGTTTCAAGGGAACAGATACAATCCCGGCAATATCTTTATTAGAAAAATATTACAATGCCGATTCTGATAAAGAACTAATAGGGGGATCTGTTTCAGCAACCGAGCATAGTGTAATGTGTATGGGAACTATAGAAGATGAAATAGGAACTTTTCGGAGATTAATTTATGAAGTGTATCCCAAGGGAATTGTTTCAATTGTTTCTGATACCTGGGATTTATGGAAAGTTCTAACGGAGTATTTGCCCAGCTTGAAAAATGAAATTGTAAGCAGGGATGGTAAAGTTGTTATTCGCCCTGATAGCGGTGATCCGGTTGAAATAATATGTGGTAATCCGAATGCAAAGAAGGAAAACGAAAAAAAGGGCGTTATAGAGTTGCTTTGGGAAACATTTGGAGGAACAATTAATACTAAAGGATATAAAGAATTAGATCCTCATATTGGAGCAATTTATGGCGACAGTATTACAATTACCAGAGCCTCACAGATTTGCACTAGATTAAAAGAAAAAGGATTTGCAAGCACAAATTTAGTTCTGGGAATTGGCTCATTTACCTACCAATACAATACAAGAGACACTTTCGGTTTTGCAATGAAAGCAACCTATGGAGAGGTAAATGGTATGGGCAGGGAAATTTTTAAAGATCCGATAACAGATGATGGAACAAAGAAATCTGCCAAGGGGCTGATTAAAATTGAACTTGAGAAAGGGTCTTATAAGCTTTACGATCAGGTAACTTGGGAACAAGAGCAAACAGGAGAACTGAAAGAAATATTTCGCGACGGTAAGCTTATTGTAAATCAAACATTGAGTGAAATTAGGAATAGGTTAAATTAAAAATGGGCTGGTAATATTTTTGCAGATAAGTGTGTGTTATGAGGAACATGCTGGTTGGCCTTTGATAAAATCAAGGATTTGCTCTTTTATCTTTTCCGCTCATAATAAATCGACCCTATTTTTTACAAATAATGGCCATTTTGACGGTTAAATGGTCGAAATAATCTAAAATAATGGGTGATATAATTATTTAGGTGCATGGCCAATAATGGCAAAAAAGGCGAAAAATGACTAAAAATCCTCCAATAACGGCTGATTTAACCAACTTTTATTCGTTTTTAGCCCAAAATTGATGAATTGTGCTATTGCTAAAGGGGATGCCCTTTAGGTAGTTATATCATTATCAAATAGAGCGCCAAATAGGCACTCTTTTGGGGAAATGGATTATCGTAACCCTTTCCAGTTTTATCATCAAATGCTTAGTCAATCTGGTAGATCAATTTTTGTGGGTAAGCTAATTGAGATCTCATATAACCTATAGTTTTGGACTTTTACTTTTTGGTAATAATTTCAATAACCCCATTTTTCCCTTTTTCTCCATACTTTGAAGTAGCGCTTCCTTTTAAAACATTGATGGACTTGATGGAATTCGGATTCAGGGCTTTTACGGTTGCCGCATCTGATTCTTTGCCGTCAATTAAACACAACACATCAGCAGGTAAGGGTGATTCAAAAGTCAATTTTTTTGTTATGGTATACACCAGGTTCCCATCTACTTTTTTTGTAGTAACTGTTATTGTCTCCCCGTCTTTTTTTGAGTTACTTTCTAGGCGAGTGCCCGGAACCGTTTTTTCTAGCGACAAATCTTCAATAATAATGGTGTCTGATTTTTTTTCACTGGTAATAGTTTTACATATTATTTCTCCTCTTCCTTCTTTTGGTTCTGCATACCTAAAAGAGGCATAGGAGCTGTCTACTTTGATGTTCATTTCTCCACCTCGCATGTCGATCGTTTTAATAGAGGCGGGTGGAATTGAATTGATCGCATCTGTAGAGGAAAGCTCAACTCCGTTCACAATGATTCGTGGGTTCTTTTTTTCTTTGATTAATGTTTCCTTAGCAACTTTGGTAATAGTTAACCCTGTTCCGTAAATCATGGAGCTATCGGCAGTGATAAAAATGACTTTCTTGTTAGTGACTGAATTATTTCCATCTCCTGTTTTTTGGCCAGCCATAACCCCCAGTTGGTTTAGGGGTACAGAGAATAAGTCCTTTTTAGATTTCCTGTCCTTAAATATAGCAGTGTCTCCCTGAATTTCTATCTGGAAGTTGCCTTTTAATTTTCCGGTACTTGCATCTCGGAATTGAGCGGGAATGGTATCGAGATGTTCTATCCATTTATCGGGAGACTTCATATTGATCTGCAACTTTTCGGGCGAATTATTTTTAATAGTAAATGAAAGAAGTGCCATTACCCCTATACTTAGGGGTAGCACTAGCAGCCTTCTTGCATAGCTATACGATGTTTTGTTTGAAGATGTTAGCATAACAATGCGTCGTTTAATGGATGAGTAAAAAAAGGACTGTCCGTTCGAAAATATATTTGATGGATAATGGGCAGTCAGCAGCATTTCCGCTAGTAGGGCAGCATCGTTGCCGGCTATGGCTTCTTCATCTGCAATAAATTCATGCACTACTTCTAGCTCTTTTCTAATCAGCCAGAAGAAGGGATTAATCCAGAATATGCAGGTTGTAAGCGTTACGATTACTTTATCTAATGAATGAAGTTGTTGGATATGGGCGAGTTCGTGTTGGAGCATGCGTTGGCCGGGCACATCGTGCAGGGGCAATTCTTTCTTCCAAAACAGATTGCGGAAAAACGAGAAGGGCGCTTCTTCTTCGGAGGTTTCAATAAAATCGAACTGTTCCATGGGTGTAACCCTTGCTTTTGATTTAATCAGGTAGAGTTTAATAATTCCTATAAAAAAAAGGAGTACTAGTATGCAGGAAATAAGGGTGCAGCCAATTGCCAGTAGTTGGTCCCATTCTAAAATGGAGGAAGCGGCTCCGTTATTGGGAGTAGAATATATTAATTGAGCCACTTGGTGAACGGGTGAGGATGGGGCTGGGGCAAAAGAAAACCATTGCAGGTTCAGCAGGGGGAGTGCTAAGCTCAGCAGCAGGCAGCCCATCAAATAAAAACGGTTGTAATAATGAAATTTGTTGTTGCGCAGGCTGATCCAGTAGTAGCCGGTTAAAATACCGGATACCAGGATTACTTTTAGTAGGTAAAAGAAAAGTGGTAGCATGGTATTATTTTTTATTTTTCGTTTGTTTCAACAATAGTTCCAGGTCTTCAACGGAAAGCTTCTTTTTATCAACCAGAAAAGAAACAACATCCTTGTAAGACCCCTCAAAGTAGCCTTTGGCAATTCCTGCAATTGACCCAGAAGTATATTCGTCGCGGGATAGCAGCGGATAATAGAGGTTATAGCGATTCGGTGTTTTGATTCCCACTACGGCTTTCTCTACCAGTATTTTCAATAGGGTTGCCACCGTATTGTGGTGCGGCTTGGGTTCAGGCATTGCCTCAACGATATCTTTTAGGTAGCCGCCCGCTTCTAGCTTCCAGAGTGCTTGCATAATTTGCTCTTCTGCGCGGGTTAAGGGGTGCTTCATAACTAAATATTTAGGCTAAATTAGAACTATAGTTTTAGTTATCAAAAAATATTTTCAGAAAAACAATAAGAATGGGTTTGCAGGCAGGAATAATGGCCATTTTGACGGTTAAATGGTCGAAAAAATATAAAATAGTGGGCGATATAAATTTTTTCAGGTGCATGGCAAAAAATGGCAAAAAGGCGAAAAATGGCTAAATAACCTCAAATAATGTATGATTTAGCCAACTTTATTTTGTTTTGTCCCAAAATCGATGAGTTATCCTAATGCTAAAGGTGCGGGGTTGAATGTTGGGTTCTTCAGTTTCGGCAAGTGCCTGCACAAACAGAATAAATACTTGTTGTTTTTACCTAATCGTCTGCTCGATTTTGTGCGAGTATTGCAGATCAGTATTTTTTCACTACGCAATAGTTCACTTTTTGTGAACTATTGCTATATTTACACAAGAAAGGGATGCGCGTTAGACTAATCAAACGAAAGTCCATCGAAGATTTTGTAAAGAAGAACGCCCAAAGCAGGACTTCTTTTCGAATATGGTTGACCATAGTAAAGCAGGCCGATTGGACAACTGTAGCAGATATGAAACAGACTTTTGGTTCAGCTGATTTGTTGGGCAATGGAAGTTACCGGATAGTTTTTAACATCGGCGGCAATACTTACCGCATGATTTGTAGCTATCATTTTGGAGAAACATGGGTTTATATGTATGTAAAGTGGATAGGAACGCATGCGGCTTACGACACGCTTTGCAGTAAAAATGGGCAATACACAGTTAATCAGTATTAAACAAAATATCATGTTAGGCATACTCTATAAAGTAATTAAGACTACCAAACAATACAAACAATATTGCAGCCTGCTGGAGGCTTTGGTAGTTAGTGGAAAAAAAACAAGGGTCGTTCAGGATGAAATTGAGTTGCTTAACCTCTTGATTGAAAAATATGATGCCGACCACAACAATTTTTCCGAAGCCGATCCTATTGCTTTATTGAAGGCGCTTATGAAAGAACATTCCATGAAGTCGGTTGATGTAGCCGGTCTTTTAGGCGTAAGCGAGGGGCTGGTTTCTGATATGCTGAATTATAAAAAGGGCCTTTCTAAAGAAACTATTCGATTGCTGGCCAGCCGTTTTAAATTGCGGCAGGAGGCTTTTAACAGACCCTACACCTTGCGTCTGCCCGCTAAGAAAACTGCAGGGGTATTGAAACCACGAAATGAATCACAAAAAAAGTATGCAAGTACCTAATCTAAACTATATGAAATATTTCCTCCCCGTATTTTGCCTGATTATGTTATCTCCCTCTTTCTTACAAGCCCAGGATGCAGAACCTCAGATTAAGCAAGTAATAAATTCTTTCTTCGATGGGATGCGCAATGCCGATTCTGCTGCTGTGGCTTCGGTGTTTACTTCGGCCTCGATTATGCAGACCATCGCAACGGATAAATCCGGCAAAACGATTGTTCGTACACAACCGGTAAGCGACTTCACTTCTTTTGTTGGTAAACAATCCAAAGGAGCCGCCGACGAGCAAATAGTTTTTGAAACCATTAAAGTAGATGGCCCAATGGCTTTTGTGTGGACGCCCTACCGCTTTGTTTACAACGGCAACTATAGCCATAGCGGCGTAAATATTTTCTGTTTGGTAAAATTCGGAGAGCAATGGAAAATTCAATACCTGATTGATACGAGAAGAAAGTAGTTAGTGTTTACTTGAAATCTATTTTAGTATTTCCTGTAACTCCTTTTTTTCCTGCGCCGTAATATCACTCCACGCCCTGTTCTGCAAGCCCATCTCGATAGAATAAAAAATATTTAGGTGAGGGCGGATTCCTTTGCTCACCAAAGCATCTCTAATATGTTTATAATCAGTGTTTAGTAAATCTTCTTTTGTTTGGATGCCAATTTTATGCAGGATGGTAACCATATATGGCCCAAAATTTTTAATTTCGTTTAGCTGGCTCACACTAAAAATATTTGGAAATGAATCGCACTGAAATTACAACAATCTTACAGCAAAACCATACCCTATTCATTGATTTTATTGCCTCCCTGGAAGAAGATGCTTTACAAAAAGCAATTCCGGGCAAATGGAATGCCGCAGAACAGATGGAGCATGTTTATCTGTGTTTGCGCCCCATCGTGCTCGCCTTCCGTTTACCAAACTTTGTTCCAAAATTACTGTTTGGCAAAGCAAATCGAGAAAGCAAAAGCTATGAGGCGTTGGTGCAGGCTTATCAAAACAAGCTACAGCAAGGCGGTAAGGCACCTGCGGTTTATATTCCCAAAACATCCGCCACATTGCACGCAACACAAAAAAGAATTCGGCAGGTACATTCACTGGTAAATAGCCTTACCCATCAAATAGATAAGCACTCAGAAGCTGATTTGGATCAGATGATATTACCACATCCCCTGTTAGGAAAATTAACGCTACGCGAGATGGGATATTTTGCCGCGTATCATGTTGCTCACCACCATAAGCAGGCAGAAGCGAATCTGTTATAAAGATTTCTGAAAGCAAACACTATCAATGGCATCCTTGTACTGGCCATATTTGCTGATTTCGGCATAACCTTTTCTTTTATACAGTTGAATGGCGCTGAAAAGTTTGATAGATGTTTCTAATATTGCAGACTGGTATCCCAGTTCTTTCGCCCATTTTTCTAGTTCATCTACAACTAAGCCAGCATATCCTTTTCCTCTATGATCGGGATGGGTGAACATTCTTTTTATTTCACAGGTTCCTTCATCATATTGCTTAAATGCGCCGCAGGCAATTGCGTTTTCATCATATACTACCACCACCTGCTTAATATCTACAAGGGTGTTAAACTGATGATAGAAATCGTGTAGGCCTCCATTGACAACTACGAGCCCATCATCTAGCTGCTTCACCAAATGAATAAAATCTGTATTGTTGGAGTTGGTTCTGATGATTTTCATACTGGTGACAGGGAGAATTCGTTTTCTTGTTTTGTTGCCGGCTCGATTTTGATTTCCCTTTCCTACGAACTTCCTAAGCTTTTGAGCGGGGAAATTTGTTTTCGAAGAAGGACTATGAATTTAAATGTATTTTTTCTAACTTGGAAATCCCAAGTCATCACCCTTACCGATGGCATTCTGTTTTGGGGCGGGGTCAATCCAGTAAGGCCGGATAATTCATTGTTAATGAGGGGCGGAGTGTTTAAGTAAAGCTCCGGCTACTAGTGCCTCATTTATAAGAAGTAATTGAATAACAAAAATCAACAAACAGCATTTATTGTAATCAAAAATTAGTACTTTAAGGTATGAAGTCATTTTTATTATATGGCCCTAAAGAAGTACGTCTTGCAGAAAAGCCTATGGCCGTATGCGGTGCTAATCAGGTGATTTTTCGGCCAATTGCCTATCCAATTATTTTAATAGATTGATAAATGAGAATTGATAGTCACCAACATTTTTGGAAATATAATTCGGAAGATTATCCATGGATCTCGGATGCTCATGCAGTGATTAAACGAGATTTTCTTCCGGAAGATTTGTCCCCTTTATTGAAAGCAGCAAATCTAAACGGCTGTGTAGCGGTTCAGGCGATGCAGCAACTAAGCGAGACAGATTTTTTATTGCAATTGGCGGAAAACAATCCCTCAATTGTAGGTGTTGTTGGGTGGGTGCCGTTTTGTGATGCAAATGTGGAAGCGCATATTGAGCGCTATGCAGAAAACTCCAAAGCGGCTGGGTTTCGCCATATCATTCAGGATGAGCCCGATGATCAGTTTATGCTTCGCTCCGATTTTAATGATGGAATTCGGCTACTCACCCGATATGAACTATGTTACGATCTGCTGATTTTTGAACGGCATCTTCCGCAAAGTATCGCGTTTGTTGACAAGCACCCCCAGCTTTCAATTATCGTTGGTCATATTGGCAAACCCCGTATTCGCAAAAATGAATTTGATCATAACTGGGCAAAAAATATCCGACAACTGGCCAAAAGAGATCAGGTGAGTTGTAAGTTGTCTGGATTAGTAACGGAAGTAAGGGATGCCAAATGGAATACCGAACTATTGCAACCTTATTTTGATACGGTACTGGAAGCTTTCGGTCCTAAGCGCCTGTTATTCGGCTCCGACTGGCCGGTATGTTTGTTGCGCAGCGAATATGATCAATGGTTACAATCCGTTACATCCATGATTGCTCCACTCAGTGTATCCGAGCAGGAAGCTATTATGGGCGGGAATGCTGCGCGCATATACCTGAAATAAGCTTCTACATCAGTGGTTTTATTTAGTGCCATTTGATTTATATTCAGACGGCACTGGGCAGATTGCTCGAAAAAATAATATTCCAAAAGCCGAATCAAAATTGGAAAAAAGTAATGTGAGTTTTTCCTAACTTCCCAATATGTATCTGCGCCATTTACTGGTTTTTAT
>Ga0208364_1000277_pt1 | contig 12247 bp, 12 predicted proteins | sample LakMenEpi08Jun12_FD_150680 | JGI IMG/M metagenome (GOLD analysis project Ga0208364, IMG submission 150680) | Freshwater microbial communities from Lake Mendota, WI - 08JUN2012 deep hole epilimnion (SPAdes) | ecosystem: Environmental > Aquatic > Freshwater > Lake > Epilimnion/Euphotic zone ...
AAGCGGCATTCGTTGCTTTATCTTGTAAAGCGATTTCGCTGTATTTACTTTTAACTAACTCTTTCAGTTGTTCATCGGTAGACATACATAGTATTTTTTAGGGTAAGTAGATTTACTAGCAGCAGCTGTTTTGTTGGGTGGAAGGAGAAAAAAAGCTTTGCAATAGAACAGCTGCTTGATTCCATACTTTTTCATTGATACAGTAGCAAACGGATACGCCGTCTATTTCTCCTTTAATTAGTCCGGCCTCTTTCAATTCTTTTAAGTGTTGTGAAACGGTACTTTGCGATAGGGGCAGTTCATCTACGATATTTCCGCAGATACAGGATTTCTTTTTAAGAAGTAATTGGAGGATAGAAACGCGGGCAGGGTGTGCCAATGCTTTGGCAAAGACTGCCAAGGTAATCGAGGACGAACTGTATTCGGGTGATTTCATATATTAATCGTAAAATTACGATTAATATATGAAATAATCAAATTTTGCTTATTCCAACCTAAGTTACCTTATACGGAAGGGGTATTTTTAACCAGTCGAATCATCCCTATCTTATCAAAAATTTTGATAATGGGATATGCGGGATCAATCTCCCACCATTTACTGGCGAAATTGGCCCGTGCGGCAGCATGGTGGTGGTTATTTTGAAAGAGTTCACCCAGCATCAGAAAATCTACCAGCAGGGTATTTTTTGATTGGTCTTTTTCTTGTGGAAAATTGCGGTAGCCATATTTATGTCCTGCCCAGTTTACCACAGCTCCCTGCACTGGCCCCATTAAAAAGTGGATGGGTAACAACAGGTATAATGCCCAATGCCCGGCAAAAACCAGGTAAAAGCCAATATATAAACCAGCGAAAAGTATGCGGGTAATCAGGTGGTCGGCTACTTTATCAATTTTTTTATATTCGGGATAATTTTTATCGAATTTGGGGTCTACAGGAAGGGTTCCTGTGGCTACTCCGTTATAAATTTTACGGGTATGCATCATCATGCTAAAAACCTCTTTAAAAAAGTGGGGGGTATGCGGATCTTTTTCGGTATCACTAAAAGCATGGTGCATCCGATGTAAAATTGCATAGGCACGGGCATTCAGATAAGAACTTCCCTGGGTAAGCCAGGTATATACATACCAGAATTTCTCCCAAAACTTGTTCATGGTAAACATTTTATGGGCAGAATACCGATGTAGATAAAAGGTTTGGCCAAATAAGGATAAATACCAATGCGACAAGAAGAATATTGTTACTACCATACAAACTGTTGAATTCAATTAGGGAGTGAAAATAATCGAAATATAAATAGTATTCGAATCTTGTGGAATCTTTATTACAATTTGTTACAAGTAGGATATTTTTTACGCATTATGCACCCATAAAGCAGCGATTTGATTCTTTAACTTTTCTTTTGATTTTTCTAATTGAATACTTGCTTCAATGTATATTCGGGATATGAGTAGTATTAACGACGCCTTTTTTCAAAAGCCGCAACCTTGGCAGCAGGAGTTATTGGTGTTGCGTAACATTTTGCAGACTGAACCCTTACAGGAATCCATAAAATGGGGGAAACCCTGCTATAGTTGGGAAGATAAAAATCTAGTAATTCTTCAGCCATTTAAAAATTATCTGGCCTTGGGTTTTTTTAAAGGGGCATTACTGATAGACACGCATCATATGCTGGTAAAGCCTGGCGAAAATACACAAGCAGGTCGCCAATTGCGGGTTGAATCGGTGGCCGACATACAACAAAAGGAATCCGCTATTCGGCAATATGTGCAACAGGCAATTTTGATTGAGCAAAAAGGGATTGTGCTGGCATCAACCGAGTCACCTTCGGGAATCATTCCGGAAGAATGGGCTTCCCGACTGGCAGCAACGCCTGCGTTAGTAAAAGCGTTCAATCAACTCACACCGGGCAGACAAAGAGCCTATCATATTTATTTTTCTGCTCCGCAGCAAGCGGCCACTCGGGAACGAAGAATAGACAAGATGGTTCCCCTTATTCTCAGTGGGAAGGGCATAAATGATTGTACCTGCGGGCTATCTAAAAAAATGCCCTATTGCGATGGGTCGCATAAGCAATTAAGGGAGCAATAACCAAGAAGGCTGTTGAATAATCGAAGCGCCTATTTAATAAAAGGCCAGGTTTCAACCGTTTTCAAATATGGAAACAACGGCAATGCGTTTATCAGTTCCTGTACTTTTTCGGCTTCCAGATCTTTAAAAAGCAGCAGGGCCCCGTCTCTATTAGGGCGCAGTAAAAGATCGTACAGATATCCTTTTGCATTATATTCTTGAATAATCGCTCTTTCTTGTTGAAGCACTTCGGGGATATCGTCTAAATTAACCTCATCCTTGATGGTAATTAATACGGCTGTAATGTTCATTTTTTGTTTAATTAAGAAGTAATGACGTTATTTCCGAACAACGGGTTGATTGATATAAATAACATTACTGGCATCACTACAAGCTACCCCAATATCTAAAAATCCATCCTTATTGATATCGCCCAGTGCCATTCCATACACAACACCCTTCCCATCTCCCATGCTTATTTCTGTAAAGGAATTTCCGTCACCAACATTAAAATAGGCAGTGGTTTTTGATTGATTGTATCCAACCACAATATCAATGAATCCGTCTTTATTAAGGTCGCCAACTATAATCGCAGATGAAATTCGTTTGTCGCCCAAAGCAAATGGGGGTAGCCAACCACCTTTCGTGTCATTTAAATAGATAAAAGTTCCCTGCTTTTCATCACCCACCACCAGATCTATCCATCCATCTTTATTGATGTCGCCTGCTGCTCCTGTTCTTGCATTGTTAATGGGAGGGCCAAACTGTTTTTGTTGAGTAAGGTTGGCTTTTCCATCATTGTAAAAAATATAATTTTTTCCGCCATCCCGATGGGGAATTGCTAAGTCAATAAATCCATCATTATTAAAGTCGCCGGGAATAATAGTTGTAGAAGATTCTGAAGAAATGCTTTGGCAACTGTTAGCAGAGAAATTTCCTTTTCCATCATTTAAACAAAAGTACGAGGGCTCATTTCGGTTAGCAGCAATGATATCCGGCATACCATCGTTATTAAGATCGGCTACTGTGGCGTTTCTAGTATTCCACTTAGGGTTACCCCAATTTTGCGAAAATTTAAATATACCCTTTCCGTTATTTAGATAAATTTGTTTCTCATCCGGATTGTCGTTGCTAACCACAATATCCATATCGCCGTCTTTATCCAAATCTGCCAGTATGGTGGAATAGGTTTTGTCTGGATTGGCCCCTAGGTTAGTGCTTACCGGAAATTCGCCTTTTTGGTTGTTTAGTAGAATTTTATTGAATAAGGGCCAGTGACGACCTTTGGCTAGCACAATATCTACAAAACCATCTCCATTTAAATCAGCCAAACTAATATTGGCAGAGGTTTCTGATAATTTTTCTAATACTAGGGTAGAATCAAAGTTGCTGAGTACAACCGGTTGTACGCTGGCAGTAAAATGTTTATATCGGTTTAGGGAGGACTCAGATATTGAGAAGGATGTAAGTAAAGTGATTACGGGAATGGCGATTGAAATAACTTTCATAATAGCGACTACATTATCATTTACTTAGCCCTAAAGGTATCACATAAATTCATCTACGCACTTTCTTTCTATCTTACCCTTCAGCGAAGCTGGATGCAATAATGGTAAACTAGAAAGGTTAGTATTTGTTGGGTTGAATGCCTATTAGTAATAATTGTAAAAGAGGCTGACGCAATTCATTTATCAGGCAGTGATTATGAATTACTTATTAATGTAAGCCCACAACATCTACGCAATTGCATAAAATCCATTAACTTAATAGCTAAAATAACTATATGCATACCGTATATTATGTGGGCGACTGGGCCGTACTTACCGGACCCGTTTTTGCTGAAACGCCTTTTCATCATAGTCCTAAAGGACTCGAAATATTTAATTACGGGGTTTGGCTGAAAGAAGCGCTTGAAAAAGATCCGGCCTATCAGGTGAATTCAGTACCTGCCTGGGATTTTTATAATAATTTGGGTCCGGGTGATTATGAGAAAATTCTCGAAGACTATAGTCTGATTGTTTTTAGTGATGTAGATGCCAAATTATTTCAGCTATCCCCTAAGTTTTTTGATAGAAGTAAGTTCGGGAAAGAGGTACTCACATTTCCCGACCGAATTCGCTTATCGGTTGAACATGCGAAAGCGGGAGGTAGATATATGTTTTTGGGAGGATGGTATTCTTTTACCGGAGAACTCGGAAAAGGCGGTTGGGGAAGAACGCGCCTTGCCGAAATGTTGCCCGTAAAGTGCATGGATTATGAGGATCTGGTAGAAACTACGGAAGGATTTACTATGGAAATTACCGAAGAGGGAAAAAGAATTTGTCCATCATTGGATCTTTCAGGTTGTCCGCCAATTCTGGGATATAATAAAACCTTTGTAAAAGACAATGCAACGGTTATCGCCCGTTTTCGCGAAACCGGTGATCCTGCTATTATTATCTGGGATATCGAAAAAGGAAAAGTGCTGGCGTATACCTCCGATCCGAGCCCACACTGGGGATGCAATTTTGTTTTTTGGGATGGATATGCTGCTTTCTGGCAATCGCTTGCACAATTAGTTTTATCATGAGAAGAATCCTATTTGTAATAGTTTTCCTTCTGGCCTGCATAGGGGCGTTTGCCCAAACGCCTGATCTAATGCCCCTGCCTGCGAACTATTCACTAAATACCACATCCTGCAGAATCACGAATCATTTTTCCATTTCTATACAGGGCAATGCCGATAGTAGAATGTATTCGGAGGCTTCACGATTCTTTCAAAGACTTTCGGAGCGTACCGGAATTTTTTTTCCAACCTGGCGAGTTACGCCTTCCTCAAAATATGCCAGTGGGGGTTTACAAATTCAAGTAAGTAGAGCAGGGCAACTCGTGTTAGGTGAAGATGAGTCGTACCTGCTTCAGGTAGTTGATTCCGGCATACTCATAAAGGCGAATACAGATATAGGCGCTATACGGGCATTGGAAACTCTATTACAATTACTCGGGTCTGATACTAAGGGATATTTTTTTCGCGGAGCCAATATCGAAGATGCGCCTAGGTTTCCCTGGAGGGGATTGCTGATTTCGCAACCCTATCACTTTATGCCTATGGACGTAATTAAACGGACGCTGGATGCAATGGCGGCCGTAAAGATGAATGTATTGCATTTTTATATCAGCGACGACCAGGGATATCGCATCGAATCGAAAGTGTATCCAAGGTTACATGAGATGGCTTCGGAGGGACAATATTTTACGCATGCGCAGGTTAAAGAAATGATTGCTTACGCGCATCAGCGTGGGATTCGGGTGATTCCGGAAGTAGACCTGCCAGGGCATTCTACTGCAATCTTGTATGCCTATCCGCATGTGGCATCTATTAAGCGCGACTATACTTTACAAGATCATTGGGGTGTTTTTAATCCCACTATCGACCCAACACGTGAGAGCACCTATCAATTTTTAGATACCCTATTAACTGAAGTAGCTTCACTTTTTCCTGATGCGTATTTTCATATTGGCGGCGATGAAAATACTGGACGCGACTGGCAGCAAAACCCGAAAATTGTTCAGTTCATGCGCGATCGTGGAATGAAAACCACTTTGTCGCTACAAAATTATTTCAATAAACGGGTGATGGCCATCATTCAAAAATCTGGGAAAACGGCTATCGGATGGGATGAGGTATTGATGCGGGAGTTAGATGATTCGGTAGCGAAGAAATATTTTGAGGAAGAAAACTTTGCTAGGTTAATTGAGCCGGATGTACCTAAAAATTTGGTAATACAATCCTGGCGAGGTATGGAAGCATTGATTTCTTCTGCAAGAAATGGATACAAGAGTATTTTATCCAAAGGGTACTATATCGATCTGGTGCAACCGGCATCCTATCATTATCTAACCGATCCGGTACCGTATAGAAATGAAGTGATTATTCCAGATAGCGAAGCCAACTTGAATAGATTCGAATCGGAGATTATTAATAAATTAAAGAAAGGAATTCGCTTGCTTTCCGAAGAGCAAGAAAAGCTGATATTAGGAGGGGAAGCTACTATGTGGACGGAGCATGTAACTGCAGAAACAATAGACTCCCGCATCTGGCCCCGAACAGCTGCTATAGCTGAGCGATTGTGGTCGCCTCCTCAGATAAGAGATGTAGCGGATATGTATCGGAGGATGGATATTATTTCGGTGCAGCTGGAGTTTTTGGGAAGTACACATATCAAAAATATAGCCATGTTATTACGCAGACTGGCCAACCAGCAAGAGGTATCCTGTTTGCAATCGGTAGTGCAGTATCTGGAGCCCGTGCAAGGGTATCAGCGAAATCAGCAAAATAATTTTACCCGTTTTTCTCCGTACACATTGATGGCTGATATTGCCGTTCCCGACCAAAAAGCCGTGCGGGATTTAACAAAACGATTTGGTGAATATGCAAAAGCCAAAGACACTGCGTGGAAAAAAGAGGTCCGCCAATTATTAAGGGAGTGGATTGATAATGATTATGCTGTGCAACAACTTGCCGCACCTATTCCGGCGTTAGCAGATATTGCTACTCATTCATCCCGCTTGCGTGCACTGGCATTGCTAGGTTTAGAAATATTGTCTGCCCCCTCCATAACGGCAACGAATATGGGTGATTGGCAAAAAAAGATGCAGGATATGGCTACCCCAATTGGGCATTGTGAGTTAAAAGTAGTAGAGCCGCTTAGGAAATTATTAAGTAATCAATATCCTAACAATTAGGATGACTTCTTCTTTGGCTTCGGACAAACCAGTTCATACGAATGCGTAATTAGTTCACGAATCAACTGTGGCGAGATGGTTCCATTTAGTATAATGGTATTCCAATGCTTTTTATTCATATGATAGCCAGGGAGAATATCCTCATATTCTTCGCGAAGGGAAATGGCTCTTTCCGGGTCGCATTTGGCATTAAATTGAAGTGGGATGCTATTGAGGGAAATAGCGAGGAACATTTTTCCTTTCACTTTTAATACCAGCACATTTTCTCCAAAAGGGAAAGATTCTTCTACTTCAGGCATGGAAAGCGTAAAATCGAGCAGTTCACCGAGGTTCATATATGGGCTAAAGTATCACAAATTTGCCATCCACTGTAAACTGGCAGCATTCTTTCCCCAGCTTTTGGTTGCTTTTGAAACTTCTTTGTTGATGTCTACCCAAATCACTTTTTTTGATTTTGAAACGGGTTGAGGTATCGTGATAGATATATTTTCAACTTTTGTTGCAAACCAGGTACTGGCAAGTCTTGGAATGGCCAAACCCAAAATCATTCCCGGTAATCCGTTGAAATTTTCCGGCCCTCCGGTGGTTGTTATCTGATCGGTATAAAATGCAACTACCACTACCGAATCGCAGATTTTGGTTATGGCTTTTTTACATTCAAATCCTGCAATTTCGCGCATTTCTCCTGATATCTTCCATTCAAATTTTTTAATACTATCAGATAGATTATAATTATTCTCAAAAATACTTCTAATCATTGTGGTATTTCCAATAGTAAAATCCTGCAACACATAATTTTTATCGTTTGGCTTCAGCAATTCTAATCCCCACATATACTTATTGGCTGAGTTTTCTTTACCCAATTTAAAAAAAGATTTGTCGGCAGTAAATTCCAAAATAAATTCATCTACTAGCACTTTACTCATTAATTTTTTCATCTCCTCGTCCCAGAAGTTTTCTTCTCCATCCGCTTGTTTGTTAATATTAAATTGACTCACCCTCCGTTCAAAAGTGATTTTCCCTTGTGAAAGAAAATTCGTTTGCCCTGAGGAATACAAAGAGGCAGTAATACATATAACTAATAATAAATGTTTCATCTTACTCAGTCAAATTGTTTACTATTACCAAAAGCTCACCGGCTTTCCGTTTTTTGAAAAATTATATATCAGGCTAAACATGATAAACCGACGAATACCATTGTTGGTAGTTTCTGATATGAAGTTGCTGGAAATGTTTCTATTCACAAATGCATTCTGATTCAACAGATCGTATGCATATATTTTACACTCGATGGCATCTTTTTTTCCGAAGGTTTTTCGAATCGAAGGACTAAAAATGTATACATTTCTTTGATTGGGAAAGGCTGCAGACTTCTGATAAAGTGTTGCATCTAGCTCCATATTAATATACGTCTTTACTTTTTTCAATTTTAGTTCCAGACTCCCATATGTTTCGTATGTCCAATAATTGGTTTGAACTTCCGGACGGATGCTGGAAACGGTTTTTCGGTTTGACGCGCGGAAGGTTGTATAAAAACTTAGTATACCCTCGCCGTTGTGATTTATATTTATAGCGTAGGAGTTGCTGTTGTTGTCGTTAATATTTTTTTCACCGTTTAAATAGTTGATAAATCGATTAAAACTTTTATTAAGATTAAATCCTACGTTAAGGTTTTTGAAGAGTTCTTTTCCAAAACCCACACCACCGCCAAAGCTATAATTGCCATTCACGTTTACATATTGGCTAACTCTTCTTCCTAAAGCATCGATTGTGCTACTGGTAGTGATATCATTGATTTTGTTAGAGTAGTTAAGCTGAAAGTTCATATATCTGCTTTTTAACACCTTGTAGTCGCTACCATATAAATTTATCCGATTTTCAAATCCTTGTTGCAGATTGGGATTTCCTATGGTTATGTTCAGCGGATCGGTATTATTAATGAGTGGTTGAATTTGCTGCAGGGTTGGGTTAACTGTAGATCCGGAATAATTGAATCGTAATCTTCTTTGTTGTTTGGGCGAATAAGTGAGTTCTGCGTTTGGAATGAAATTTACGAAGGAAATATTTCTATTGGCTCCATTTCTCTGATCTTTCAGGCTATATTGGGCAGTACCTATTCCAGATCCTATAACATAACTTAATTTTTTATCGGCATGGCGAAAATTTAGGGATGCAGCATTATTGGTGGTATTATATATAAAATGATTGCTAAGAGAATCTACTAGTTGCGATGGATCGTATTGTAAGGATGGATTTTGTTTGGGTTTGAATAAATCGTAAGAATATTGTTTAGCATCATTTTTTGCCAGTATCAGGCCATATTTTAGTATTAGAAAATTTTTTTCACTAACCGGTTCTGTAAACGTGATATCCGTATTGGAAGATACAATGTTAGATTTGACTTCTTTTAATTGATTTACAGTATCGCTTTTAATCAGATTTCCTGAGTAGTTGAAAAAATCGTTCTCTGCTTCAAGTGTACCATCTTGAATTTTGTTATTGATTCTCCATGCGGTAGCTATCGAAATACTACGTCCTTTTTTAGCGAATTTCTTTCTATAGCTTAGTGAGCCTATGAGGGCGTTTTCATTTTCTTTTGATGTAGTATTTCGGGTGGTTTGATTGATTTTATTTCCTGTTTCCCCGCTGGTTATTCCCGTATATTCTGTTGCAATGGTTCCGGTTGTATTTGACAGATTCAGATTCAGTTTGATTAATCCAGTGCTATCTGTACCCCATTGATTAGTTGTATTTCCGCTAATTTTTCTTCTGTCTTTAATTTGATTGTTTTGGGTATTATTAATAATTGCGGAATCTGACAATAGTGTTTTGGTATAATCGGTTCCCAGCGAATTCGTTTGCAACCTTTTATATTGAATATTATTGTTGGTTGATCGATTTTTCCATTTATTTGAGAAAACGATACCTGCTCTTTGCTGGGTAGGCAAACCGGTATTAGATTCATAATCATCTCCACCCGACACAAACATCATAACGTCTCCGTTATCATTCATTTCGGTTGTTAGGCCGCCAGCATCTGCATAGTTCTGTCTTTCATCCCAATTAATTGGTTCGTAAGTAGAATTGTCGGATGAAATATATCCTGCCAGTTTTTTCTTTCCTTTAAATACATTTCCCAGTAGTTTGCCATTGCTGTATTGTTTAAAATCGTTTCCTATTTCTGCCTTTCCGAAATAACCATTTTTCTTATCTTCTTTTAATTGCAGATTGATTGTTTTTGTTTTCACGCCATCATCAATACCAGTGAATGCCGCCTGGTCTGATTTTTTATCAAAAACCTGCACTTTGTCTACAATGTCGGCCCTAAGATTTTTGGTAACTACGGCAGGGTCATCGCTAAAAAACTCTTCTCCATCTACCAGTACCTTATTAACCTGCTCGCCCTGCGCTTTAATTTCTCCTTTTGAATTTACTTGAATCCCGGGTAAGCGTTTTAGTAATTCCTGTACATCTGCATTGGGCCCTACCCGAAAACTATCTGCTCTATATTCTGTGGTGTCACCTTTTATCCGAATAGCCGATACGTTATTGCGTACGATTACTTCTTTTAATACGTGTGACTTTGTGTTAAGAAATATTTTATTTAAATCGAGATCTTTATCGGCTTGCACTTTATCTATAAAGTCGGCATATTGGGGATAAGAAACCATTACAATATATGTTCCGGCTATTATATTCGAAAACTGGAATTTCCCTTCTTTGTCTGTTCGGGTGGAAGTAAGTAGCACGGAGTCTTTCGCCCGTAGTAGATTTACCGTTGCATTTGCCAGACTGATTTTTTCGGTAGTATCCTGAATTTGTCCTTTAAGCACGATGGTGGTTTGTGCGAAGCCCGCTTTTGTAAACAGGCACAATAACCAAACTCCCATTATGTGTAGGATAGTAGATTTAAGCAAGTAGTTTAGTTTTGTTGAAAGTAAGCTTTACAGATATATAAAAGCATATTGGTATGTTAATTACCTTGTATCTTAAATTTTTTAACAACTTGTTTAAGAGTTGGCAATGCAACACAACGGAATATTTAGGAACCAAAAAATTCAACTGCAACGAATACCTAGCAAAGTATATTTATTGTGCATTTTAATTGCTGGCCTTTCTATATAAGGCATTCATAAAGTAATTAGGTCAGAAAGGAAGAATACGTGATTGCTGGCTTATTTTTCAGCAATCACTATTTTGTATATGCTATAGGAATGAAATAATGCAATAAATAAGTTACTTATAATTACCGGGTTGGATAAAGTGCCCACCATTATCGGACTTAATAGTTTGTATATTATTTGAACAGATAGCAACGCCATTACAAATTTGGGGTCAAATTTAAATAATAGTACTGCAGAAAATAGTAGAATGGCTAGGTAGATAGAAAGAAGAATTCCTCTTGCCGGTGTTTCTACACCATAAGAATATACTGCCCAATTTGCTTTTAGAAATAATCCAGTACATACAGGAATTAAAACAAGTAGGTTAAGCACAAGGGATAATTTAGGAAATAGCATGTTTTTTGAATTCATGATTAAAGAAGTAAAAGTGAAAGATTAAAAATACACTATAATTGAATTTAACCACAAACAACAGTAAGCTTTTTAAAAGTTTAGAAAATAAATTCATTTACATTGAAGTTGTATTTTTGTGTGAATGAAGAAAGCTATCATTATAGGCGCAACTAGTGGAATTGGGAAAGCAGTAGCAGAAATCCTTTTGCAGGAAGGGTATCTGGTAGGTGTTACTGGTAGGCGGGAAGACTTATTCCTGGCAATGCAGCAACAATTTACGGGGAGGATTTTTTGTAAAAAAATGGATGTTCAGGAGCTATCAACTCTTGCGTCAATTTGTAATGAACTGGTTAATCAGATGGGGGGCTTGGATTTATTAGTTATTTCGGCGGGTATTGGTGAGGGAAATAAGCAGTTGGATTTTGAGATTGAGAATGATGTTATTAAAACCAATATTCAAGGATTTACTTGTATCGCCGACTGGGGAATTACCTTTTTTAAAAAACAGGGATATGGTCATCTTGTTAACATTAGTTCTATTGCCGGAATCAGAGGAAATGGACTTGCTCCATCCTATAATGCTTCAAAGGCCTATCAAATCAATTACCTAGAAGGGTTGCGATTAAATACAATTAAGTCAGGTTTTGATATCACCGTAACGGATATTCGTCCGGGTTTTGTGGATACTGCGATGGCGAAGGGTAACGGGCTATTTTGGGTTGCACCCATTCAAAAAGCTGCTGAACAAATAGTTGAAGCCATCCAACAAAAGCGAAAGGTTGTTTATATCACAAAGAGATGGGGGTTAATTGGCTACTTTTTAAAAATAATTCCTTTTGCATTCCTTAAGAGGGTATAAATGAAAAAGGGCATACTATCGAAGTATACCCTTTTTACCATTATATCTTGCTCCTTTTCGAACGAATAATTCTACAAG
>Ga0208364_1000281_pt1 | contig 12166 bp, 24 predicted proteins | sample LakMenEpi08Jun12_FD_150680 | JGI IMG/M metagenome (GOLD analysis project Ga0208364, IMG submission 150680) | Freshwater microbial communities from Lake Mendota, WI - 08JUN2012 deep hole epilimnion (SPAdes) | ecosystem: Environmental > Aquatic > Freshwater > Lake > Epilimnion/Euphotic zone ...
CACGTGTTATCCCCTGCCAAGTAATCGGTAGAGGCAGCAGGATCATTTGTAGTGTATTGCAGCTTTTTCATCAGTCTCCGATAAATGGTATATCACAAGCGTTCCATTCGTAATCAACTGTGATGTCAATGGACAATTGCACACCCGTTAACACGTGGCTAAACTCCTCAATGAATGGTTGAGCAGTTATTGGTTTGCCCAACACCACCGACTCATCAAAGATATCACCATTCTCTAACATATTAACGAAATCACCTGCCAACTGGATGCACTCACTCATTGATTGTCTTTGATATTCAATCTTTTCTTCCTTATCTCTTGGAAGGTCAGCAAAGTAAACATCAAAGGAGTAAGTTAACGCACCTGAATCAAATGAGAATGATGTTGGTGTAACGTGCATCCAAGGCCATTCACCTTCCTTTTCCAAATCAGCTTGTGATATTTGTCCGTGTGTGAACCTGCGAAGGAGTGCGTGTGTATTGGCAAACTGCTCAAATTTACCAATGACTACGTTGTAAGTGTAAAGAGATGAATCGCTCATATTAATTAGTAGCTTTAATGGTCTGTTTTAGACAGCAATTGTTTCTGAAAGTTGTAATAATCTATGCGATAAGAAAGATGCGCAAAGATAGTTGACGCTTGTGTCTCTGTGATGGCATCGAATTTAGTGATATCTCTATCCGCTAATTCTTCGATTACGTGAAACCATCCGTATCTTTCAGCTAGTTCGCTTGTTGCAACGCTTCCTCCATCGTCTCCATCGCTGTCGTCAAGTTGGTCTGTATCTGCTGCTCTAAAAACGAGAGGGAAGTGGTCACCAATTCGCTTTCGATAGTCGAAAAAAAAAGCAACGCACCATTAGCAATTGATAAAGGCATTTGCTCAAAGTCTTTCGCATTGGATAGATGGTCGGCAGTGTATTGCTCAATCTTATATTTCGTTCCAATCTCGGAAGTAATGGGTCGGTATAGGATGGACAATAGCTTTGGTAGATTCTTTGGAAAGTCTTTGCAGTTGGTATCTAAGTCGAGCCATTCACCAAATGAAATCTTATTGATATCTGGAATGAATCCATATCCTTTCCATTTGTGTTGATGGTTCGCCATTGGGTTAGCAATGACATCACGAAAGCCATTGATGACCTTATCAATATCTTCTGGAGTAAGCTGCCTCACGAAGTCTTTGGACTGTCCGATAATTGCGGACACTTGACCTATGTCGTTTCCTTCATTATTCAAGAAGTCAACATACTGCTTTACAGTTATTGTCGAATAGTCAAGGGATACTTTAATCTTCTGCATTGTTTACCTCCTCCAGTATATTATTCATCCATTCATCAAATAGCCTTACCATTTCAGTTTTAGCAAGTCTTTTGCGTTGCTCTGGTTGTTGTAGCCATAAGCCGAATAACACGCACATAGTGTATGTGTGCTTGGCTGTTTCTTTTGCTTGGTCTTGATCCATCATAACTTTATTATTTCATTTTTAACTTGACTCAAATATATAACGTGTAAGGCAGCGTAATCTTCATCCGCCCATTTGGTCACGTACTCAATCATTTTATCCACCACCACAATAGCGCATTTGACTGCGAATATCTTAGGCACACCATTATCCATCCCATTGTAAATCTCATCATAAATGTCTTGCGCTTTCTCCTTTGCAGTCATCAATCTATCTTTATTTGATTGTCATTGAGTATCTCGTAGAACTTATCACGCAGCTTATCCAGTGCATCCAATTGTTCGCCATTATACTCTTGGGTATTATACTTGATTTGTCTACGCATCTCTTGATCGAATTCCCAAAGGGCAACATACACCCCATTCAAGTTGGTGAATCTTTTGTGAGCCTCAATGTCTGTAGGCTCGTCTAAATCGAATTCTATAATTGCTCTCATTTTGTTCAGTATTTAGCTTACAATTTGTCAGATATGATTATTTGTACTGGTGCGTCGGAATCTCCGACAATGGTATTACGTGCTTGTTTGGGTTTGAAGTACTCCAAAGTTTTGAGATAAAGTTCAGACGCAATCATTTTATCTTCATCGTTACGACTTGCCCATAGCTTATCTAAGAACGCATTGAACTGCTCCGCTTGTTGACCAGTGATTGATTCTCCGAGTGCCTCCCATTGCTTAGTCTTTTCACCTTTTGCACCTACTGGCTTTCCGTTTGGGTTACCTGATTTTCCTTTTTCAAATGGCATACGCTTGTAATTTGTTGATACTTACAATTCTAACTTAGTCTTAAAGTGGTTGATGAGTTGCTCCATCTTATGGTCATAATATTTGGTGAAGGTAAGAAATCCCTCCTTATCTTGCTCATACAATTTGTAAAGGACATTTCTTAACCTTTGACCGTTCGATTTCTTTTCAATCTCAAAGTCAGCTTTAAGGTCATTCAGCACATCCCTTTCATTAGTAGCAAATTCTTCTTCTTTTAGAGCGCAATAAACAAATGAATTTTGAAGACTGAATATTTGCCCAGCTTGGTCAGGAGTTAGTTCATTAGTGCCAATCACAATGGCTGTAGTTCTATCCTTGCGAGACTTTATACTTTCGATTTGAGCAGGTAGTATAATCATTAGTTGTAGCTTTTTGAATAATCAAAGGAATCATCATCGAATCTAACCCAGTTGAATTCAACTCCATCCTTTAGAATTTGGACATTTGTAATATAACCACATTCACCCAACACAACTATTGAGCAATGTTTGTATGGTGTATCAAAAAAGTTGATTTCAACCAATGCCTTTTGATAATCCCAAAAAATGTCATCAATATGTTTGAGTTGACGATTTGACATTATCAATAATCCTTTTGGGTTAATGATATCATTCTTGTATTCATCAAGAAACCATTGAGGCAATTGACATGGATAATCCATTGATATAAAAGTGCTTCTGTATCCCATATATAATAACAAATATAAGTAATAATATTTAATCTAGAGAATAGATCCTGAACCAAAAGGGAATGAGAATATCCTACCGACTTTCACCTCAGTGGTCACTCCCCTTTGATGATTAAGATTCAATCTGTCGAATGAGTCCCTCACCTTCAAGTTTCAAAGTGTCACCGTTGACCTTTGACTTGGACACTACTTTAACGAGATATTCGGCTCTCGTGATGGTCTTGCGGCTTTGTCCCTTAATGCTACCGCTGCGCTGTGCCATCATCCCCTTGTAACGCTTACTCCTTTTAACCAAGCGTATTCACACCGCCATTAAAAGAATGCCGTCTATTCCGAGCTGTCAATTGAATTCGAGTATTCAATTAGTAGCATACCACTACACTATCTATCGAGGGCAGTGACACCCCATAGACCTTGTGGCTTCTATGTCACCCATACCACAACAGTATCAAAAAAAAGTCCCCCAATCATTATAACTTTGTTGAGAGTTAAAATGAAAGGGGGAATACCTAATCACTCTCAACGCTACAAACATAATAATTATTTTTGTAAAAATGCATATATGTTATCAACAATTGGATTAGTTTAAGTTAATTTCTATAATGTCAATCACAAATTAGTTAATGTTACAGTTTTAACTATTTTCTCAATTCTCATACACAAATTAGTGCAAACTACTATTGTTGTTATTTTCTGTTCAACGTTATACAAATTAGTTCTAATTATAGTGCTGACTAATTTCTGTTTGAATTTATAGAAATTAGTTTCATTTATAGTTCACACTAATTTCTGTTTGAATTTATAGAAATTAGTTTTAATTATAGTCCCTCTTATTTTCTATGGGATTTTACAGAAATTAATTTGAGTTATAGTTGAAACTATTTTCTGTTTAATTTTATAGAAATTAATTGAAACTATAGTTCGAGTTATTTTCTGTAATTAATTACACAAATTAGTTGCAACTATAGTTAAGACTATTTTGTGTATGAAAATATAGAAATTAATATTTGTTATAGTTTAGACTAATTTCTGTCAGATCACTGAGAAATTAGTGGTATTTATAGTTCAAACTATTTTCTATTAATTTAATTACAAATTAATCAAAACTAATTCTCATTGCTCCTAAATATTTCTATAATTGTCATTGCCAACACAACTGGCCAACAAAATGCGGTGAATACCATCCCTATCAAATTCTCAATTGAAAAAGGTAGGGTTCGCTTTAGGATCATTATTGTCATCAGTCCAATAAGTAATAAGCTTATCAGTCCATACGACATAAAACAAAAATGAAGCAGGTTCATCATATTGTTGATTTTCTTGGTTTTCTTCCACGTTTTTTGGGTGTTGTGGTTTGTTCCTCACTAAGTAGCACCTCTTCGCTTTTTAGTTGATTGTGCAAGTCATCAATCATTTTGTTAACGCAAGGCACACAACTGCTCACCTTACCCTTGCTACCCTTCATCAACTCATCGAATTCCGCTAACAACCTTCTTTGTGAATCGCTAAGTACATTGGTTGCCTTAACAGATGCTACCAACTCTTTCGCCTGAGCTTTCTTTTCAGCATCAACCACAACAGGCCATCTACCACCTGGACAGTCTTGGAAGGTCATTTTTGTCTTAAGGTCAAGAAAACATCCACACGGTTTGAAGGTCACTCCATCAAGTGTAACTGGTTGTGCAAATGGGTTCAGCTTATTCAATGGAGTGCCACAAGTTCGGGTTGTCGAATTGTAAACGGGACACTCTCGACAAATAGCCATTCGCATATTTGCCATCTCAATGATTTTATTCATATGACTATTGCTTTTTTAATTTCATTTTTAGCGTATTTAACGGCGTTATAAAGGACTTTCTTTGGTATGCCAGTATCAATGCTCAGGTCATTGTATGAAAAGTCGTTTAATGCGTAAAGATAAAACACCTCACGTTCAAAGAATGGAAGGCGACTAATCAAGATATCAAGCTGCTCATTGGTTATACGGTCACCCAACCACACGGTCACACTCTCGTAATCTCTGAGTTGTGACTCAGTTGGCTCATCCGACATTTGGTTGAACTTGCGAATGGTGTTATGGTAGTGACTGCGATTAGACCAATGCGCAATCTTTAATGCGTGGTTAATGTAATGCTCACTATTGCGAATCTCATTGCCATTCTCAAAGATGCACAATAACGTATCATGGAGCAGGTCGTCCGCTTCGTAAACGTTACCGCCACAAAGATTGATGGCTAACCGCCTATGTTGGTCATATTGCGTTTTGGAAATATGCATCAATTAGTTTTATAGCATCTTCACTGCCTTTCACATAAGTAGCATAGTAACCTCTTTTGTTCAATTGCTTTATCCATTCCTTTTGTTCCTTACTCACAACACCTTTGTCTGTCTTTACCTCTATGAAAAGTCCGTGATACTTTTCGTTTGGTTCGCATATTTGAAGATCAGGAAATCCCTTCACGTATCCAGTCATCTTCATCTTGATGGCTTGTTTCATTGAGGTAAACATTCCCCCTGCGGAGGCGCAATACAACGCATTTGGATACATCACTTTGATATACTGCACAATCGCAAACTGTACTCCAGCTTCACCAGCCAATGGTTTCTTTGCACGTGGCTTCATCGATTGGATTATTTTACCTTTCATTGGACTAATTTAGGATGAAATTTGATAGGTTGCACAAAAAAAAATGCATCTTGAAACCCGCATAAACATTGGAAAACTAAAAATATTTTAATTTTTTTGTTGACTTATTAAAATTTATTTCTACATTTGCCTCATAACAATTAAACAAAACGCTATGACTATTTATCGTGTTTATCAAAAGAAAGATGGTGTATATCAGCACCACGAATTTCAAACATTGGAAGAAGCTAATGCCTCAGTAATCAGAATCGGCGAAGCAACTGGCGCTCTCATCACATACGATGAAGATCTTTGGGTAAGTTGCCAAACAGATGATCAGTCAATTGATTGTTTCATAATGCAAATCATAAACTAATGAGTAAGTTGCAATTCAAAAAAATCGAAATATATGGGACTGATTTGTCTCAATTCGATAAGGAGAGAAATCAATTGACATCGGGAGTATTTGTGCTAACTCATAACGAATCAATTGCCATCAAGAATTTATTGAACAATTGGATTGACGCACGTAACGCTGACAATTATAGAGTTCAAGCAGGTGATTTTTTGATGAACCTTGATGAAATTGAGCAATTAAAAAACAAACTAAAAAGCAATGTCCATTATGAAAAGATTTGATCTAACCTACCCACGCAAGTACATCTGTGTGATGTCATCCAGTCTACCAACTGAGCAGCTTGATTTTAATGCGATTGCTCAGCATATTGCAGACAGTTCACCACGCAAACCATTTGAAAGAATGGAGGCATTACTCAAAGAAAAAACCTATAGAAAATGACTTGGGAATATTGGGATGAATTCAAAACTGGCAAACCACTTTCATATCGTGAACGCAAAAGGCAAGAGTATGAATTCAGTCAAGGTAGACTCATCACAGTTGCTTACAGAGGTGTGATGATGCACATTGACTTTGAAACCGATTTAGAAAAAAAATATCAAGAAATCATTAAAAACCAAAATAAAATGAAAACATCAAAAATCAAGTCCATTCAGAATAATGGCACATGGAAAGAACTTTTTAAGTTCGAGGTCGAAATGGAAAACGGAGATGTCGGTGGATGCTTTGCCGCATCTCAGGAACCTCCTTTCAAAGTTGGGGATGAGAAAAGTTACGAGTACACGCAGAATGGAAGGTACTGGAACATCAAATTTGCAAAGGAGCAAAAGTCTTGGAATGGTGGCGGTGGCGGTGCTAAGACTTACACTAAGTCACCTGAAGACAAAGCAGACATTGCACGTGCGGTTGCGTTGAAAGCAGCAGTTGACTTGCACAAAGGCGAAGGTCAACACATCAACCAACAGATTGGATTGATATGCGCTACTGCTCAGGCTTTTGAAATCTATTTGACCACTGGCGAAAATCCGTACAAAGATGCGATTGCTGATGGCAAAATGAATAACGCTGATGACCTCCCTTTTTAAGGGGGGACATCACGTTTGAAAGTCCCCAAGATTTAATTACTTACTTAAAAAAGTTAATATGAAATTTAGAACACTAGTACGCACCCACTACCCCTCCACCTACGAATTTGCAAAGGCAATGGGAGTCACGTGGCCAACTGGCAGGAAGTACGAAACCTACCCAATCACAATGAGTATCCATCACATTGACAAACTATCCAAGTTGATTGGAGTGGACAAATGCGAATTGATTTCATTGGCGGTAGCTGAGAATGAAAATGAACACGAACCAGTAAACTATTTGTGATGAATGAAATGATATTCCACGCAATAAGCCAAATCGAAAGGCAACTTGCTGAACTACGTGAATTGATTGTTGTGAAATCGAAAGACCTTGAGCATATCGAAAGTATGAAGAAGGTAGATGAGATTCTTTTTCAAACGTGCAGTGAACTTATGGATGTCAATGAGACTCAAATAAAAAGTCGCACACGCAAAAGAGCAGTTGTTGACGCACGTGCTATCTGCATTGCATTCACTTACTTTACCGAGTACAACAAAACGCTCAAATGCATTGGAGATTCCTTTGGAATAGATCACGCCACGGTGATTCACTCAGTGAAAAAATGCTGTAATCTTTACACCACAGATGCTCAATTCAAATTCTTGGTCAATGATTTTATCTTGGCATTTGAGAAAAATGGCTATAATTGCAACACAACTAAACTAATGCTAAACAATGGACATCAATACTTTAATCTCAGAGGTTCGCTTATTAAAAGAGAGAGTGAGCCAGTTGGAAAATCAATTGAACAACCAACAAACAAAATCGAAAGGATGTCTTTTCATTGCTCCATCACTTGAAGATGTGGCTGACTACTTTCTCGAACGGATGCCCAATGCTAACTCTGAAGATGCGCTACACTTTGCGGATGTCTTTATCAGCCATTACACCAACACAGGTTGGAAATACGGAAAGAATAAAATGAAAGATTGGAAAGCTGCGATGAGGTCGGCTTGGGATTTAAGTAAATTTGTAACAACTAAAAATAACCACAATGAAACAATTGGTAGAATTCAAAGAGACAGCCTACAACAGTGGGTTAACAGCTAACGAAAAGGCATTCATAACAAGTCTGGAATCGCCTCGGATTTGCGATATTACGCTCTCAATTTTCAAGCAATCTATTGCCTATGGTATTGTCCTTTATGGCATCAAGAATCTTCCTTCGGATGAAGAAACGAATCTTCTATACGTAACGATGCAGACGCATTATCCGTATCTAACAACTGGAGAGATGGCATTGGCTTTCCAACTCAATGCGGTGGGAACGGAATGGGAAAGAGTTGAGTCCTTTGGGATGATGTCGGTAGCGTTCTTATCAGATATCCTGAAGGCATACAATGACTTTAAGATGAAAACCAACTTAGCCATTGATAAAAAGAAAGCAAAGATTGAATTGCCATCTAACACAACGGATGAACCAGTTGATTGGACTGATACCTTTAATGAGGACATCCGACTTTGGAGAGAGAATAAAAGAGACTTTGTGTTGATGTTAGCACCGATGAAAGTTCGCACATTTTATGATAAGAAGATTATCAGGGATGAGATGTGGCCAGATGAAGATTGGAAGAAATGGCAATTTATGGCATACAAAAAGACCTTAGACGCTCAATCAATTAGTGCTTACAAGGCGAAAAGATTGGACAAACTGAGTAGACAAAAGTTCAAAGACGATTACCAATGCGAATTATCAAGGCTCATCTATTCAGATATAATGGATAGTCATATTTTGCAGCAAAAGATTAAGAATGGGTTATGAGTATAAAAAATACTTATTCTGTAAAATCAATATGTAGTGATCAATGTAAAGAGTGGTTGCTTAAAAAGCATTATGCAAAAAGACTTTGCAGTATATCTTATTGCTTTGGACTATTTGATGAAAGCAATTTTTTAATAGGAGTTTGCACATTTGGAAGTCCACCATCAAGAGCATTGTGTGTTGGTGTTTGCGGATTTGAAAATGCACATAAAGTAAATGAATTAAATAGACTCTGCGTAAATGATGGATTAGAAAGAAATGTATTAAGTTATTTTGTTGCCAATTGCTTAAAATTATTGCCTGATAATTTAATAATTGTTAGTTATGCTGATACCTCACAAGGACACAATGGCTATATTTATCAAGCGACAAATTGGATTTATACTGGATTAAGTGCTAAAAGAACGGAACGATACGATATTAATAATCCAAATAAACATAGCAAATCAGTAACCGAAAATAAAAATAACAATTATCAAGATTTAGCAGTAAGAGAGAGACCACAAAAACATAGATATATTTTTTTTACTGGAAATAAAAAACAAGTTAAATTGTTAAAATCACAGTTGAAATATAAACAAGAAGCATATCCAAAAGGCGAAAACAAAAGATATGATGCAAGTTACAACCCAATTATTCAAACAACTCTTTTCTAAATGATTGAATTTCACGATAAGCAAAAAGAGGCACTCTCATATCTTGCAATTGACAACGAATGTAGGCAGTTACTATATGGAGGTTCAGCAGGTAGTGGAAAGTCGTTTCTTGGGTGTGATTGGCAAATAAAGAGGCGGTTAAAGTATCCCGGCACACGTGGACTTATTGGCCGTGCTGAATTAAAAAAGTTGCGATTGTCTACTCTCGCTACGTTCTTTGAGTTATGCACTAAGTACAATCTCATCGCAGGAAAACATTTCACCTATAATGGTCAAGACCACGTAATCAATTGGTATAATGGCAGTCAAATTATATTGATGGACTTAGCGGATATGCCTTCAGACCCCGACTTTGGTCGCTTTGGTTCGCTTGAGATTACTGACTACTTTGTAGATGAGGCGAGTGAGGTAACTGAAAAATGCATAAACATCTTGAATAGCCGTGTACGTTACAAGCTAATCAATGACAATCCAAAAGGACTGCTCACGTGCAACCCACATAAAGGATGGCTATATAGAGAGTTCTTTGATGCGCAAAGGAGTGGATCAATCAGAAAGGATAGACGCTTTATTCAGGCATTGCCAACTGACAATCCCCACATCTCGCCAGTGTATATCGAATCATTACAGATGCTTCCCGATATTGACCGGAAAAGGTTGTTAGAAGGAGATTGGGATTACGACGAAACGAAAGACCGCCTTTATGAATACGATGATTTACTGAGATGCTTTCGACCTTCAACAACTTTGGGAGACAAATTCATTACTGCGGATATTGCACGAATGGGAGACGATAGGACAGTAATAGCTGTATGGAATAACTTACACGCTGAAAAGTTCGTGGTATTGAAACACAAGCCTATCAATGAAGTAGTTGACACTATCAATGACCTAATCAAAAATCACTCTGTAAGATTATCTAACGTACTGGTGGATGAGGATGGCATTGGAGGGGGTTGCAAAGATTATCTCCATTGCAAAGGGTTTCTTAACGGCTCAAAAGCAGTGCGTGACAATTATATGAATCTTAAATCCGACTGCTATTTTAAGTTGGGAGAATTGATAAGTAGTAATGCAATCACATTTGAAGGAACATATAAAGATACCATTGTGAAGGAACTCGAAATGATTAGACGTGAAAAGATTGATAGCGATGGAAAGTTAAGAGTGACCAATAAAGAAGATTTGAAAAAGAGACACGGAATATCTCCCGACTTTGCAGACGCTATAATGATGAGGGCATTTTATGAACTCAAAAAGAATTTTGGAAAGTACGCATTCGCTTAAAAATAAAAATTATGAAAATAGGTTGGTTTAGTTGTGGAGTTACATCAGCTATTGCTTGTAAGTTAGCAATTGAAGAGTATGGAAAAGATAACGTACGATTATTTTATATTGAAATAGATTCCGCACACGAAGACAATGAGAGATTTATATCTGATTGTGAACAATGGTTGGGCGTTAAAGTTGAACGCAGACGCTGCGCTAAATACAAAGACCAATTTGATGTCATTGAAAAGGCTAAATATGTTAACTCCCCAACTGGTGCGATGTGTACTAAAGTTCTTAAAAAGGATGTCAGAAAAGCTATTGAAAAAGAAGTTCAATTTGATGGACAAATATTTGGATTTGAATACTCAAAAAAGGAAATAAACAGAGCCATCCGATTTGCTCAACAGTATGGAGAATCTAAACCATTGTATCCGTTAATTGATGCGAAAATGACAAAGCAACAATGCGCTGAATTGCTTTTATTAAATGGAATTCGACTGCCAAAAATGTATGAATTAGGATTTCATAACAACAATTGTATTGGGTGCGTTAAAGGTGGCAAAGGATATTGGAATCACGTTCGTAAACATTTTCCCAATGAATTTGAAAGAATGGCAAAAGCTGAAAGAATAGCAGGTCATAGTTGTATTAAAAATAAATTTTTGGATGAACTTGGAATCAATGAAGGAAACCACGAATCTCCTATTGTTCCTGACTGCGGTACATTTTGCGAAATAGAATTTGCGCATATTATTGATCCATCAGTTGAAAAAATTATGGATGGTTATATTTCGATGAAGCAATTGAAATTATTTTAATATATTTGAACTATGGCAGACATCACTAAATGTAAGGGTACGAATTGCCCAATAAAGCAGAATTGCTATCGGTACACAGCAAAAGAAGATAAGTTGTATCAAGCATATTTTGTTGATCCACCATTCACGATGAATGATGAAAAATTTGATTGTGAAATGTACTGGGGTGAAATTGGAAAATCAATTTACAAGCAACTGAAGGACATCACTAAAACTAAATAAAATGAAAAGACAAACAGCATTACAATGGCTATTAGAACAATGGCCTATTCTTGAATCACAGATACCACCATATATTTTTAATCAAGCACTACAAATGGAACGTGAGCAGATTTACAACGCTTGGAATGATGGATGCAGTGAAGGAATAGAAGGTGGCCAATCTACTAATTGTGAAGAATATTTCAAAGAAACATACGGAGGTCAAAATGAAAACTGAAATCACTCAGGATGAACTTGAAAAAATCAAGGTGCTTAACCTACTTATGTGGCTTCAGGCATCCATCTACGCAGGCGATGAATGCGAGGATATTAAATGGTTTTACAATCACCAAACTAAGATGCTATTAAAGAGGCTTAATGAGTCGATTCAGCGTGAACACGGAAAGACTATTACTGCTTTATGGGATGC
>Ga0208364_1000283_pt1 | contig 12049 bp, 19 predicted proteins | sample LakMenEpi08Jun12_FD_150680 | JGI IMG/M metagenome (GOLD analysis project Ga0208364, IMG submission 150680) | Freshwater microbial communities from Lake Mendota, WI - 08JUN2012 deep hole epilimnion (SPAdes) | ecosystem: Environmental > Aquatic > Freshwater > Lake > Epilimnion/Euphotic zone ...
TTACTTGGTAAACGCAGAATCATTTGTTGCATACAAGTGGAACACACTTTCAGTCGGTGTTGACCTAAATCAATGGTACACCGAAGGTAGTGATGTTGCATTCCTCGGTCCTAAGGCTGTTTGGAATGTGTCCAACAATGTTGATGTCAACGCAGGATTTGGTATTCCTGTTTGGCAAAATGTTGCTGCAGGCAACGAAAACAGTTGGAATGTTACTTTAGGTCTTGGAATCAATTTCTAATTTTATTTTAAAGGAGATTTACTATGAACAAGAATACTTGTCCAATCACTGGTTCTTTCTGCTGGAAGAACCCACTTCAACTAGTCGCTTTCCTTGCACTCCTACCATACGCCATGAAGGGCGTTGCTTGGATCACCAAGGGAGTTGCTGGTTGGTTTAACTGAGTTTAACTAACAATATACTCCGAAGCAAAAACCCCGCTTACGCGGGGTTTTTCTTTTACAATCTGTTATTGTTTATTATTTTACAATTTTTCCACCCTTGCCATAAAGTTTCTTGCTGCTTCGTTCCTTACGAATTGTGTTTGCTAATTTAATTTCTTGTGCTGCAATTCTTGCTGCTTTATTATGTGCGGCATCGGCACTGTCTGCAGAACCCATTTCACCTTCTCTCCAAGCATCTGCTGAAGCTCTCATATACTTATTTCTTAAATTTCTTTTTTCTTGGTTAGTTTCTGTTGCACGCTCTGGTGTTTGAGCCATATCCTCAAACAATCCGTAGAATGCTTCTTCACCGATTAGTTCTACTAGAATGTTCTCTAGGAGTTCTGAGTATTCGGTTTCGTTTTGGAGTTCCTCTGAAAGTCTATGTGATTCGTTTAGGTAGTAATTATACTTTTGTGCTAATGGGTTGTTCATTTTTAGTTTCCTTTATTAAGTTTTTCTTGACTTTTTTCCTGATCTCTCATTCTTTTCTGTTGTGCTGCTTCACCTGCTGGTGTAACTCCTTGACCTTCACGGTGTGTGTCACGAACACCTAAATCAATACCAGACTTTCTTTGAAGTCTTGCGAGTTCAGCATCATTTGCTCTCTTTGCAGCATTTTCCCACATTTTAACATGTTCGTCTTTATTCATTTTTGGTTTCCTTTTTTCTTCTTGTTCTTTAGTTTACGCTCTCTATATGCATTTGCAATTGCTTGTGCTGCACGAGGATCATAAGTATCTTTTGTTTTTTCTTCTGATAGTTTACCTTCACGCTTCATTTGAAGAGCAGCAGCAACTGCTCTCTTTTGAGGATATCCCTTATCCTTTATGAGATGACGAATCTCTGAAGAAACCTTCTTGAATTTTTCTAATAATGTTTCTTCTTTTACATTCATTGCTCGCTTGATACCTTTGACAGCATTTGCTTGTTGTTTGCCTGTGAGCGAAGCGTAGTGCTTTCCAGAACCGTACATCATGGACGATAGTTGTGAACCACGCTTTGCAACATATGCGTCCTTTGTTGCTTTACTGATCTCATCAATTTGCTCTACTGATTCTTTTTGATAATCAGATTTTTCCATTCCATCGGATATACCAGATGCTTTTCTAAATCTCTGTGCATCGAAGTTGGGATTTGATTTGTAAAAATACATTGCAGCCTTCTTGTGCTCTGCTGGTCTTTCCTCTGGACGAAGATTTGCAATTGCCTTAGCAACTTGAACCATGTGTTTTCTGGTTGATCTCTTTGGAACTTTGATACCAACTAAAGTTTCAACATCTTCATTTACTTTCTTTTTAGCAATTGCTTTACCGATTGCTTTTCTACGGTTTAGGAGGTACTTATCAGTATCATCAACTATACCGTTATTATCTACATCTGAATCTTCCTTACCTACTGGATCTAATGCTACTTTCTTTGCTTCATCTAAACGAGCAACTAATTCTTCAATTACTAAAATTAGTGCTTCATTCTCTGTTTTTAAAGATTCAATCAGTTGATCAATATTATTTGTATTTGACATGGGTATATCTTCCTTTTAGGTTATTTATAAAACCTTTGACTTGTATACATACTGTGCCAAGGATAATAAAGATCTATTATGGATATACTAAAAACCCTAAAAGAAGAGCAAAAAGAGTACCATTTAACTCTTTTAGAAGACATTCAGGACAGAGATGGTGGTTCTGTAACAATGATCCCAGGGAAAAGCAGTCCTGCTGCTGAAACTCTCTTTCCAACCTCATATCCAAGAGATGCAAAGAAAATTATTCTAAAAAGAATTCCAACAACAAGTATGGAAGAATTCTTAATGAGATTGCAACTCATTCAAAACATGCAAGCACAACAAGAAGCAGAACAACAAGAACAACAACCAGACGAAGAACAAGTTGCTGCAAATGAAGAATTTTTGAATAGTGTTCTTACTTTTTTAAGTGAAAAAAAAGTTTTTAATATGTTTGGACCTAAAACAATGAATACTCTTGCAGCATTATCGGTTGCAGGTGGTATAGGTCTTGGTGGAAAAGCATTTGAAAAGAGTATTGATAGTAAAGATAATCCAACATCAAGTAAGGTATCTTTAAGCAAAGCACCAGAAAAACAAACTTTAAAAATAAACGATTTAAAGAAATCAACTGAAAAACCAGTAGAAGCAAAAGAAGAAAAACCAACAAATGTAGTTGGTGATTTGCTCGTCCCACATTTAAAAGAAATGGAAGGATGGAGAGCAAGAAGATATAAGGATAGTAAGGGACTTCCTACAGTTGGTCATGGTGCATTGATTGATGGAAGTTTTGTTGGTACAATGGAAAAAGTCTTCCCACACCAATCCAAAGAGTGGAGACAAAAAGTAGCAGCAGGAAATATGGAATTAACCGCTGCTCAAGGACACGAACTTCTAACACATCAAGCAAGACAAAAACATGATCAAGTAAGAGATATTATTGGTCATGAAACATTTGATAGTATGCATCCAAATTTAAGAATGCATATTGCATCTGAGCATTTTAGAGGTATGATAAAGAAATCACCAAAGGCACTTGCACTAATCCGTAAAGGTGATTTGAAGGGTGCAAGTAAAGAATATTTGAACGCCGATGATTATAGAGAGAATACTGAAAATAGTATTGGAAAAAGAATGAAAAATCTTTCAGATGCTCTTGCAAAATATTCAGAAGGTGTTAAAATACCACAAACGACCGAAAAATAATTAAAGGAGATTGGGTATGAGTGATCAGATGAATACTATGGACTTTGAAACATTTGTTAAAACTAATCAAGTTTTCCCCAATCAACCAATTAAAGAACAACAAACAAATCAGGAAGATAATAAAATTTCTACTCCCACTAGTAGAGGAAATGTTGTTATACCAACTAAAATTGAAATAAAGCAATCTTTAATTCACAATCAAGGTGTTTTCGCAAAAGAACAAATATTAGAAGGTGAACTTATTGAGATTGCTCCTCTTCTTAAATTAGAATGGAGAATGCAATACCAACACGATCCAATAATTAAAAGTTACATTTGGCCAAATTTAAGTTGTAATTGTAGAGACTGCAAAGTTCATAGTCCTATAGCATACATGCCAATGGGATATGCTCCATTATACAACCATTCAGAAACACCAAATGTTTCTTTAAAATTTAATTGGGCAGAACAAACAGTATCATTTAAAGCAATGAAAAATATTGAAATTGGAGAAGAACTTTTTATTCATTATTTAATAAAAAGTTGGAATCAAAATGATAAAAAATAAACAATACACAATAGAATACTTGAAGGATGGGATTTATGTTCTTTTGGGTAAAAATCCATTGAACAATTCTAATGTTGTGCTTGCAAAATCTGATTCTCCGAGTAAACTACTTGAGTATGGTTATTTGGATCTTGGAATAACACAACCCATAGACATGTCGAGCACTGTAACAGCAATTATGGATCTTGAAACGATATCGTCTATGGGTGGTATTAAAATGCATGAAGAAATGATGGATGTAATTCAAAAACTTATTGATGGTCTTTTAAACAAGAAGTTCGATGAGGAAAATTATTATGAATAATACTTTTGTAGTTTCTGGCGTTAGAACCATCAATGGTTCCAAACCAATTATTGATCTGATTAGACACCCAGTAACAGATGCACATATTGCATGTTTTAGAAACTTTAATAACGAAGAATCTATTGATGGTTATGATTATCATGAGATTCTTTCTATTAGAAATATGCTCACTCAAATTCTAAATGAGATAGATACTAGAGAAGTGATTGATGAAATTAATAATGCTTCACAGTATGACCCTCATTCAGAAGACGATGGAGCATAAATGCAACATAGAGAAACATGGGTTCAAGATTTAATAGACTCAGCAGAATCCTGTGTGATTGGTTATGAGAAATATCTTAAGGACAAAATTAGTTCAAAAGATTTGGCTAAATTAATGAAACAACTTCGAAATTTACTCCCAATGGATTTGGAAGATAAAATAGAAGGCAAGTGAAAGGAAACTAAAGTGAAGATTGAAGATGATGTAAAACTTGATTTTGCAGATGTTTTGATTCGTCCAAAGCGAAGTAACCTTGATAGTCGTAGCAAGGTTGATGTCGAACGCACATTTAAATTTAAACTACCCAGTGGTGAATTTGTATGGAGAGGTGTCCCTATTGTAGCCGCTAATATGGATACAGTTGGTACATTTGAAATGGCAAACTCTCTTGCAGATTACGGTGCTATGTGTGCTATTCACAAGTATTACTCTGAAGAAGATTGGGGTCGTGAAGCAAGTTCATGGTTGAGAAAACATTCTGGTCTTTGTGGATTGATTTATACAATGGGAATGGGAAACGATTCCACAACATTAACAGAAATTCAAAAAGCAGAAAAGATATTAAATGCACATAAGCATGTTCGGTTTATTTGTCTTGATGTTGCAAATGGATATACTGAAAAGTTTGTAAATTATGTTAAAACCATTCGTGGTTTATTTCCAGATCATGTTATTATTGCAGGTAATGTTGTTACCCGTGAGATGACTGAAGCACTGATTCTTTCTGGTGCAAACATCATCAAGGCAGGAATTGGACCAGGATCTGTCTGCACCACTCGTAAGGTTGCTGGTGTGGGTTATCCTCAACTCTCCTGCATCATGGAGTGTGCTGATGCAGCACATGGGCTTGGTGGTTATGTGCTATCAGATGGTGGTTGTACTTGTCCGGGTGATGTAGCAAAGGCATTTGGTGCTGGTGCAGACTTTATTATGATTGGTGGTATGTTTGCAGGAACTGATGAGTCTGCAGGACAAGAAACAGAGAACGGTAAAGAGTTCTATGGTATGTCATCTGCTACAGCAATGGAAAAACATTCCGGTGGTGTTGCTACTTATCGTGCAGCAGAGGGTAAGAAGGTATTTGTTAAAAAGACTGGACCAGTTGCAAATATTATGCAACAGATTCTTGGTGGTGTCCGTTCTGCTTGCACATATGTTGGTGCAGCAAGACTTAAGGATCTGTCAAAGTGTACAACTTTTATTCGTGTCAATCGTCAGTTAAATAACATATTTCAAGAAAATTAAAATTTGAATATTTGCATTTGACCCTGAAAAAAAATCTTATAAAACTTTACTTTTTTCCTTGCGGAGTCCGATAAAAGTCGTATACTATACGAGTCAGAGAAAATAACAAAGGAAACACACTATGAAGCACTTTGATAATAATATTATGTGGTTACATTAAAATTACTTTTATTGTTTATAGTATTATATTATTAAATAAGGTTTGTCGGTATGCACCGAGAGCAGATCCGAGCGAGACAGAAATGGTTTACGGAAAACCACTGCAGTCTCTCGACTACAAAACCGTTTCACTGGTTGGTTTACGGTTCCTGATACGAAGGTGATGAATGCCCGTAAGGCAGTAGTAGTTACCGGATACAACCAAAACCGTCTTTTATGCCCTCTTAGCTCAGTTGGTAGAGCAGTTGACTTTTAATCAATAGGTCGTAGGTTCAATTCCTACAGGGGGCACTTTTGGGATGGTAGACCAACGGCAGAGTCGGGACACTCAAAATGTCCATAGTGTGGGTTCGAATCCCACCCGTCCTACTCAGGAGAATAATAATGATTGACAATCCGTATAATGAACTGAACGATCATACCTTTCTGATATATCTTGCACAGAATGATTACATGATTGATGGTCACTTTCTTCCTGAAGGCAAACGACTGATGGAGATTGCTAATAAATTACAGGAGAGAGCAATGTTTATTTTTGGTGACGGTAAATCTGAACCAATCATAGACTTCAAAGCAGAAAAATACAAGAAGTCTCAGGAAGCAATGGATAGACTCGCACAACTTGATGAGGAGTTGGGATTAAATGATTGATTATGTAGATGTGATATATGGTTTAGCATGGGGCGATGAAGGCAAGGGAAAGATTTCTAATGCTCTTGCTCCAAAATATGATTATGTTTGTCGTTGGAACGGTGGACCAAATGCTGGTCACACTGTTTATGTAAATGGACAAAAATTTAAAACTCATATTATTCCATCCGGTATCTTTGCAGGTAAGAAGTGTGTAATTGGACCGGGATGTGTAATTAACCCAGATAAATTCTTTGAAGAGATCCGTGGACTTCGTGCAGCAGGATTTGATACTTCTCTTATCAAAATTCATCCAAATGCACATATTATCACCGAAGAACATATTGAGTGGGACAAGAAGAATCTTGGTCACTTAGGAACAACTTCTCAAGGAATTGCTCCTTGCTATTCAGATAAGATGTTGCGTAGAGGTAGGAGAGCAAAGGAATATTTTATTTCGGAGTGGTTGTGGGATGGTGAACTATCAGGTAGAGTGCTTTGTGAAGGAGCACAAAGTGTTTGGCTTGATATTGATCATGGTGATTATCCATTCGTAACTAGTAGTTCAACAATGCCATACTCTGCATGTTCTCTTGGTTTCTCTCCGAAGAAGATTCGCAGATTGATTGGTGTTGCAAAGGCATATGATACAAAGAGTGGTAAAGATCCACTCTTCCCCGAAACATTATGGAATGATCCCGTACTGAATCGAATTATTGAGGAGGGTCAAGAATTTGGTTCTACTACGGGTCGTAAACGATTGGTGAATTGGTTGAACCTTGATAAGTTGAAGAAGTCTATCGTCTTATCGGGTTGTACTGAACTCATCATAAATAAGTGTGATGTTCTCAAGAAGGTTGGAGAATTTAAGGTCATTCATGGAAATGAATACATGAATTGTACAAGTTTTGCTATGATGTCTGCTTATATTCAAGATACTTTAATGTTTAGTAGTGGTTCGGATTTACATGAAATTACTTTCTCTGGTGATAAGGAAAGTATTTGATTCCTTTGTGGTGAAACGGTATCACAGGAGACTTTGGATCTCTTTTTCCTAGTTCGAATCTAGGCAAAGGAATTATTCTTGAATAGCTCAGTTGGTAGAGCAGTGAGCTGTTAACTCACGGGTCACTGGTTCGAGTCCAGTTTCAAGAGTTTGCCATGTTAGCACAGTGGTAGTGCAGTGCTTTTGTAAAGCACAGGTCATCGGTTCGAATCCGATACATGGCTTTGTATGTTAAATATTAATATTCCACATTTTTATTGTTACATGAGAAAAGAACAAATGTATCAACATAAAAATCATGTTGGTGAATTTGTAAAAGTTACTGTATTTGGAGCACAATCTAATCCAGATAGAGCATTACTTTTTCATGTGATGACTGATGATGGGTTAGTTAGAAGTAGAGTTCCAATTCATATGTTATGCCACAAAGAAAATGCTCCTAATATTCAATTAGATTATTTACAATTATGGGATTGTTTTTCTATAAATTGCACAAATATTGTTTATGACTATTTAAAAGGTGCAAGAGCAAAAATAATTCTAAAAGATAAAAAAGAACTTTGGGGTAATTATATGATGACATTTGATTGGTATGATAATTCATATAGTGACGAACCAACACAATACAAATGTTTACATATGGTTGAATTGGATAATGGTTGTTACGCTTTACAACCAAATAATAGAATATATTGGAAACATATGTCTTTTGTTACAAAACCATTTCCACAAAATCCTGATTATAAAGTTGATCATAAAAATTTTAGATGTGAAGGAACAAGTGATAGATGGATTATTGAAGGAGAAGATGACAGTTATTATTATGATTTGAAAGAGGATAAAGATGGGCGGTAAACATTCAGCAGGTAAAGGTGATACATATAGACCCGTAGATTGGGAACAATATTCAAAAAATTGGGATGATATTTTTGGAAAAAAGAAAGGTAAATTAAAAAATGAGCAATGTACAACTAATCGGACTGGTAAGCGGAGAACAAATAATCGCAAAGATCGAACTAATTGAAAATGTATATTCAATTAAAAATCCAGCAATTATTGTTCCAGTTGGTAAAGGAGAACTTGCATTAGCCCCTTGGTTGCCGTATACTACGGTAGATCAAACAGGAGTTACGATCAATAAGGAGCGTGTTCTTTTTGTTCTTACTCCACAACCAGAACTAGCAAATAATTACAATGAAAATTTTGGTAGTGGTCTAATCATTCCAGATAAGACAGTATCAGCACCAAAGTTGTCATTAGTTGAATGACATCATGCGCTCGTAGCTCAGTTGGATAGAGCAGATGCCTTCTAAGCATCAGGTCGCAGGTTCGAATCTTGCCGAGCGCGTTTAAGGAGTTTATTATGAATAGTATGGATATTGTTGAAAGACTTAAAGTTGATATTGAGATGTTAAGTATGAGTCCTGATGAAAAAGAGAGACTAATTTCAACTACATTAGAGATGGCTCTGAATGAAATTCAGCATCTTAGAAAGAAAAATTCAGATAGCGATTATCTTTCTTCATATTTTACTGAATGGCATGATAAAAAGAATGTTAAGAAAAATACAATCACCAATATTGATGTTGGAGAGATTTGATCATGTCTGTTTTGGATGAATTAATTTCTGATGCATATCCAATTTGCTTGGAAATGAATCGTCAGAAGAAGCATGTTTCTTTTGTTCTTTATAAGAATCGTGTTGTTTCTGTTGGTAGAAATGTTTTTAAAACACATCCTCTTGCAAAAGAATATGGATATCAGTTTAATGAAATGCATTCTGAACTTGATGCATTCCGTAAAATTCCATATAATTTTCGTAGTAAGAAGTTGACTCTTGTAAATGTTAGGTATAATAAGTTTGGGAAACTACGAATGTCAAAACCATGTGAGCATTGTGCTCCTTGGTGTCAGGAAGTTTTTCATGAAATTTATTACACGACCGATGATGGTGTCGTGAGAATGGAGTACTAATGTATCGTCTTCATATTGATATTCCAATCAATGCTTCAGAAGAGAAAGCACTTAAGATTTCTCAAGAAATTATTAATTTTGCATTTGATAATTTTCAATCTCACGCACTTCTAATGTCTCATGATATTGAAAGTGTAAATTATCGTCTTGGAAATGATTATGATCGTCAGAAGTCTAATTATTTTTCAAAAAATGAAAATGGTCATGTAAATAATAAGAAGAGCAAGATTGTTATCAAAACTTCTGAGAATTCTGTTGACTCTGACCAAGAATAAGTTATATTACTGATATGGGATGCATGTGTCGGGTGGCACAGGGTCGCTTATAACGACCTACCGCAGAGTTCGAGTCTCTGGCATCCTACTTATGACAGAAACGCGAAACATTATTGATCATTATCATTATTGGAAGCACGAAGCAATTCTTGCGGACCTAGATAAGCGTAGGCATAATTTTACTGTGCTTTGCAGTAATTTGTACAATGATTTTAATATTGCAACGGTGATCAGAAATGCGAATGCCTTTCTTGCAAAGGAGATCATTCTATATGGAAGCAAGCAATATGATAGGCGCGGCACCGTTGGTACTCATAATTATAATCGTTTTGTTCATTGTAGGGATGAGCAACAACTCGGATTGAAAATTGAGAACATGATTCGTCAGCACGGTACACTTCGTATCGTTGGTATTGATAATGTTCGAAATGCTCGTCCAATTGAAGATTATACTTGGCCAACTAATGAGCATGTCCTTATGGTTTTTGGTCAAGAACAAGTTGGAATTCCACAAGAACTTCTTGACAGGTGTGATGATATTTTGTATATTACTCAGTATGGATCTGTTAGAAGTTTGAATGTTGGTTGTGCTTCATCCGTTGCAATGTATGATTATTGTCGCAAGGTTGAAGCAGGTGTTTTGGCCCCATAGATTAACTGGCTAAATTCCCGCCCTTTCAAGGCGGTCATCCGGGTTCGAGTCCCGGTGGGGTCACTTTAGGATTATAATTATGGGATTTACATCTACATTTTTTGGTCAAGGTCAATTTCCATACACTACCTCATATGAAGGATCTACTTATGTCACACAGGCATATACAAATCCTCCAGAATATAAATCTTCACTTTCCATGACTACACAGTTTTCAAATGCAATTAATGGGAATACGGTTGCCCTTGCAGAATATAATAGTACTTTGTTTACTGGAGAAGCAGTTGGTCTTTGGATTTATAGATTATATTTTGATGGTCAATTAGTTGGTATATATCAAATGTGTGATCAACAATTTTCATTCCCAGTGACATTTGATCGTGTTGAAGGGTTTTGTATGGGTGTGCCACTCACTCCTGCTATCCCATATCGTGGTACTCCTGAACCTGAGCCATCGCCACCGATTCCATCACCAGCGTCTATTGCTATTTTGATTTGTTACACATTTTTTTCTCTACGAAAGAACCCTCGCAATGCATAATTCATTACTAGTCTCTACCGTGCTTACTCTTGCCGCAACGAATGTTTCACAAGCCGCGTTAGTTTCGATTTCACAAATTGTGACCAACAACACCTTGACCACTCAAACTTATGATTTTTCGGCTTGGAGTGGAATGGGTTCCTCAACGACCCCTGCCTATATGCGAGGTTCAATTAGTATTACTCTTAGTGATTTTAATCGTGATGGTGCAATGCTTTCCTCGGACGGTCTTTACCTTGCACAAGTTAACTCGGTGTTAGTGAAAACTATGCCTAATACTCCGTTTACTCTGACTGCTCCTGCTCGCAGTGGTAATTCATATACCAATAGTTTTGGTTGGGAATATCTTACAAGTTCACTCTCATCGTCTGATTCTATTGAATTGCGATTGAATTTCCGTTTAACTCCTGGTGATCAGGTCGCTATCGCAGGAACTTTTGAAGTTGCTTCTGTCCCTGCACCTTCATCTTTTATGTTGATTGGATGTGCAGGAATTGCTGCACTGTTTGGAAAAAGAAATAAATGAAAGTAGGATCACTATTTGCAGGTATTGGTGGTTTTGATCTCGGTTTTGAACGAGCAGGATTTGAACTTGCTTGGTCAGTCGAAATTGATCCACATTGTAGAAAAGTTCTACAAAAGCATTTTCCAAATGCTAAAATTTATTCAGATATCAAGCAAGTAAAGGTTGAAGAACTTGAAAAGGTTGATATCATCTGTGGTGGATTTCCTTGTCAGGATTTATCGGTAGCAGGTAAGCGTAAAGGTCTTGCTGGAGAAAGGTCAGGATTATTTTATGAAGCAATGCGACTTGTACGGGGAATCAATCCCCAGTTCGTCATACTCGAAAATGTGCCAGGATTGTTGTCGAGCAATAAAGGAAGGGATTTCGCAGTCCTCCTCGCTGAAATGGACAAAGGGTGGGATTGTCAGGAAATCGCATGGAGAGTTCTTGACAGCCAATTCTTCGGAGTGCCCCAACGACGCAAGCGCATCTTTATTGTCGCAAGTTCTCGAATCGGGGGTGCCGAGCAAGTATTGGCTCTCTCCGAAAGCATGTCAGGGGATTCTACGAAGAGCAAAGACAAGAGGAAAGAACTTACCTCCAGTATTGGAGGAAACATTGAAGAGACAAAGTGGTGGGATGGTGGACAACTCTCAGACACCTTAACATCTTCAAGTTTATTTCGTCAACAAGCAGAACCGGATAAGCGTAGAATGTCTGCAGTATTGGAGCCTATTCCTTACGATTTATTCCAGATTACAGCACCTATCAATAAGCAAACAAGAGTAC
>Ga0208364_1000284_pt1 | contig 11983 bp, 13 predicted proteins | sample LakMenEpi08Jun12_FD_150680 | JGI IMG/M metagenome (GOLD analysis project Ga0208364, IMG submission 150680) | Freshwater microbial communities from Lake Mendota, WI - 08JUN2012 deep hole epilimnion (SPAdes) | ecosystem: Environmental > Aquatic > Freshwater > Lake > Epilimnion/Euphotic zone ...
TAATCCGAATCCGGGTTCTAAAGGACGGAATTCAAATTGTCCTTCAAACTCTGTTGCTTTTTGTAAAACGATTTTGTCGGGTTTCTGAAAGCTTAATATGGCCATATTAATACTTGTTTATTTGTTTAATGGGGTAAAGTTTTTTATTTACCGGGATGAGTGAAATTGCAATGGTTGCCAACAAAATCGGCAACCATTGGATTATTATTTTGAATACAATTCTACAATCAGTTGTTCTTTGATATTCTCAGGAACATTTTCTCTCTCAGGGAAAGTAATAAAAGTACCCTTCATTTCCGTTTCGTTCCAGTCTACCCAACCGAACTTAGGGTTTTTACCCCGGCTCTTGCTGGTAACGGCTGAATTAACGGCACTCTTTGGGCGGTAGCCAATCACATCACCTGGCTTGCACTGGTAAGAAGGAATGTTCATCACTTGTCCATTTACCGTAACGTGCTTATGATTTACCAACTGACGTGCTTCGGGACGGCTAGCTGTTAAGCCCATGCGATAGATGGTATTATCCAATCTAGCTTCCAACAACTTAATCAGGTTTTCACCGGTTACCCCTTTCAGACGCTGAGCTTCTTCGAAGGTTTTACGGAACTGGCGCTCTAATACACCATAGGTATATTTGGCTTTTTGTTTTTCACGCAACTGGAGGGCATACTCACCCAGGGTTTTGCGTTTGCGGGCAGCACCGTGCTGACCGGGAGGATTGCTGTTTTTTCCCAACCATTTTCCGTTTCCGAGAATAGGTTCTCCGAAAATGCGGGAGATTTTTGTTTTGGGGCCTGTGTAACGTGCCATAGTATTGATTGATTTTTTAGTGACGGTATTCAATCAAAAAATCTAAAATAGATTGAACACCCGGTTATGAAAAAACCGGCCAATGGCCGGCAGATTAAACTCTTCTTTGTTTAGGAGGGCGACAACCATTGTGTGGCAGAGGTGTAACGTCTTTGATGGCAGTTACTTCAATGCCTGACTGTGCAATGGAACGGATAGCACCTTCTCTTCCTGATCCGGGTCCTTTCACAAACACATCTACCCGCTTTAAGCCGGCATCCAACGCTGTTTTTGCAGCATCAGCAGCGGCCATCTGAGCAGCATAGGGCGTATTTTTCTTAGAACCCCGGAAACCCATTTTACCGGCACTGCTCCAACTAATTACCTGTCCGGTTTTATTGGTAAAGCTGATAATAATGTTATTGAAAGTAGCTGAGATACGTACTTCACCAGTAGCATCTACTTTTACTACTCTTTTTTTTGCAACCGCCTTGGCGCTGTTTTGTGCTTTTTGTGGTTTAGCCATTTGTTTTTTTTGAGGTAATCGTTTATTAATTATTCCACCGAGGCGGAAACCTTACTACTCTCCCTTCCGAAGAAGATCTAAGTAAAAAAGGATTTTGTATTTGCCAATTCAGCATATCCCGAACCGGCGGATATTACTATTTCTTAGCTACTTTCTTTTTACCAGCAACTGTTTTCCGCTTTCCTTTACGAGTACGGCTGTTGGTTTTAGTACGCTGCCCACGAACCGGTAAGCCTTTCCGGTGACGGAGGCCGCGATAACAGGCAATATCTAATAAACGCTTAATGCTCATAGACACTTCACTACGCAAAGCACCTTCCACCTTAAACTCAGCATTAATAATATTCCTGATAGCTCCCTGCTCATCGTCGTTCCATTGATTTACTTTTTTATCGTAATCAATACCTGCCTTCGTTAAAATGTACTGAGCAGTTGAACGTCCGATTCCGAAGATGTAAGTCAGACCAATTTCTCCTCTTTTATTTTTGGGGAGATCTATACCGGCGATACGGGCCATAGCGTGTATTTTGTTAGATGATGATACTTGGTTAAATAGATTACTTTAGGAAGCCATTGCTCCTCCAAAGAGATTATCCCTGACGCTGCTTAAAGCGAGGATTCTTTTTGTTGATTACAAACAACTTTCCTTTCCGCTTCACGATCTTGCAATCAACACTTCTTTTTTTAATGGAAGCTCTGACTTTCATAACAATAGTTTTTTAAAATACGGTAGGCTTATGCCTGCTTATTTATACCTAAAAATGATTCTACCCCTTGTTAAATCGTATGGACTCATCTCAACCCCCACTTTATCACCTGGTAAAATCCGGATATAGTGCATCCGCATTTTTCCCGAGATGGTGGCCAATATTTCATGGCCATTTTCTAACTTTACCCGGAACATCGCGTTGCTCAGCGCTTCCAGAATAACGCCATCTTGTTTAATCAGTGGTTGTTTAGACATACAATTTTTGGGGCTGCAAAGATACGAAAGCTGGGTCAGATAAAGAAAAAAAGGTGGGTAAAAATTCATTTTTTGTGGAAAAAAGGGTAAAAATTCAACCCAATCAGTGCAAAATGCCCCTTTTTTTAGTACAACAGGTTAACCGGGAGGATGATTTCCCAGCGGTTGGCACTTCCCGAGGGCACAAATTCGGGCTGCAAAAGCCTCGAATAGCGAAACCCGATACTTACCGGCAACTGGTTCCACCACCGGGTATCGAAATACCATTCAGTACCCACCGAATTAAAGGTACGCTGTAAACCGGTTCGCCGGCTGATGCCGATGGTATGATCGTAAAATACCGCAGATCTTACCCGCAAGAGATACACCATTTGGGCCCATCCCCTTTCGGGATAAGCCACCGGAAAATGATAACTGAGGCTTCCCCCAATCAAATCGGGATAATCTACTGCCTGATAGCCTCTGGCAAAAGGAAATCGGTTGGTGAAATAGTATTGCTGCAGGGTGTCGCGGGTTTGAGCCGCTGCCGTTATTATCCAATGATGAACCGGTGAGAATCCCGGCAACCAAAGCGAGCCCCTGGCCAACCACTGATATGCCGATCGGGGAGCTGCCGATGTTTTGTAGGTAAGAGAAAACGCATGGGCATATTGGGGGAAAATTTGCTGGCGGGATTGTTGCACCTGACTAGAATATTGCAGAGACGATTCAACTGTTACCTGATCAAAATTATTCAGCCATTTCTGCGCGATACCCGTGTATTGAATCTGCCGGAAATTGAGCGAAGATTGCAGAGTTAACCATCTGTATCGATTACCGCCCGACAGGTTAAGCGGCAGGCGCCCACCTACATACGCATTCCTTTCCTGAAAGTTTACCAGCGTATCGGCATTCCATCGGGCAGTGCGATGCCAGGTTTGTTGAATACCCGCCATTGGCTGTATATATGTTCCGCCATAGATGCCATCATACCCAACCCGATGGCTCCCTTCATTCTGGTTATATACATACTGCAGCTGATGCTGAAAGGTTTTTAATACATTTTCTCCGTATACCGTAAAACTGTATTCGGGTAATTCGAAAAATGGCCGATAACTATGAAAATTGAATGGTCGCGCCCCCTGCCGATATCGGGTAACCGGATAATTACCAGGGGGAACCGTTGCTAGCCATTCCCGATTTTCTTTTTCATAGGGAAGGTTTTTATAAATGGGTACCAGCGCATCCATAGGCTGTACTTTTTCCCAAAGTGGTTCTATCATTGCCAATCGAAACCCACTACCCGTAAATACAGATGCAAGCAGTTGTTCACTGTTTAACAACGCGCCTTGGTATATTCCGGTTGTTGAGCGACTAAGGCGGTAAATCGAACCTGTTTTGGAGAGTAATGCCCATATTTCATCCTGCTGCTGATGGGAGGTTGTAAACAGTAAGGTATCGGATTGCACCTGCAAATGGGCAATCACCCGATTGGTGAGTGGCATCAACCATCGAACTGAATCTGCCGAACCAGGGGTTACTTGAACAATTGACATATATCCCCGATTATCGCGAATGGTTGCAAAAAAATGAGCTGAATTGGCAGCAAACCGGGGTTCTAAAAGTTGATAGGAAGGCATACTCAATCGGAAATTTTCCCTCCCATCTTTCGATAGCCTTACAATGGAAGCATCTTTTCCGGGTGGTATTTCCGATACGAGTATTTGTTTGCCATCTTCCGAAATATCCGGGGTTACCATTTTTTCCCGCTTGAGCAGGGTTTCCGTTTGCCCGGTTTGGGTAGAAAGCACTACAATGCGGGTATAATCGTGATTTCCCCAGCGCGTGTCTGGCTCTATGGAAGCGTAAATAATTTTGCCATTGCGGTAAGTAAATGCATCATCTGTAGCAATTTGGCGATTAGCTAACAGGGTTTCAGTTCCATCTGCATTTACCCGATAAAAAGCAGGAATGGCACGGTCGTTTTTCTTCAATACCCAAACAGCCGACTGATCTATTTTTACTGGTAAAAGGTAATCGGTTAGTCCTTTTTTTGAAACTGCCGTTACCCATTGCATCGAATCTACCTTGGGCATGGTAGTTCGATAATCTTGTAAAGCCGATTGAACAAACTTCGAAAAAGATAGGCCGGTATGTTGTTGAATGGCATGTTGAAAAGGATATACCCATCCCCGAAAAGCGGCTGCTTGCATGCTCACCGTAGGCCAGAATGCATTGCCATACTGTTTTCTACCATAGGCTACCAATAAATACCCCAATGCGTAATGATCGGGTACATACTTTCTCAACGATCCATTGCGCAAATAATCATATCGAACCGGAGGTTGTGTTGCCCACCAGGCAGGCAGTTGCTGCATAAATCGGGGCAAACTTCCCCTACCCTGTTGAGAATAGCGGGTTTCGTTATCTACTGCCTCTCCCTCAAAAAACCAATCGGGAACTGATAAGGCATTGGCCAATGCCTGGCCCTGTTCACCCAATACAAATCTTGCGAATCGGGATACCCCGGTATTCAATCGGTTATATTGCTGCACATGTTTCCATTCATGTAATGCCAGCAAATCACTGAAACGATTGGCACCCAGCGTAAACAATTGTCGGGGAGGGGTTATATACCATTCACTGCGCCAGGGAGCTAATCCTACATACCCATTAGAAATAAGGGTTTGATCGCGAATAACCAGATTGATTTTGTGATGCCGGCTACTATCTTTTTGTTGCAGTCCGTGAATAATTTCAACAATACGTTGGGCCTGCCCATCATACCCTTCTGGAAATATTATCCGTACCGTATCGGTATTAATTTGCTGCCAACGGAATGCAGCAGGTGTTCCGCCAAAAGGCTGCGCACCAATTTTTAAAGTTACCAAACAAACAAACAGCATCAGTAGAACTCTCATACCTGACTTTCAGTTACTGAGTTAAAGAAAATGAACCCGCAAAGTGCCCAAAAGAATGGGTTGAAATTTAACTAGTGAAAATTAAAGAATTTTCAATTAGCGGGCAACTGCAACCGTATACTTTACCCCTTTTATTCGGGCATTTTTTATTTTGGGTAGCATTTCCCGAATAGCTGCCCGATGCACGGCTACAAAACTGATATGGTCTTTCACAATTACTATACCCACCTGATCTTTTTTCAATTGGCCTTGGTGGTGCAAAAAGCCAACAATATCTACCTTACTAATTTTATCTTTTCTACCACCATTAATAAACAAAGTTTCCCATTTCGATTTGGGTGGCAATGGATAGGTATAGTCTAACTTTTTTTCATCAGGCACTTCCTGCAGATAATCGGGTATGGTTTCATCAGGATGAAGCAACAAATAAACAGTTCCGCCCCTATTCATGCGTGCAGTGCGGCCATTCCGATGTATCCAGGCTTCTTCGGAAGTGGGTAAATGATAATGAATTACATTTTGCAGCGTTGGTATATCCAATCCCCGCGATGCCAGGTCGGTAGCAATCATAAAGCCCAGGGTGCCATTTGAAAATCTTACCATCGCCTGTTCCCGCTCTGATTGTTCCATGCCTCCATGTAAAAAAGCCGCATCAATACCCTTTTCATGCAACAAATTAACTGTTCGATCAACCGCATCGCGGTGATTACAAAACACAATGGCTTGCTCTTTTTTTAATGAACAGAGCAGCATAAACAAGGTGTCTATTTTATCTTTGGAAGTAGCATTTACTAAAAACATTTGTACCGGAAGTGCCTCTTTCGATTCGTTGCCAGTAACCAGTTGCAGCTGCTTAACCGCAGCAAAAGCCGGAACCGGTGTTTGCTGGGTGGCCGAAACAAAAACCTTTCTTACCATGGGAGGCAGATAAGAAAATAAGGTTTTCATTTCTTCTTCAAATCCTTGGTCGAGGCATTTATCAAACTCGTCTACAATGATAGTTTGTACCTGAGATAAAGTTAAATTCTCCCGCTTTAAATGATCGGCTAGTCTACCGGGGGTACCTACCAATAATAAGGGCAATTCTTGCAGTTGATCTACTTCTGTTTGAAAGGGATGCCCTCCGTAGCAACCCACACATTTTACTCCGGTATTCATCTGCTTCCAAACCTGAACGATTTGCAGCACCAGTTCTCGGGAGGGCGCCATCACCAAACATTGTACGCCGGGCTTATCGATTTGCAATAGTTGTAATAGGGGTAATAAATAGGCCAGTGTTTTTCCGGTGCCGGTGGGAGACTGAATCCGAATATCATCGGGTTTTGAAAAGGCTGCCAAGGCATGTTCCTGCAAGGGTAAAAGTGCAGGAATGTTACAATTTTTCAGTACTTGTTGAAGATCGGGAAGAGAATGCATAAGCAAAGGTAATCATTCCTCCGGCAGTGGGGTAAACAGAAAAAACAGTTCCCTTGCACAGGTTTCGGAGTAATAGTAGAACTTTGCCATCAATTAAAAATAGCATGGTGGCAATAGATTACTCCGATAGCACAAAAAATATCCTGGGCCTGCATCTCCCCTCCGACCCCCGTTGGGTTAATTTGGCAGCCATTTCGCTGGAAGAAATTTTAACGGATCATGCCTATTGCGAACAAAAAGCTGCCCTTACCTGCATTAGCTTAATTCAGAAGCATCCAGAAAAAACAGAATTGGTTTATCAACTGGCTCCGATTGTTTCGGAAGAATGGGGCCATTTTAGACTGGTGATTCATGAATTGCAAAAAAGAAAATTGCAACTGGGTAAACAACGCAAAGATGAATATGTGAATCAACTACTTGCTTTTCAGGCAAAGGGGGGTAATGCGGAGGATCGTTTATTAGATCAGTTGCTAACTATGGCCATGATTGAAGCAAGAAGCTGCGAACGTTTTAAACGCCTGAGTGAAGGGCTTCCCGACGAATACCTACGAAATTTTTACCGTCGCTTTATGGAAAGTGAAGCGGGTCACTATACCTTATTTATTCAGCTGGCAGAAACCTATATGCCGGCAGAGAAAGTAAAAGCCCGCTGGAAAGAATGGCTCGAATATGAAGCGAAAGTAATGGCTATGCTTGAAGTTCGTGGCGACCGAATTCATTAATCCCCTGGCGAATCGGATAAAAAATATTCCAATTCTTGGCTCAGTGATAAATAGGGATATTGGGACTGCAATTGCCGGGTTTTTTCGGCGTATTCTTTTAAAAAATTTTTATGCTGTGTGGTACCAGGATGCAGTGGACGATGCTGAAAAGCCAACAGTATATCCTGTAGCGACTGCAAGAGTTGTTGGGCTGGAGCAGACAAGCAATGGGTTACCCATTTTTCCCACACATAGCGGGTTGCCTGATAATTGGGATGCACCAGATCTTCTGCATAAAATCGATAATCGCGTAATTCATCCACTACAATTTCATAGGCGGGAAAGTAATATACATTTTCTACCTGCTCGGTTAATTGATGAACTGCCTGCAGCAAAATCGCTTTACTTCGGTTATTATTTACCAAACCCTCGCGCAAATGCCTAACCGGACTAACAGTAAACATAATTTGCAATGCAGGATTTAAATGCCGCAATTGATGAATGAGGGTAGTATAGGTTTGCACTATGTATGCTGCGGAGAGTAATTTTTTTTCGAACCAATCGGCAGGGGCTTTGTGATTATTCGCTACGGCCGTTTCGGGTTGATACAAGGGAGCTTGGGGAGTTAATTGGTACGTCCATGCAGACCCCAAAGTAATAATCAGTACCCGGGCAGTGGTAAGAAAGCCATGAGCTTGTTGAACGCTGGCATTAATTTGTTGCACACAAGATTCTGCAGTGGGTGCAGAAAATTTTCCGTGGTGTTGCCAGCTATGATAACAATCTAAATGAAAAAATAACGCTTCTTTTGTGATGGCGGTATTATGTAAAATGCTTGACAAGCTATTGAAAACACTTACCGGATTAAATAGAATACCGCAAGGATTATCCAGCACCGAGAATTTATACGTACGCAGTTTTGCTGCCATATTCTCGGTAAAACAAGAACCCACCAGCAAGATAGGATCCTGGTATCCGATGGGATGCGGAATTGGTTGGATATCGGTGGTTAGTTGAAATTTCATGCCTCTTTTATTTGCCAGCACCTGCCATACGTTGCTTCATGGATTCATACAAGATGATGCCGGCGGCAACTGATACATTAAAGGAATTAAATTTTCCAGCCATGGGAATGGAAAAGAAATAGTCAGCTGCTTTGGCAAGATAGGGCTGCACTCCGCGTCCTTCGTCACCCATAATAATGCAACAGGGTTCTGAAAAGGGTAATTCACTTACTCCTTTTTCGGCACGCATTTCGGAGGTGAAAACTTGAATTCCATTGAGGTGCAGAGTATCCACAGCTTTTAACAAACTGCTTACTCTGCAAATATGAATCCACTCTAGTGCACCGGCACTACTTTTTAAAGCTTCTTCTTGTAGGGCACCCACTCCTTTATCGGGAATAATTAATGCTTGGGCACCACAGCATACTGCCGAACGGGCAATTGCACCAATATTTCTCACATCAGTAATCCCATCTAGCATTAAAAACAAAGGGGTTTGTCCCTCGCCTACTACAAAGTCTATTACCTGCTGGAGGTCCATATACTTTACCAGCGAAGCAAAAGCTACTACTCCCTGATGATTGGCACGGGTTAGTCCATTCAGTTTTTCTACCGGCACCAATTGCACCGGAATTTGGTATTCTTTTGCAAGTTGTTTTATAGCAGATGCAACTTCACCGGTAAGATTTTTTTGCAGTAAAATTTTATCGATTGCTCTTCCCGATTGGATGGCTTCCATTAGGGGTTGTTTGCCGATAATTAAGGTGGATGATTTAGGAGGCATACGCTAAGGTATCATTTCTATTTCGGTTGCTGAAGCCATACTTGTAATTTCAATAAGGCAGCTACGCTGATGGCATCTGTAATAGCTCCGCTGGCAACCATGGCAAATGCTTCTTGCACGGGCACCCGTTTGAGTTGTAACTGTTCGGTTTCTTCCGGTTCCCATTCACCCGCCTTGAGGTCGGTAGCCAGATAAACCATCGCCAATTCGTCGGAAACCGAATTGGATAAATGCATGGTAAGGAGGTGCTGCCAGTTTTGGGCAGTAAAGCCGGTTTCCTCTTTCAATTCTCTGTGGGCCGTTAATAAAGGATCTGTTCCCTCGGGGGCACCTCCTTCTGGAATTTCCCAACTGTATTGCTGCAGGGGAAATCGGTATTGCCCTACTAGCCAGGTATGCATCTCTTCATCCAATACTACAACACCTACTGCAATATTTTTAAAATGAACTTTTCCATAAATGCCATCCCTTCCCGAAGGGGTGGTTACGGCAAATTCCGACACTTGTATCCATGGATTCTCATATACCGACTTCTCAGCGTTAATCGTCCAAGGGTTATGCTCCATGGTGAGTAGATTTTTTTGATACAAGAGATGAGAATAGTCCAAACAATATATACAGAACAGCCAATCCTACTAATAGAAACTTACTTGATGCAATTATTCGGGTTAATAAAAGGGTTTCCGGAGTATAATTACCCGCTATACTCATCAGCATCAGAATATTTTCAACAACATCAAACAGGGCTGCTACCGCAAGTAACTTTACCAATCGGCTCGCCCATATTTGATAGGATGGCCGAAGTATCTTTTCTGCCATATACTTACAGCATAGAGTAAGAAAGAGCGCATAACAGGGTATAAATAGAAAGTCGATATAAATATTATTCACTGCCACCTGCTTATTCCATATACCCATTAGGTGTTGCAATTTTGCAGGGGTATCAGCCATTTCCAAATCAACAATGCCGCCTTTGCTTTCCGCTGTAAACAAAGATGCCCCCTGCCAACGTAGCCAGCCAAAAGATATCGCAGTTGCCGCTGCCGATAATTTGAGGTGCATCTGTTTCATATTGGGAATGTTTGCTTAAGTATGTTCACAAAATAACATAAAAAAGCCTCTGCGAGTGCAGAGGCCTTCCTATTACTATATCGGATTACTTTAATCCAAATGCCTTTTTCACTTTCGAAACATAATCCAGTTTCTCCCAAGTAAACAACTCTACTTTCACCGATTTGGTTTTACCGTTGATGGTAAAGTTCTTTACTTTCACTTCGTTTTTACGACCCATATGTCCGTAAGCAGCCGTTTCGCTATAGATAGGCGTTCTGAGTTTCAGGCGCTTTTCAATAAAGTAAGGACGCATATCGAACAACTGCTCTACTATTTTACTGATTTCGCCATCCGTCATACCCACTTTAGCAGTGCCATAGGTATTCACATTGATGGAAGTTGGCTGAGCAACTCCAATGGCATAAGAAACCTGCACCAATATTTCGCTGGCAACGCCTGCTGCTACCAGGTTTTTGGCAATGTGTCGGGTAGCATACGCGGCAGAACGATCTACTTTACTAGGATCTTTTCCGCTGAAAGCACCTCCCCCATGGGCTCCTTTACCGCCATAGGTGTCTACGATGATTTTTCTGCCGGTTAACCCGGTATCTCCATGTGGACCCCCAATTACGAATTTACCGGTTGGGTTGATATGGAATTTAATTTTGTCGTTGAATAAACGGGCATACTTTTTATATTTCAACTTTACCCGTGGAATCAGGATGGCAACAATATCTGCCTTGATTTTCGCCAGCATTTTAGCTTCGCTGTCAAAATCGTCGTGCTGTGTAGAAACCACTATGGTATCTATTCGGATGGGTTGGTTGTTATCATCGTATTCGAGGGTAACTTGACTCTTCGCATCGGGACGCAGGTATTTAATCTGCTTATTTTCTCTGCGCAAAGCAGCTAATTCAATTAATATTTTATGCGCCAAATCCAACGCCAATGGCATGTAATCGTCTGTTTCATTGGATGCATAGCCGAACATCATCCCCTGATCACCGGCACCTTGGTCTTCTTTTTTCTTTTTTTCTACCCCTTGGTTGATGTCGGAAGATTGTTCGTGAATAGCAGAAAGAATACCGCAGCTTTTGGCTTCGAACATATATTCAGACTTGGTATAGCCAATTTTCTCAATAACACCGCGTGCGATTTCCTGCACATCTAGGTAAGCTTTTGATTTTACTTCTCCGGCTAACACAACTTGTCCGGTAGTAACCAAGGTTTCACAGGCAACTTTTGATTGCGGATCGAAGGCTAGAAAATGATCGATGAGTGCATCGGAAATTTGGTCGGCCACTTTATCTGGATGACCTTCGGAAACACTTTCAGAGGTAAATAAATAGGGCATTTTATCAATTTTAATGGCGCAAATATAAAATTAAATATCGGGTAAGCAACATGGGTTGGTGCAATGGCCACCAAAATGTGGATATTATCTCTACAAAACAATAATCGGATAGGTATTTATTTGCCGGCGAGGTGCTGGTAGAGTTCGATGTAATCGGTTAAATCCGAATCCCATCCATTAAAAGGCAATACCTTTTTCCCTTTTACCTTACTGAACTCGTCTAATAGACTTTTTTCAATGTTATCGTCGCCAAAACTGATGGCATCCGCATAATGGGCTCCCCCTTTGAACATGGCAGCATTGCTGGCATCTTTAAAAGCATCCAGGTCTTTCTCCCGAATATTGCCATTAATAAGGGCTTTTTTCACCAGGTCGGTACCGAGGGTATTCTGAAAGGTATTTTGGCCAATGGTATAGAGAATTTTACTATTGGAGAAAACGGGTTCCTTTTTATAGGCTACTTTAATGTAGGCGGGAATCAGGCCGGTCATC
>Ga0208364_1000285_pt1 | contig 11978 bp, 2 predicted proteins | sample LakMenEpi08Jun12_FD_150680 | JGI IMG/M metagenome (GOLD analysis project Ga0208364, IMG submission 150680) | Freshwater microbial communities from Lake Mendota, WI - 08JUN2012 deep hole epilimnion (SPAdes) | ecosystem: Environmental > Aquatic > Freshwater > Lake > Epilimnion/Euphotic zone ...
CAGAATGTATCTGACAACTATCAATCTATCCGGTGCATCGTTTAGAGAAAGAAAGTTAATCGCAGATTCCGTCGGCCATTCAGTAGAAGAAAGTCTTAAATACTCTTTGAAACTTCTCTCTTAATTACCTTCTAATATACTCGTAATACCCTCGTAATACCCTCGTAATACCGCGTTGGCCAAGGTCTCCCTTCATAGCCACTCCCTTGATAACCGCGTTGGGGGCGGTCTCCCCCATCCCCCATCCCCTCTCAATTACCCGCGTTGGGGGCTGGCTCCCCCATCCCCACAGCTTTCTCTATGTTTTCTAGATCGTTGTCTATGTCCTCTATTTTTTCTATTAGGTTTTTAACAGCCCCATATAGTGTGTAATCTATTTGCGTTGTATTCAATGTTAGGATATCGTCTATTGCTTCGTTTGTATTCAATATAATCTTACCGACTTCAACTGCCTTAGGATACACTTGTTGCACTTCTTGAGCTATGAAGCCTAATTGATGCTTGTCATTCGTATTAATGCAATTATTCTTGAAGTTAAAATTATACAGTTCTATGTTTTTAACATTCTCCAAACATTTATCATATGAAGCTCTTACAATATTATCCTTAATTCTCTTATCCGAAGTTACAGTCCAGGTAGTTAAACCGGTTTGCGTATATCCGCCAACAGACGAATAAATAGCACCACGGACATCAAGTTGATACTCAGGTCTCGTTGTACCAATCCCTACACTTCCCATATGATACACATTAGTATTAGAAGAACTATAAGTCCATTGAGCTCCTATTGGATCTAATATGGGATTTAAGATATTATAGCGGATTGATAGAGAATTGTTAGAAAACTCCTTACCGTATATATACCATTCTCCTATACCTAACCAAGAATCTAACCCCATATTTTTACCAATAACTAAAGCAAAAAATCTATAATAATTATTACTTGATACTTTTTCTTCATATTTGCTTGATATATAATCTGCCGATACAAGAGGAACTGATTTATATACTACTTGTTCCCAATCAATATTATTGTTAGAACCAAATATTTTATATACAGACGGTGCTCTGTTAACACCTCCTATAGAGGAAGCTTCTATTATGTATCTTGTTAATTTTATTGAAACAGGAAATTGAACTTTTATCCATTCTCCTGTAAATCCTCCTAAACTTAAAAGACCAGTGTATGTTCCAGCAGGTGAACCATCATATTTAGCTGTAGATTGCGTCCATCCACTATTAGTACCATTAAATACTCTAAAAGTCTCTTCTCCTATAAAAAATGTTGAAGCACTAACAATATATGTCCCATTTCCGTAAGGTTGTCCAGATACTATTGTTGTATCCGTAGTAAAGTTCCTAACAGGCGGATAGATTCTCTCTTCTCCATCTTTAATTAATAGCGTGGGGCTATGAATATATTGACCTGATTTAGGTATTATTAAAGCATTTGAGGTACTCAAATATATATCATAAGCTCCTCGCAATACAATATTACTATTATTATTAATATCGGCTATCGTAGGAACTGGAAAGTTTAATGTGTATGTGTTTTGTGTAGGAATATTATATAATTGAGATATTTCTGTTGATGTTAATATCTTATCATAATACCTAAAATCTTCAAATAATCCATTAACAGAATTGGTTGGATTTGATTGCCATTTTGCTATCATAAAATTACCACCGCCTGTAAATCTATTAGTTAAAGTTAATATATTAGTGTTCCACTTAACACCATCAACCCATATCTCTGCACCTATGTTAGTATTATTATATGTAATTACATAATGATGCCAACTTGTTCCAATAATATTTGCGATATCATATCCTATTGTATCCATATCATTACCACTTCCATAATGAGAAAATCTAAATCTATTATCTACTGTTTGAAAAACAACTGTTAAGCCAGGTGAAAATGAAGATGATTGTGTAAATATGAAGATATTACCAGAAGGAGCAGTATTGAACTTAAGCCAGAAAGATATTGAATAAGTTTTACCATTTAGATTAATACCGCTTGTTTCTAAAAAATCATTAGAGTCAGTACTTACAGATTGTACTATAAGACCATCTACAATAGTAGCCCCCGAATTAGTTAAATTGAATCCGCTCGGCGAACTATCCATATAATTTCCATCAAACTTATACCACGCTTTTAAATTAGTATTATCTGCTTGTATAATTGGATAATTCGGTGTATAAGCAAAATTCAGCCTTTTATGAGTTATGCCATCAAGAATAGCAGTAGTAGATTTAAACTTGATTATAACAATACCTGAACCTCCATTTCCACCATTTGTTGCAGTTCCATCCCATTTTCCACCACCACCGCCACCTCCGGTATTTGGTAATCCGCCTGTTGCTGAAATTTCTACATTTGTTTCGTTTGCACCATTTCCTCCTCCGCCTGATAATCCATTTCCTCCATTTCCATATCCATAATCATAAAAAGTTCCTCCTGGCCAATACATATTGCCTCCACCACCACCACCAAACCAACCATTGTGTCCTACATTAGTTCCAAAATATGATACAAAACTTTTTCCACTACCTCCATTCCCACCTTTTGTATTTGACCAATCACTTCCAGCACTACCTGCTCCACCTCCTCCTCCTGATACCCACGGAGATGATCCAAACTTTCCTTTACCACCTGCATTTCCATAAGTTTCCCAATTTTTATACGTATTTGTTGTAGTAGAACCACCAATAGTTTCAATTGTATCCGATGAAGAACCTCCTCCGCCACTTCCTCCATTGCTTCCATTTCTTCCCGCAAAACTAGCCGCGCCAGATTGTCTAGAACCTCCTCCGCCCCCGCCTTTTGAAATGTATTCTATAGCATTTATTAATATTGAACTATCTATTCCATTTGTTCCATTTGCTGTATCATTACTGGCTCCTGTTCCTCCCTTACCGACCTTTATAGTATAACTCCCTGCATTTAATAATAAATTATTAGCAAATAAAATAGAACCAGCGCCACCACCTCCACCAAATAAGCCACCACCACCACCTCCACCAACTACTAAGATATCGCATATAGTATCTCGCCCTACTGTAATAGTATGCGTGGTTTGTGTTTCAGCTCCTCCGCTATGAGCGAATGTTCTAGTAGTTTCGGTAAATGTCGGAGCTACAACAACAGGTTCAGAAGTCAAATAATTATTAGAAGGAATAGTACCTAATAAATATCTTATGATGACTATACCTGAACCGCCTTTACCTGCTGAACCTCCTGTGTAAAAACCTCCTCCACCACCACCAGAACCAGTTCCATTTAATCCACTTGTACCAGCAATTGTTCCATTTCCACCATTTCCTCCTATACTTGAACCTCCTATACCACTCCAATTTGTCCCCTGATTTCTACCACCACCACCTCCAGCAGCATAAAATGTGTTTGTTCCAGTAATACTATTTGATTTTCCCTCACCACCATTACCATTTGTAAAACCTGAACTTCCCGCTCCTCCTCCGCCAGAACCATAATATTCACCTGTAATATTAATAGGAGTTCCGCCATTATTGCCTTCTGTATTAGTATCAGTATCAAGACCTGCTGTACCATTCCAATCAGCGCCACCACCACTACCACCACTATTCCCGGATGGTGCATTATCACTTGCTCCACCGCCTCCCCCTTTTGCCGTTATTCCATAAAATGATGTATCACTACCATTACCTCCTCTTGTATCATTATTAGGAGCAGCAATACCGCCATTTCCAACACTTATAATATAAGTTCCGGTTGTAATCACCGCATTTTTTTGATAATAATATCCGCCGGCACCACCACCGCCACCAGTATGATATCCTCCACCACCACCACCGCCAACAATCAAGATATCGCAAGTTGTGCTCTTGGGAAAAACTCGAGTAAAATCTGCTGTATTAGCAGTCCCCGAGTATGTATAGGATTCAACGGCGTATACATTGCTACCTTCTTGAATACTTATAATAGGAGTTACAGGTGCCGTTTGGAGATTATCTCTGGTTATAGTATCAATTAATTCATTTCTACGATATAAATCACTCTTGACAGTCTCTATGATATAATTGCTGCCTGTGCTGTATTGGACACCTATATTACTGTGATTCAAAGTAATAGGCATAGATATTCAAGATATGCTTAGATGCTCTATAATAATAATTATAAATAATTATAGCTATAAAAAACAAAGGAAAAGCAAGAGATATAATACTCTATTATAAATTGTTAATAGCTGTTTTATTTTTGTTAATATAGATATTTATAAAGATATTATCATATTTTTTTGAAATAAATGTATTTCGTAGCATTACTCTTAATATCAAATGCTGTCGTTCTGCTACTTGGAGTTAATTTGTCTTCTGATGGCGCCGAAGGAAATTCATAAGATATATATTCTTCTATGTTTGTTGCAACAGGGTCTAATATTGAACCAAAAGTATTAGTATTTATAATAGGGGTCATAGTACCACCGCTTGATTCGTTATAATTATGTATATTGTTATATGTTGTCTTTAAATTATCTAAAGAGTTTTCATCGGCGAGGCTAATAGTACTACTATTTTTTTTTATGCTCAACGGCGATTGTATCCCTGGAGTGGTAGCGATATTATAGGTTATTTTTTGTTCTACAGCGGTTGCTTTTGCAGCATTAGCCGTTGAAATATCAAACATATCATTTAAGATGGTTAATTTATTTGAGCTACTTGCTTTTAAGTTATTAACATTATTTGAAAAAGCTGTGTCAGTTAGATTATTAAATGTCGTTCTATTTGTTTCATCTATATAAAATATAGGCTTGTCTGATTTCAAATAGATATTACCTTCTATATTTTCTTTAATAGTTATTGAATAAGTTAAAAGATAAATTTTGTTTGTAACAACTTCTTCATCTACTGTACTTGCTATATAATCTGTCCCGTTTGTTAGCAATGTAGTGTCAGCATACAATGTGATACTATGAGTTATATCACGACGATGATATATATATACTTCGTATTTTGTAGTCATATCTAATGTCTTGTCTCCTAAAAAATATCTTTTATCCTCGACAATTGTATCTACTGTTCCTGAAAAAGGAGTTTCTAAATTATGTAGTTGTTGCAATGATCTACTTGTAGCATATTTGAATATAAATTTATTACCATCTGTATGAGTGTATTTTCCAATTTCAATATCAATATTATGTTTTTTAATCACAGTATTTAAAGGACCCATTGTAATATTATATATTCCAGCGTCTAATGTTTTAGTCTCTCCGTTTAGATCGACATTTGTTTGTATTGGTAATGTTGCTCTATAAATATTTGAAGGAAGAGTGCGTGTTTTATTATAAAGTTGCGCTACTTCAGAAGCAGACAATGATGTCTTATATATGCGGAAATCGTCCATTTGACCTTTCCATTGTCCGTCCCAATGATAAACCGATCTATTTATATATCTGAGATTATATGGTATATTAGGAACCGGAGCTACTTCTGCATTATTAATTCTTACATTATTTAAATATATATCCCATCTACCATTTTTATCTATGCTAAATACAATATGATGCCAAATACCTAATTTTGTAAAAATATCATTATTATAATAATAAAATACTGAGCCGTTGCAAAAGAACGAAAGAGCAGGGCCACTCCCAATAGCTCCATGAGTTGAATTCGCAGAAATTAATATCCCATTATATACATATCCTCCGCTTTGTATATCAATTATTCTTGCCCAATTACCATGAGCTGTAAATCTAACCCAAAAACTAAATGTTATTCCATTGCCATACCATATAGTGTACGGATTCATTGTAGCAGGAAACTCTAAATAATCTGTATTATCAAACTCAATCGCCTTACCATCTATTTTTTGCGCTGTTATAATTGATGTACCGTGATTGGTTAAATTATTACCATTTCCGCTCGCATCATTATAATTATTATCAAAGTTATACCAAGCAAATAAATTATCATTATCGTATTTTAATGTTATTTTCTTATGATTATCGCCATCCTGTTGTGGAACATTTTTATATCTTATAATAACAATACCTGAACCGCCATTACCTCCTACAGTGTCAGACCAAGCTCCGCCACCTCCACCCCCTCCTGTATTTGCTTGCCCATTACCTCCATTTCCATAGTTTGTATATGAAGTGCCGTTACCGCCTCCTCCTTTTCCACCAATACCAAATGTAGGATGTCCGCCTCCTCCTCCTCCTCCTCCGTAAAAAATATTTCTTCCTGTTATATTGAAGCTTTTGCCATCTCCACCATTGCCCGGTACTCTACTACTTGGCGCTATATTAGCAGCGGCAGCTCCGGCACCGCCACCACCCGCAGCATTCGTCCAATCTGATCTTCTAATATCTGTATTACTCCCACCTGGATTGCCATATATTCCTCCGACAAACCCACCTAATGAACTTGATGTTCCTTTTTTCCCTCCATTAAGTATTTTACTATTTGGACCTGCCGCTCCGCCACCAGAACCACCAACAGAACCTTCCCCATGATCATGACCTCCCGTTGTTCCTCCTCCTCCTTCAGCAAATATTCTTATAGTATTATTACTATTAACTATAGAAGAGGGCGAACCATTATCACTTACCTTAGAACGATGTCTTCCTACACCACCATTTCCAACATTTATTGTATATGTTCCGGCTGGTAATTCAATATCAGGTAAATGAACAACGGCGCCACCTCCACCACCACCACCTATACCACCGCCACCTCCACCCCCCCCGCCAACAATTAATATTTCACAAGCTATTTTAGTATCAAAAGTTTTTGTATAAGGTCTTGATGTATCTGTATATATTTCAACAGTATCTATATTAGCCGGGGTATTATTTATAATTTTTTGAAATGATGGTTCTTCGCTTGAATTTAGTATTGTTTCATCTGATGATATATCTTCTACCTTATATGCCAATGTATTTAATTTTAAACCATTTATTAAACCGCTGGTTGAAACTAAAAAGTTTCTTCTTGAAACTGCTATTGTATTATCAAATATTTTATCCAAAAATTTATCCCGTGTATTAATGCTCGTTAAAAATGTGTCTCTTGCTGTTGTATATGTTGTTATATTAGTATTAGCTGCTGTTTCTTTTGAAATAGCATCGGCATTTGCGGTTGCTATCTCTGCTATAATTTTATTCTCAATAGCTTGTTTAAGAGCATCCTTTGAAGCATATGAACTTGCTGCGTCTGGAAAATTTGTATTGTCTATTGGTACAGAAACATTCCCGGCTGATATATCTACTATTTTATTAACATCTATTCGTTTGTTATCAACAATTGTATAAGATTTTATATTTTTTTGAATATCAGAACATAATAATTCTCGATTAAAATTATATATTTTTATATTAATATAATTTCTATCTGTTGATAAAGTGCTATTGCTCTGGAATATAAATTTATCACCACTATACACATAACTTGTGTTTCTATCAGAAGATGATAATAAATCAGAAAAGCTCGTTGTTGGACTAACGGTAAATATGTGATTATTAGCACTATTTATAGTTATTTGATTTATAGCTGTAATAATATTATTAGCATCTAATGTTAATCTATATAATCCTAAATTATCCAAGCTTGTGCCACCCAACTTATCCGTATATATTAAGGAGCATATTGAATTTTTTAAATTTGTAAAATAACTGTTTCTTTCTTCTTGCGAAGTACCCAAGTTAAACTTCATTTCCATATAGTTTTCGTTAACACCGCTCGGACCTACCTTTAATTGCGAATGAATACCAGTACTATAATTTATTAAATTATTCCCTTCATATCTATATTTATTATCTGTAGCAGACATTTTTCTAAAACATTTAGAGCGTTCGCTATAATTAGTTATAGCATCTTGATTTGTTTCGTTGCTCCTTGAAATAATCTTTATTGGTACATCGTTAAAAGTTGAATTAACACCAGGTTCTTTAAGTGTCGCTATTTCTTGCCAATCATCTTGATAAACATATCTAACAGTATCATTTGGATTATCATCAAACTTATTGTTAAATTGTACCTGACAAGCCCTTAGCGTAACTTCAGTTCCGCTCGTTGGAAACTCGCTATTTATAAGGGAATTAGCTATAGCATTATGTGTATTATAGCTTTCGTCGGATTTTATATCTGTAGGCGTCGTGTATTTCTCAATCAATTCATCGTGTTTTGTGCTGCTATTTCTAAGATAATATATGATTACTATGATTAATATTAATATTAAAATTATTAATGTTATATTTTGAATATTATAACTCATATTACCAATAGAACATTTTTCTATCATATTGAAATTTTTTTCCTAATCTATTATATTTAAGTATTATAATTATTTATTTTTTAGCTTATTGCGAAACTTTACTTAATAAGTTCTTAATAAGCTATAAAGTATCTTGTCGCTTTGTATATCCGGTATTTCCTTTGTTTCCTTTGTTTTTTATAGCTATAATTATTTATAATTATTATTATAGAGCATCTAAGCATATCTTGAATATCTATGCCTATTACTTTGAATCACAGTAATATAAGCGTTCAATATAGCAGTGACAAAAGTTATATCATAGAAACTGTAAAGAGTGATTTGTATCGTAGAAATGAAATAGTAGATACTATAGTCAGGGATAATATCCAGGTTGCTCCTGTAACTCCTAGTATATATATTGAAAATGGCACAAATAATGTATATGCTGTTGAATCCTATACATACTCAGGGTCTGCAAATACTGCTGATTTTACAAGAGTCTTCCCTAAGAGCACTACTTGCGATATCTTGATTGTTGGCGGAGGAGGTGGTGGTGGAAAAAGACACGGTGGAGGTGGTGGTGCTGGTACCTTGATGTATCATAAAAATATAATATTGAATGGTACATATAATATTAAGGTAGGTAAAGGAGGTACAGGACCTCCTTCAACTACAACAACAGCAACATCTACTGCAACAGATGGAAATTTTAGTCAATTTGTTAAAAGCGATGGAACACAAAATTATTATGCAGTAGGTGGTGGAAGAGGTACAACCGGTGGTAATTTTTATGCTAATACTAACGGCGGACAAGGGTATTTATATGATGCTAATCTTACATTATCTTCTGGTAATATTTTTAATAGCGTTGCTGTAGCAGTATCAAATAAAGAATATGTAAATACATTAACATCGCCCGAAGGGTGTAGAGGACGCATTGGAGGAACACAAATTAACAATTATAAAGGCGGTGGTGGTGGTGGTGCTGGCGGTGTTGGTATGAACCACGCAGAAGAAACTACAGTTAATGATGGTTATGGTGGTTTAGGTTTAGCAATAGATATTACAGGTACATCAGTAGTATATGCAGGTGGTGGCAATGGTGCTGATTTTAATGGAACAGTATTACAAGTTTTTGACCCATCATATTCTACAATTCAATCAAGAGGAGGTGGAGGGTATGGAAGTGATACCGGTACAGCACAAAATGGTTTAGATGGAACAGGCGGAGGAGGAGGAGGACAAGGTAATGATACAAGTGGAAATCCAGGAGGCAATGGCGGTTCAGGTATAGTAATTATAAGATATTTATTAGGTACTATTCCTGCTACTAATATTTTGACTACAGTTCCTATTGTATCTCCAAATATATATCCTTTTAAAACTAATGTTTTTACACATAGCGGAGGAACAGAAAATCAAACAACTTATACAATCAATTTCCCAGAAAATGCAAATTGCGATATCTTAGTTGTCGGCGGAGGTGGTGGTGGTGGATATGGAAATGGTGGAGGAGGTGGAGCAGGACAATTAGTTTTAATTCATCAGGCAACTTTAAATGGAACATATACAATTAAAGTTGGTAAAGGTGGAACAGGTGGTAATAGTCCAACAAAAGGCACAAATAGTGAATTTGGAACTGTTATAGCAGAAGGAGGAGGGGCAAATGGAGGAATATTAAAAGATGGTGGTTCTGGTGCTGGCGGAGATGGATATTCTCCTGATGGAGGAACTACGGGTGCAGGAAATAAAAATACTACGATAGATACATTTCCAGGTGCGACTGTTTATAGTAGAGGGAATAATGGCGGTAATAATGGTGGTAATGGGGGATATGCTGGTGGCGGCGGTGGCGGTGCTGGAGCAGTAGGAACAACAGGTCAAGATATTTCTCCGTTTGGAAAGGGAGGAGATGGCTTATCTGGTATCAGTTCAATAAATTATGATTTTAAAACTAATTTTGGTACAAATATAGGAAAAATTGAAAGTGATGGATTAGTATGGTTTGCTGGTGGTGGTGGAGGAGGAGGTAGTTTTGCCGGAAATGGAGGACTGGGAGGAGGTGGTGCTGGAAAAGTGAATGGATCTAATAATACTCCTATTACAGGAGATGCAGGTTTAAATGGAACAGGAAGTGGCGGAGGTGGCGGAAGTGGGTATTTGGGACTTGGCGGAAACGGCGGTTCAGGCATAGTAGTAATAAGAGTTAATGAGGGATATTTTACTGAGAGTACTAGAATGTTTGTACATAATGGTTCTTCTGATAGTCAATCTGCGTATAATATTAATATACCAGAGGATACTATATGTGATATGCTTATTGTTGCCGGTGGTGGTGGTGGAGGTATGGATATGGGTGGAGGCGGAGGAGGTGGAGGTGTTATTGAATTGAATAATGTTCTCGTTACGGCTGGAACATATACTGTAAAAGTTGGTAAGGGAGGCGATGGAGCACCTGCTCCAGGAACAAACGGACAAAGAAGCGTTCATCCGTATACAATTAACGGCAAACAAGGCAGCAACTCTTCGTTTGATAATTATATTGCTATTGGAGGTGGTTATGGAGGTTCAAGTCATCAACCGTATATATTACAGGGACAGGGAGGTGATGGAGGTTCAGGTGGTGGTAGTTCTGGATATGACCCTGTAAATAATGTTTCAAAAGCAGGGAAAGCCGTAGAAGGTCAAGGATTTCGCGGAGGTTATGGGGGGCAAAGTTATTATAGTGGAGGTGGCGGAGGTGCTGGAGAAGTAGGTGGAGGACCTTCAACGGCAGCAGGAGGAGCATATGGTGGAAGAGGAAAATTATCAAATATTCTCGGAACACCTTATTATTGGGGAGGCGGAGGCGGAGGAGCAGGATATTCTACAACAGGAGGAAATGGTGGTTTAGGAGGCGGAGGTGGTGGTGCTGTGGGAACAACAACCGGAGGAGCTGGATATTTTAATGGATTTGCTGGTGGTGGAGGAGCAACAAACGCACAACCAAATACACCAGGAGGAAATGGAGCTCCTCATACAGGAGGCGGAGGTGGAGGGGGTGCGCATACAGGCGGTGGAGCCGGCAAAGGAGGAAATGGAGGTTCTGGTATTGTTATAATTAAGCTAAAATCACTTTCAAAAACTGGAAAAATACCCGATGTAAAATCATTAAACTTTTCTTATGACCCTGTAATTTCTTTTGATCCAGGAAAACGCGCAGAATATCAAGCACAACTTAAAACAGGCGTAGGTGGGTGGAGAATTGTTAGATATTTACCTCCTGATCTTAATAGGTGGTATGTTGGAAATTATATAAATACAACAACTATAAATGTTCCAATAATAGGAACGCCATATAATTATACTAATGAATGGGCTGTCCCTTTTGGAACATTTGATGAAATGTTCTTCGGTACATTTGATATGACTCATTGGCTACAATGTCCTAAATCATCAGTATTAGGTGTTTATTCTTATACAGAAAGAAATATTATAAAATCGTCCGCAAAAAATTATGCTTATACTGCTAAATGGTGGAATAGGAACCCTAATGGTGGAGAAGACCCTTGGATTTCAATCAATGATATGGATACTGACGGATTAATTGTTTATGGTGAAAACTCCTTTGCAGGTAATCAATTTATAAGGAGTACTTTTGGTGGTATGTGTGTATTAGTTAGAGATTCTACAGCAAGTACATTAATACCTAGTACGATATATACATTAAACTTTCCGGTACCTACATTAACAA
>Ga0208364_1000290_pt1 | contig 11892 bp, 10 predicted proteins | sample LakMenEpi08Jun12_FD_150680 | JGI IMG/M metagenome (GOLD analysis project Ga0208364, IMG submission 150680) | Freshwater microbial communities from Lake Mendota, WI - 08JUN2012 deep hole epilimnion (SPAdes) | ecosystem: Environmental > Aquatic > Freshwater > Lake > Epilimnion/Euphotic zone ...
ATCGATCAGGAGATGTACGCCAGCGTTGAGTAGCGGCTCAACCACCGACCTGTGGGTGTAGTTCGGTGTGGCCACCACGGCGACATCGAAGCCACCTGCGGCAACCAGTTCATGCACCTTCCCGAATCGAGCAATCTCGGATTTGCCGCCATGTTGCCCTCGATTGGAATCCCACGATCGCGCAACGGCTCGGCAACCTTGCTCCAAGCTCTCGGGATCAGGGTCGCAAATTGCAACCACTTCGCAGTCGGGAATCGCGGCGAGTGCATGGATGTGCTCCCTGCCCATCATTCCCGAACCAACGATTGCGTACCTCAACGTCTTGCCTGGTACATCACCCGCTCGGGACATGCCTCAAGGGTAATTGCCACTAGTTTCAGTGAAGTGAGCGAACCACGTCTGTATTTTCGACAGTTTCTCTCGGGGCGGGACTTCGCGCGAGACAATGATCTCGCACGACAGATGGTCAATTTTGTATACGCAATCGGAGATCGAGAAACCGGTGAATGTCTGCTCGTGGATCCTGCTTACGATGTCGATTCCCTTGTCGATGAAGTCGAGCTCGATGGCATGACGGTAGGCGGCGTACTGGCCACGCACTACCACCCCGACCATGTCGGTGGCTCGATGATGGGATTTCGGATCGACGGCATAGCAGCGTTGCTGGAGAGATGTTCGGTACCGATCCACGTTCAACGAGCAGAGGTGGAATGGGTGACCAAAGTGACGGGTGTCGGTATATCGAGCCTCGTTGCGCACGAACCGGGCGACGTTGTCAGTGCAGGTCACATAGCGGTCACGCTCTTGCACACGCCGGGTCATACGCCCGGTAGTCAATGCTTCATGGTTGACGGGCGTTTGGTATCGGGAGACACGTTGTTTCTCGATGGATGCGGCCGAACCGACCTCCCGGGCAGCAATCCCGATGACATGTACGACAGTCTGCAGACACTTGCTTCACTACCCGATGACACCGTGATATTTCCCGGACACCAATATTCCCCCGCAGCGAGCGGTGTCATGGCGAACATCCGGCGCTCCAATGCGATCTTCAAGCCAAAGACCAAGGAGGCGTGGCTCGGTTGGTTTGGTGCGTGATCGTCCCCGTCAGCCGAGCAGCCCCGACATCGCCACCGAGAGACCACTCGCGAGCAGGAGCACATACACCAACCGATCGAATCGTTTCTCGGACAACCGTGGTTGCACCCGTAGTCCGATTGCTTGACCAGCCAGAATCAGCGGGACGGCAGCCGATGCGAGGAGCACTGCTTGGCGGGTGACCATTCCGAATGCAACGAAGAACATCATGCTGACTGCACCAGAAACTGCGAACGTGATGGCGAGCGTCGCGCGGAAGACGTCTGGTTGGAGCCGTCGCAAGTTGAGTGCCAGCACCAACGGCGGACCGTTGGTCCCGGTTGCCGTGGACAACACACCGGAAATCCATCCTGCGGTGATCTCCACCACTCGTTTTGGGGACGGCCAAGAGGAACCGAGATTCTGCAGCCGCTTGGTTCCCTCGATCAATGCCAGGGTTGCAAGGATGATCACTGCTCCGAGTGCGACTTTGAGCGGACGCTGTGGCGTCGTTTCGAGTACGTACACCCCGATCGGCATTCCCAACAACGCCGCCACATTGAAGCGCACCGCCACCTCACGGTTCACGTCACGACGCGTTCGAAGACTCAGAATGATGACGTTGAAGAGAGAACCGATACTGACGGCAATCACGGCAAGCTCCAGATCGACGATGAGCGCGGCCAACGGCACCGCCAATAGCGCAAAACCAAAACCGCCGATCGATTGCACGAACGACGCAAAGAACATCACCGCCAATACCCACACGATGTCGATCATCGGCATGCCGACGAATCCGTCAACCAGAAGTGAGCGCATCGAGCGCGGCATCGAATTGCTCGGAGTGTCTGTCGACATCTGCTTGCACATGAAATGGTGAGAACAAGGCCATGTTGTGGAACGGCGTCAAGAGCACACCCCGGTTGATTGCCCACAGATGCATGAATGCATCCAATTCATGGTCGACCGCCGCAGCGGCGTCGGCACCGGTACGCGGTGGCGGGCAGAACCAGTACTCAGCGCGAGAACCCAGTTGCTGGACACTCCACGGCAGACTGCGCTGCTCGTACGCGTTCTGCACCCCTTCCGTCCATTTTGAGGCGAGTCCGGTGGTGTAGGTGAACTGATCCGGCAGGAGGGCATGGGTGAGGGTTGCACGAACCGCAGCCATGGAAAGTGCATTCCCTGCGAGGGTCCCGCCCACTCCCGACACGTCGATTCCGTCGTCGAGTTGCAGCGCGTCGACCTTTGCACCGATCTCGGCAGAGAACCCGTATGCACCAACCGGTGTTCCCCCGCCAATCGTCTTACCGATGACGAGGATGTCCGGCTCCAAATTCCACGCAGCGGTGCATCCACCTGGTCCTGCGCAGATGGTGTGTGTCTCATCGATGATGAGCAGAATTCCGTGCTTGCGGGTGATCTCGCGCACGCCTTCCAGATATCCGGGCTCCGGCAATACGATGCCGATGTTGGTGAGTGCCGGCTCGATCAGCATGCAGGCGATGTCGCCATGTGCCGCTGCCTGCTCGAGTCCGACCAAGTCATTGAATTGCACCACGCGTGTCGTCAGGGATGGATTCACCTGCGGTCCGATGGCGCCAGGACGACTGATCGTCCGATCTCCCAGCGCCACCACCAACGTTTCATCGACGGTTCCGTGATAACACCAGTCGTGAACCAACACCTTTGGTTTTCCGGTAATCGCCCTGGCGAAACGTAGAACGAACCGATTTGCGTCGGTTGCACTGAGCGCAAATTGCCACCTCGGCAATCCGAAACGACGTGAAAGTTCGTCACCCACCCAAGCAGCATCCGCAGTCGGCAGCATCACCGTCGCGCCACGCTGCAACTGCGCATGCACCGCTTGCGCCACTTCGGGATGCGCATGGCCCGTCATTGCACCGGTGTCGCCGAGGCAAAGGTCGACGTATTCGATGCCGTCAATGTCGGTGAATCGAGCTCCCTTGGCCTCGTCCAAAACGAGGGGGAAAGGCCCGGGCCAACGTCGCATCCATGGCATCGGCACGCCTGCCACGAGCGATGAGGTGGAATCGGCATGGCGAGCGGAGCGCGGATGCAGATCGATGAATCGTTCCGTCTCCTGCTTCATCAACGCAGAGAGTCGCTCACGCCGAATCCCGGTCACGTGGCACCTAGCGTCGTCATCAGGTGACAATACTGCCATTCGTAGAATGGCTTCGTGCGGACGGCAAACCATATCTGTATCGACGCGTCGCACTTGATGGATCGGATCATGTCACTCGGCGAGGTTGGAGGCCTTCCAGGTGGTGGCTGCAATCGTCTGGCGCTCACGGATGCCGACCGAGATGGTCGCGATCTCGTGGTGTCGTGGATGCGCGAACTCGACATGGAGGTGAACATCGATGCCGTGGGCAACGTCATCGGAACCTGGCACGTTGGTTCAGGTGCGGCCGTGATGACTGGTTCGCACATCGATACGGTACGTACCGGTGGTCTGTACGACGGCAACTACGGCGTTCTTGCAGGTTTGGCAGTCGTCGAAACGTGTCAGCGTCACGGAATCACTCCGGCACGTCCGCTGTCGGTCGGAATCTTCACCGACGAAGAAGGTGCACGATTTGCCCCCGACATGCTCGGGTCCCTCGTCTACGCCGGAGGCATGTCGGTGGAGGATGCCCACGACGTCATCGGCATTGATGGCGCTCGACTCGGAGACGAATTGGAACGAATCGGGTATCTCGGCCCCACTCCGTGCCCTGGTGCCGTACCCCACGCGTTCGTCGAACTGCACATCGAACAAGGACCCTTGTTGGAGGTGAACTCGGTCCGCATTGGAGCGGTCACGGGCGTTCAAGGGATCTCTTGGCAACACGTCACCATCGATGGTCAGAGCAATCATGCAGGAACCACTCCGATGCATCTGCGAAAGGATCCCGCATTTGCTGCTGCGTCGCTCACCGTTTTTCTCAGGCAGCTCGCCCAACGATTCGGGGGCAATCAGGTGTGCACCGTCGGGAAGATCGACGTGCATCCCAATCTGACGAACGTGGTACCTTCACGGGTCTCCCTCACTCTCGATGTTCGAAATACCGACGAGAATCTCTTGAAGAAGGCAGAACGCGAAATCGAGGAATTTTGCTCGCGTTTGGCCGATGAAGAGCACGTCACGATCACCCGTCGTTCCCTGGCGCGATTCGCGCCCGTGGTATTCGATGACAGGATCGTGTCGATGGTTGAGGAGCTCGCCAAAGATCGCGGCAATTCCGTCCAACGGATGCCCTCAGGAGCCGGCCACGACGCCCAAATGTTGTCTCGAATGTGCCCCACTGGGATGATCTTCGTCCCGAGTCACAAAGGCTTGAGCCATAACGTCAACGAACATACGGATCGAGATGATTTGGTGGCTGGTGCCAATCTCCTCCTCGATGTCATGCTGAAACTCGCGGAGACGACGTTCTGATGCGGGGTGAACTTCGTGGCGAACCCCGAGTGGTGCGCGTAGCTGCCGCCCAGATGGGACCGATTCAGCGGACTGATAGCCGGGAGGCAACCGTCACTCGCCTCTGCTCGCTCCTCCATCGAGCTGCAGATGGTGGAGCCGATGTGGTGGTGTTCCCCGAACTTGCTCTCACCACGTTCTTCCCGCGATGGTTCGTGGACGACATCTCGCAAGCCGATCACTACTACGAACGAGAGATGCCGTCTCCGACTACTTCTCCCTTGTTCCTTGCTGCGCGTGAACGAAAGGTTGGATTCTCACTTGGCTACGCAGAGCTCACGCCGGATGGGCGACGCTTCAACACCCAAATTCTCGTGGAAAAAGACGGCTCCATCGTTGCCAGATATCGCAAGGTTCACATTCCAGGTCATGCCGCTCACGAACCACAGCGAAAGTTCCAGCACGCAGAGCGCTACTACTTCGAACCAAGCAATGACGGTTTCGGGGTGTGGACCGCATTCGGTGGTCGCGTCGGCATGATGATCTGCAACGACCGTCGATGGCCCGAAACCTACCGAGAGATGGGACTTCAAGGTGTCGAACTCATCCTGTGCGGATACAACACTCCGTTGAACTATCTCCCCGATCCAAGCCAGGACCGGTTGGCTGGGTTCCACAATGCCCTCGTCATGCAAGCGGGTGCGTATCAGAACGGCACCTTCGTGGTGGGGGTTGCCAAGGGTGGTTGCGAGGAAGGCGTTGATTCCCTCGCCGAATCACACATCATCGCCCCCTCTGGCGAAGTGTTGGCCAAGACGGTGGGCAATGGTGATGAAGTGATCATCGCCGATTGTGACCTGGAATGGTGCAAGAACTACCAAAACACGCTCTTTGACATGGATTACTACCGTCGTCCCGAGGTGTACCCGAGACTCACCAGTCAACGTGGACCCCGCCTCCGTGCCGACGGCACGCCCCTGACGGAAGCCCACCCCCGACGATGACCCGGCTCGGGCATCCGTTGCACATGCCGTACGCCTTTGACAAACTGTAAAGGTGACTGCCTTCACCGTCAACGGCACCCAGGTGACGGTACGTCAATCGCATCCACACCTGCTTTCCGCATTACGGGAAGAACTCAACATCACCTCCCCCAAGGACGGTTGCTCGCCCAGCGGACAATGCGGCTGTTGCACGGTGCTCATCGACGGTAAAGCCGTCGTGTCGTGCCAAACATCCCTGGAAAAGACCGCCGGCAAATCCGTGGTCACGCTCGAAGGCTTTTCCGAACGCGAACGTGAGGCATTCGCTTCGGCATTCGCTGCCTGTGGCGGACTGCAGTGTGGTTTTTGCATTCCCGGAATCGTGGTTCGAGCCAAGGCACAGATCGACAAGAAGGGCGTCGATCTCAAACGCGAGGACATGGCACGCCATCTCGGGGCCCATCTTTGTCGCTGTACCGGATACGCAAAGATCCTCGAGGCAATCGAGTGCGTTGCAAAGAACGATGTTCCGTCGATTCCCCCGGTCGCCGGTGTCGGAACTCGCACACCCAAGTACGAGGCAAAGGAACTCGCGCTTGGAGATCGTGGCTACATCGATGACATGCGAGTACCCGGCATGCTTCATGCCGCCCTGCATCTCACGGCCCACACGCGTGCGACCATCCGCTCCATTCGAACCGACGCTGCACGACATGTCGACGGTGTCCGCGCGGTCTACACCGCCAGTGACATCCCCGGTGAACTGATGGTCGGAATCATTTACAAGGATTGGCCGGTCATGATTCCGATCGGTGGTCGAACCTCGTACGCCGGTGACGTACTTGCAATCGTGGTGGCCGACACCAGACAACAGGCCCGTTCGGCAGCTGCGCTGATAGAGGTCGACTATGACGTGCACACCCCGATCACCGACGTGGACGTCGCACTGGCAACGAATGAGATAGCAGTGTGGCAGACCGATGGCAACGTCCTGAGTACCAGCGCCTACCAGCGTGGCGATGTCGATGCTGCCCTTGGGGCGAGCAGTCACGTCATCTCGGAAACCTTCCATACCCAGCGAATCGAACACGCATTCTTGGAGCCCGAAGCAACCTTGGCGATTCCTTCCGTCGATTCCTCTCGGCGCGTGAAGGTGTATTCCGGTGGACAAGGCATCTGGGACGATCGAAACGACATCGCCCGCGTTCTGGGAATCGACAACTCGCAGGTCACCGTGGAACTCGTCACCAATGGTGGAGCATTCGGTGGTAAAGAGGACATGTCCAACCAGGCGCATACCGCCCTTGCGGCATGGCTCATCGATGCCCCGGTGAAGTGCGTCTTGTCGCGTGAGGAGAGTTTTCTCATGCATGCCAAACGGCACCCCATTCGTATGCATTACGAAATGGGATGCGACGACCACGGCATGCTCACCGCACTTCGGGTGCGTGCCGTGGGCGACTCTGGCGCGTACGCCAGCGTCGGGATGAAGGTTCTCGAACGTATGGCCGGCCACGCCAGTGGCCCGTATCACGTGCCGGCGATCGATGTCGAAGCAATCGCCGTTCGTACGAACAATCCCGTTGGTGGAGCCTTCCGCGGGTTCGGCGCGAATCAGGCCCAGTTCGCCATGGAAGGCATGCTCGATCGGCTCGCTTCACGCGTCGGCATCAGCGGATGGGAAATTCGTCATCGAAACGTGATTCAACCCGGCATGGTATGGGGTCCGGGACAAACCATGGACGAAGGATGTGCAGGTGCAGCTGCCTGCCTCGATGCAATCAAGCCGCACTACGACGCAGCTCGTGCCGAAGGTCTGCCACTTGGACTTGGTCTGGGACTCAAGAACAGCGGACTTGGCAATGGCTTCAAGGAAATAACGCGGGCTGTCGTGCGACTCGAGGATGACGGCTCCATCGAAGTTCGGCACGGCTGGACCGAGATGGGTCAGGGCATCAACACGATCGCACTCCAGGTACTCATCGAGGAACTTGGATCACATATCTCGATCGACCCGGCGAAAGTTCGCGTCATCGTCGACACCACTCGAGAATTGGGCTTGGGCCAAACCACTGGTTCTCGAGGAACCCTGATGGGTGCAGGTGCCGTACAGGCTGCATGCGCTGCGGCACTCAGCGCTGGTCTTGCGCGTGGTGTCGATCACGTCGGTGAATACCGAGTGGACTGGACGACCAAGCTGGGCGACCCTGGCGTGACGAATCCGATCATTCACTCGACGTTCGGATATGCCGCACAACTCGTCATCATGAATCGCGAGACTGGAAAAGTTGACCGGGTGGTGGCAGCACACGACGTTGGTCGTGCCATGAATCCCACGCTGTGCGAGGGCCAGATCGAAGGCAGCATTCACATGGGGCTTGGTTACGCACTCACCGAAGATTTTCCCAGTGACCCGACATCGGGCTTCCCCACCAACATGACGCTGCGCAGTCTCGGCATTCTCCGAGCCAAGGACGTACCCAAGATGGAAGTGATCCTGGTGGAACGACCCCAACCGCGAGCACCGTATGGCATCAAAGGTGTCGGTGAAATCGGATTGGTTCCCACAGCCGGGGCCGTTGCCGCCGCTCTCCACGAATTGGATGGAACGTGGCGCAACCGTCTACCGATGCGCCGGGCGGGAAGTGACGAAGAGTGAACGTTCCAGCGAGCGACACCACCAGTATGACGCCGGGGATGGTGAATGCCCATCATCACCTGTATTCGTCCCTCGCTCGCGGTATGCCTGCTCCGTTACGCCGACCCAACAGCTTTCCCGACATGTTGGAGCTCGTATGGTGGCGTCTCGACGCGGCCCACACACTCGAAAGCATCTACTGGTCCGCAAAACTCGGTGCACTCGAAGCCGTGCTTGCCGGGACCACCTGCATCATCGATCATCATGAATCCCCAAATGCCATCGAGGGATCTCTCGATGCAATAGCCCGAGCATGCAGCGAGGTTGGCGTGCGGGTTCGAACCTGTTACGGCATAACGGATCGATGGGCCGACGACGGATCACTGCAGGCGAAGGTGTCACCGCTTTCCGCGATGACCAAAGGGGCAACTCGCGGGTTGGAGGAATGCGATCGTCACCTTCGTGCCGGCAACGATGCCATGGTCGGGCTTCATGCGGCCTTTACGTGCAGCGACGAAACCATCAGGGCTGCAGCCGAACTCGCAGCCACTCACAACGTGGGCGTTCACGTCCACGTTGCAGAGGCCATGGACGACGTTGCAGCCGGTGCCCGGCTCGCTCCGTACGCTGCGGCTGATTGGCTTCTCGTCCACACCGTGCATCTCGATCGAGATTTGCCCGGGGTCATTGCCCACAACCCTCGCTCCAACATGAACAACGGGGTCGGATACGCCAAACCAACGCAACGTAACAACACCGTGGTGCTGGGTTCGGACGGGATCGGCTCCGACATGATGGAAGAACTCCGTCTCGCATATGTGCGTCTTCGCGAATTCGACAATTCCTCTTCCCCCAACGTCGTACAAGGCTGGATGGACAACGCCCGAGCGATGTATCCCGCTTCCCTCTCCGACCGCGTGACATGGCGTTATCCAGATGCGACGAATCCATGGCATGCGGTCTTCACCACAGGCATGCGCGTGGAACGAGTCGACGTGCACGACGAAACCACGGATTCACTTCGAACGGTGGTGGACAACGGCACCACGGTGTTGGTTGACGAGGACGAGATTCGACACAAAGCCGCAACCGCAGCCAGGCAATTACACCAACGAATGGAGAATTCATGACCACGACAGGCCGCGTTGCGCTCTACCTTCAGGATGCTCATCGCATTAGCGAAGGTATGGAATTCGCGAGGTACGCCGAAGCCAAGGGTTTCGAAGCAGTGTGGCAGGCCGAGAGCCGTTTGGTTCGTGAAGCAACGGTTCCAATGGCTGCATTCGCTTCCGTCACCACCAAACTTAAGGTCGGTTCGGGAGTCGTGGATTGTTGGAGTCGCAATCCCGCACGGTTGGCAGCCACGTTCAGCACCCTCGACGATCTCGCACCAGGTCGGGTTCTGCTCGGAATCGGTGCCTGGTGGGATCCGTTGGCAGCGAAGGTCGGAATCACGCGGACCAAACCACTACGAGCCATGCGAGAAATCGTCACCGCCGTCCGAGCCCTCCTCAACAATGAAAACGTCACCATGCATGGTGAGTTCGTGCATCTCGATGGAGTCGAACTTGATTACGTGTATCAAGAACGCCGCAAAAAGGACGTACCCATTTACATCGGTGCCACTGGAATGCAGATGATGGAGCTCACGGGCGAGATAGCCGACGGTGTGGTGCTCAACTATCTCGTCTCCCCCGAATACAACGCCCAGGCAGTCGAAGCCTTACAGCGAGGCGCCGACAAGGCTGGGCGCTCCTTGGCCTCGATCGACAGACCACAACTGGTGGTGTGCAGCGTCCACGAGGACCGAGCCACGGCACTCGACATGGCCAGGATGATGGTGACCCAGTATCTCGGGCAACAGCCGCACATCATGAAGGCCTCCGGGGTGCCCCAGTCCATTCTCGACAAGGTAGGCAGCGTTCTCACCTGGCCGGCAACTCACGAGCAGGTGTTGGCCGCATCCAAGTACGTTCCGGACGAAATCGTGCAGATGCTCACTGCAAGCGGCACTCCTCAAGATGCGCGCGAGCAGGTGACGCACTACATGCGAAATGGCGCAACTTGCCCCATTCTGTACCCACTCGGCGACGTCAAGGCGATGATCGATGCATTCTCCGGTTGGTCGCCACAGATATGACCGTCGTCAATGCCACATCCATCGACGAAGTCGTTGACGCATTGCGTCGCCTACCCCAGGCACGACTGTTACAGGGTGGGACGGACGTCATGGTGGAGATCAATCTGAATCGTGCGGGAGCGGGCGATGTCATCGCATTGCGACAGGTTTCCGAGCTCCGACGGTGGTACGTCGATGAAGAATCGCACACACTGCACCTCGGGGCTGGCGTTCCCTACGCCGAACTGGAACGGAGTCCGTTGTGCAATCTCCTTCCAGCGCTTGCCGAAGCTGCCCGGACCGTTGGCTCGCCTCAAATTCGTGCGGTCGGATCTCTCGGTGGGAACCTCGGCACCTGTTCACCAGCCGGAGATGGACTTCCGGTGTTGAGTGCATACGACGCAATGGTTCACCTGCGGAACGCCGACGGATCACGACAAATGTCGATTCATGACTTCATGGTGGGAGTCAAACGCAATGCCAGTGCAGCCGACGAACTCATTACAGGCATCTCCATGGTGCTGACACGTGGTTTCCAGGGCTATGCAAAAGTTGGTACGCGCAATGCGATGGTGATCTCCGTTGCCTCTGCCTGTCTGGTGCACGATTCGGAACGAGGCAGTGTCCGCGTTGCCTTTGGTGCGGTAGCACCCACCATCGTGCGTGCTCGAAACGCCGAAGCATGGTTGGCCGAGAACGTAGAACTCGTCGGCGCCATCGATGTTTCTGGTCGTCTTGCACGCGAGTTCGGTGAACGCGCAGCAACGGAGTGCACCCCCATCGACGATCATCGTTCGACTGCCGCATATCGTCGTCATGCAGTGTCGGTCCTGGCCGAACGACTTCTCCTTCGAGCCGCCACTCCGAACACGATCGGAAACCGCGCGTCATGACATCATCGCAAGATCAAGGCAACGAGTTCTACGCCCTTACGGTCAACGGCATGCGTCATCAAGTTCAGGATGCATGGGTTGGCGAAAGTCTGCTCTACGTACTGCGCGAACGTTTGGGCCTGCCGGGAACAAAGGGGGCCTGCGAACAAGGAGAATGTGGTTCGTGCACGGTCGTGATGGATGGTGAAGCGGTGTGCGCATGCCTCGTCATGGCCGCCACCGCGGTCAACGCGGATATCGTCACCGTGGAAGGATTGTCGACTGACGGTGAACCCACCGACGTACAGAGATCGTTCGTCGATGCCGGCGGCGTGCAATGCGGATTCTGCACGCCCGGTTTGATTGTCGCAGTACATGCACTCCTCGAGAGAAACTCGTCGCCATCGGAATTGGAGATTCGCGAAGCAATCAGTGGGAACATCTGCCGTTGTACCGGCTACGGGCGTATCTTCGAGGCTGTTCGCCAGGCTCGAGACACGCGACAACAGGGGGCTCAATGACCCCTTCCAGCTCACCGACCTCGACCCGTAGTGACGTCAATGGGGTCGTCTCGTCGCGAGGCGTCCTCGGTGTGTCGGCACTTCGCCCCGATGGTATTCCCAAGGTGCAGGGGCGTTTTGCGTTCTCTTCCGATGCCTGGGCTGACAACATGCTGTGGGGAGCGACCTTGCGCAGTCCGCATCCACACGCCAAGATTCGTTCGATCGACGTCTCGCGGGCATTCGCGATCAACGGCGTCAGTGCGGTGATCACTGCCG
>Ga0208364_1000291_pt1 | contig 11887 bp, 21 predicted proteins | sample LakMenEpi08Jun12_FD_150680 | JGI IMG/M metagenome (GOLD analysis project Ga0208364, IMG submission 150680) | Freshwater microbial communities from Lake Mendota, WI - 08JUN2012 deep hole epilimnion (SPAdes) | ecosystem: Environmental > Aquatic > Freshwater > Lake > Epilimnion/Euphotic zone ...
TGTCGCTGCCATGACTTGCCCAATCGTGCATTGGCTTGTCAAAAAAGACATTACGCTTTTCATCATAATCGCGCCTATAGTTCCTAAGACAGTCTAGCCCTTGCTTTACCTGTGGCATATTGAACCAACATCTCGGTAGGAGTCTACGGACTGCCTGAATACCATCATCTACAGAAAGTCTTGGCAGAACCCGAACATCTAGTCCAGCTTCTCTCAACACTTCCAATCTGCTCTTGCCTGTGCCTAGTTCTCTTACTTCTACATCGTGTGGTAGGAGTTGTTCTGCTTTCTCCCACTTATTGTCTTTTAGCCAGTTAACATACCAATCAAGTCCTTGACCATGATTTTCTACATAGTCTAGGAGTCTTACTTCTTGTCCTGTTGCTTGTGCCACCCACAACGCTGTGCTATCACCCATACCCAAATCCCAAGCCACATAAGTTCTACAGAGATCATCTCTCGTAATGTCGCAAAGTCTACCTTTTTCTTCGAGGTCGTTGATGAGTTTTCCATAGTAACTCCCCTCTACTGCTGCATTAAAACTACACTCAAACTCTTGATTGTACTTATCGTCTCCCATTTCTTTTCTGGCAGACCATAACTCTTGTTCATCTAGCAGCTTTGTTTCGCTTGCCTTAAACTGTAATGCACTCCATCCTTCTTCTTTGCCTGCTCTGTCGAACAAGTCTTTGAAGTGGTTGTTTCCCTTGGGTGTGCCGATAAACAAGCACGACCCTTTTCTGTCTGCAAGAGCCGGTCTAATGATCTCGTTCCAAATCTTAGGATTCTGATCGCCAATTTCGTCTAGCACTACAGAGTCGAAATATTGTCCGCGCAAAGAGTCTGGGTTATCCGAGCCATAAAGCTGGATTCTCCTTCCGTAAAAATCTACTCTTAATTCCGCAATATTGGCTGTTGCATCCAATGGTCTACAGAAGTTTGTAAGGTAATCCCAAGCTACTCTCTTTGCCTGGCTATATGTCGGCGCGATATACGCATACCTAGGGTTAGGCTTATCGTTCTCCATCGCTGCTTTAATCAGCGCGTTTAGAGCCTGTACTGTCTTACCCATGCGCCTGTGTGCCACTACCACTACGAAACGATTATTCTCCATCGCCTCATGGATCTGTAACTGAGGTTCTCTTGGCTTGTAAGGGATAACGACTCGTTTTACCTCATCGTCTGCGTACTCTACTTCTCCCAAGCTACCACCATCTTAAAGATGCCACCTTCTGCATTGCTTAGTTCGGTAGTGTTAACAGGCTTACCATCTATCCTGTCCATGACTTCCTTGATTGCCCAAGGCTCTCCGGCTTCTGCTGACTTGACTAACTTCTCGGTAATGTTCCTGAGTTTCTTTCGATCCTCTTGTACTAGGGCTACTCTTAGTGCATCGTAAAAGAGTTTTCCCTTCTTACCATTCTGGTTGCCTGTAGGTGCGCCACCTTTATTAGTTGGCTCAACTTGTAGATTATTGTTTTCTGTAGAGTTTTCCATTCCATTCCCTAAGGGTTGATGGTTGATGATGTTGCTATTCTACAACAGATTTGTGATATACAAATGTAGAACTTTCTGATATTCTACAAACTCACTTAAAAGGAGAATCAAATGAGTAAATATTATGGTTGGTCTAATTATGAAACTTGGAACGCTAATCTTTGGATTGACAATGATTGGCGGTTATCCGAAACAATTGCACTTCATACTTCTGATTTGTTTGGCAGCTACGATGACCCAGACGATATTACTTGTCATGTTGCTGACTACATTAAAAACTTATTTCTTGATGTTGCACCAGATATAGAATCTGGCTTTTATGCCGACATCATCAACTCAGCAATCAGAACTGTAAACTGGCATGAAATTGCCAAGCACTATGTAGATTCTGAACTATCTGCTATCGAATTGCAGTCGGATTAAACAATATGGCTTTAGTAGGGTCTAATAGCCCTCTGTAGCCATATTCTCTTGTTAATCTTTCTAGGTCTGTCAAACTCTGTTGCGGATCTAATAAACCCTTGTTGTATGGCGATAAAAAACTTGTAGTATTTCTTGTTGCTGCTAAAAGTCCTAATTGCTCTGGATCTTTTGTAATATCGTATAGTCCAGGTACTTGAATCTGATACGGATAGCGACCCAATCCTGGCTCTGGTGTTACTTGTTCTGTTGCGCCTCTATAAGCATATGATCTGCCAGTTACAGGGTTTATGGTTTCAGCTAACCTTCTTGCTTCTTGTCCTTTGATGCCAGACCCATATTTTGTAGGATCTAGCACATCTAAATCAGGCTTGTTGCTAAAGTGTGTAAGAGTTTCTTCTACACCAAATTTAGGTTCTACAGCGTTTATTAAATAATCTGGCATACCACCGGCAAACTGTGGTTTTGTATATTCTGCTGGCAATAGGACTGCTGCTTGTTTAGCATATCCCCACATATCGCCTTTTTTCTTTAGCTCATCGGCTAAGAATTTAATGGAGTCTGCATCGCCTCTTGCTTTTGCTTCCTGTTGCAGCTTTCTTAAATCCTCCATCTGAGAATAAAGCTCTGCATTAACAGGGGTATAGTTTACAAAGGAGTTTTGACCTCTTGTTTCAGATGTCATGGCAATTTTTGCCAATGGACTATACATCTGCTCATGGGATGCCCAGGCTATTTCTTCGCCTTTAGCTCCGAATGGATTACCTCGTACTGCATGACCAAAATAATCGTGTACAGCCCTAAACTGCTCGTTGCTATTTAGTCCTGTAGTTTTGTCTACTTTATTTAAAAATTCATGCTTATCACCACCTCTAAATACTGTGAGATGGTTGTGTCCAATGATGTCTCTTAACATTTCTTGAGAATCATTGTAATTTAGATTCCCTTCATGGAATGACATCTTGACAGGCAAAGACTTGAATTGCTCTTGTGTTTCTTTTTCTAACTGCTTATATGATGCTTCTACAAGGTCATCATAATTGTTAATGCCTAATTGTTTAATAATAGGCGCATATTCTGGATCAGCAAGATAACTCTGAAATACTTGATCTTTAGGATAATTCTGAGGCATTTCTGCTGCAATTTGATATGTTCTACCAATACCAGACTGTTTTGCTAGGCTACTTGCAGGAATATCAATTAAAGGATTGTATGCCCTACCTTGTGTCTGGGTTATTGTTGATGCTAATTGAAAAGCTCTGTTTGTCTCTGGATTTGTTAAGAGAGATTGAACTTGCCTGTTCGCCTCTTGTTCGTCAATGCCATATACAGACTGTCCGACTCCTCTAGTGGAGATAGCTGTTCCAGGATATATCCCTTCTGCCGGAACTGTTCCAAAAGTTTGCTGTGAGATTCCCTGAGATCCTGTAGGCTCGACTTCGAGGATTCCACCTGATTCTTTGGTTGTGAAGGCTGGCTTTTCATTTAATATTCCTGTTGGTGCTTCTACAGATTGTCCAAATTTTGTTAATACTGGAGGTTTTGCCAATGTTGTAAAAGTCTTTGCGACTCCAGCAGGAGTAACGGCAGACGATAACAACTCAGTAGTCTGACCAAGCAGATTCTGAGATGGTTGTGGCAAAAACCCTCTAGCAGTAAGGTAATCTGTAGATCCTACTACATTATTAGGATCTAGTAAACCAGATAAAGTAAATGGCAATGCTGCTAAATCTACAAATCCAGTAACTGCTTGTGGAACACCTCTTGCTACAGACCTGCCTAAATCCAACAAGGGATTTACAGACCTTTCTGTGGGAACAAACTGTGTTCCTAGTTCCAGGTCTAACAGGCTTGCCATATCTATCCTTTATTTATTACCACTTAACTTTGTCAGCCCAAAACGCTGCACTCATTTTGCCCTTGGCTATGTTCTTAGCGTGTCTTGCCTTAAATGACTTTCTTCTTGCCTTGTCTGCTTGCGACTCACCTTCTCTTGGTGGGCTACCTGTCATTCCTTGCTGACCAAAACGGATGGTCTTTACCTTATCGCCTTCTTTTGCTACGACTACATGGCTTTTAGTAGGGTGGTTTGGTGTTCTTTTGGGTTTATTAAATCCCGCTACACCGATTCTTTCTAATACTCCAGCAGCCTCTCGGATTTTCACTTCTTGACTCGCATAGACTTACCGGCTTCTGACATAGCAATAGCGATGGCTTGCTTGGGATTCTTAACAACTTTACCGCCCTTGCCAGAATGTAGCTTTCCTTCTTTGTACTCGCCCATTACTTTACCGATTTTCTTTTGTGCCTTGTTCATAGAGATCCTCTAGGTTATATTTGCACCATAACAAAGGTGCTTCTTCTCCATCTGCCATGCCTCTTGCGATATGTTGTTCTATAGAAACAACTGTAGCACCTAGTGTACTAAGTCCATCTACCATATCAGGGTAAACCCTATGCTTAAATCGTTCTGCGTTTGCCTTGCTTGCCTCGGACTCTCCGTTGGCATCGTAGCCGTTAGAATCGTGATCTAGGGCGATAAAAGTACCATCTTTGTACCCTAGGGGTATCCCGACTGATTCGAGCCTTTTAGCAAGGTCTGTGTCCTCGTAGCCCCATCCCCAATAAGTATTGGAGTATCCGTTACAGGCTTCAAAATGCCACTTACGCATGACTGCAACTGCTGCTAATCCGTAGCGTTGCGCGATTACTGCTCTGTCTGTACCATGTCCTACTGGTCGTTTATCCAGTCCATACCAGACTATTCTGCTTGGTAGGCTAGGTTCGCTGTAGTCTGCCCACATTGGCATATAGTCTACATCGTTAAAACACACATAATCGATCATGCCTGCACAAGCTGCGTAAGCATGATTGAGTATTGCGCCTTTGTTGAAAGGTAGATCATCGTCTTGTTCGGCTAGAACAAACAATGGTTCTATGTCGGTATTTCTACGAAAAAATGAGACTGTATGAGGGAGCATCTTGGTTAGATGCGCCTCTCTGTCTCTATATGGGATTATTATCCCTAATCTCAAGATTTCTTTTTGTAAGGTTTAGCAGTTTTAGCTGCTTGTTTAAAGTCTGCTGCGGAAGGTGCTGCTTTGCTACCAGGCTTATTCATCTTCTCGCCTGATCCTTCTTTTATCCGTTTTCTCTTTGCTGCGATATTACTGTAGAGACCCTGTTTCATTCTTCCTCCTCGTATTCTTCTTCCTCACCGACAGCTTCCCAAGCCTGACAGCCATTCTCATCGGCACATACAAAGTCGAATATAGCACAATGACCCATGCCTTTACCAACTCCGCACTTGGTCATTTCTTCGCCTTGCATATAGTATTCGCAGGCTTTACATTTACCTTCGCCATCCTTACGCGCACCATAGTTGGCGGTCAAGATAGCCTTTTTCTTGTTGCCTTTGTTAATATCGGCATCAACTGTCGAGAGTGGGCAAGACTCGGTATCGGACTCTAATAGACCGCCCTCGGACTTCTCAGCCATCTTAGGCTCTTTGCCTAACAGACCGATCATTATTGACATACCTTTTTCTTTCATATCGCACCCAAAAAAAAGCCCTATTGCTAGGGCTATAAAGAAGAATCACTAAATTCTGGGTGCAATGACCCAAGCAAATTATAAAACATTTTTAGGCTTTCTACAATGAAAACAAATAAATCGTTCATTAATCCCATTGTTGTAGATTTCGAAAATCCCATTCTCGGTTGTCTTTCTCTCCTGACACCTTGAGCATATCCGCATAGTCCTTAGATTTGGTTTTCTTGTCGAGTTGGTCTTGGAGTCGCTTTTTAGCATTGTGTAGGTCTGTTTCGAATCGCTTTGTAGATATTCTAAGGTGATGGGCTAGTTGATTCTGACTAGCGTATGGGTGGCTTATATAACGAGCCTTTAGCATCTTTCTGAGTTCTAAGGGTAAACCCTTAACTGCTTGTTCGATTAACTCTCCATCTTGGTTGTCGGGTTCGTAGTGTGGTTCTTCGGGTGCGTAAAGGTTGCCAAGTTCGGGAATGTAGTTCTTTTCAAATGATCGACAAGTAGAGTCTGGCTGTGGAATAACTGATCCAGAGACATACCAAGCCCAGTTTCGTAAGCGGTCATCTAATGTCATTCACATTCCTGTGTTTAATGAATTGTATAATTGTATACAAATTTTCTGTATTATTTCAATATGTTAACTACTTTGGGATATTTATGGCTAAAGCCTCCTGCACAGATGAAGAATTTATAGCCTTTTGGAAAGAACATCAATCCCCCGAAAAAGTTAGTCAAGCTATCGGTATTAGTGTACGCAATACCTTAAAAAGACGTAGATCGATAGAGCATCAATATGACATTATTTTAGATGCTTTGACTCCAAGTGGGATGCCTAAGATTTATATTCCTGATGAGCAAACACAAGCTAATATCACAATTGACAATGGTGTAATCTTAGTCGGATCGGATTGCCACTATAACCCAGAGTACACTACGACAGCCCATCGAGGATTTGTTCAGTTTGTAAAGTATCTGAAACCAAAGATTGTGATTCTCAATGGGGATATAGCTGACTTTGCTAGTATCTCAGCACATCATCGCATTGGTTGGCAGAAAACTCCTACAGTCAAAGAAGAACTAGACGAGATACAAGAAAGACTTGGGGATATTGAAAAAGTAAAACCAGCAGGTTGTAAGTTAATGATTACGATTGGTAACCATGACTTACGATTCTCAGGCAAGCTGTCTAACATCCTACCTCAGTACGAGGGCATTAAGGGTTTTGATATTGCAGATCACACTCCGCATTGGAAGTGGTACTGGTCAATCATGGTTAATCAGACCTGTATGATTAAACACAGATGGCATAACGGCATCCATGCGGTCTACAACAATACAATGAAATCGGGTACGAGTTTTGTTTCTGGTCATCTACATTCTCTCAAGATAACACCTTGGACAGACTACACCGGCACACGATATGGTGTAGATACAGGAACTATGGCTTGTATTAAAGATAACCAGTTTGCCTACACAGAAAATAATCCTGTTAACTGGCGGGCTGGTTTTGCAGTATTGACCTTTATCAATGGCAAACTCATGCCTCCTGAACTTGCAGAAGTTATTAATGAGGATGAGGGTTTAATTTACTTTCGGGGTCAGTTGTTAAAAGTATGAAATTAACCTCCACTATCCTAAAGAATATCTACAATATGCTTGTGGTGTGTGAGCCTTTTGATAAATGGGATATGCCTCTTGCAGAGCAGATAAAGTTTATTGTGGATTACGACCCAGACACAATGGGAACTTACTTGTACGATGATGGTGCAGACAAGTATGAACACATCATTACAATATCAGCAGCTAGAAATGGCTTTATAGAGACCTGTATCCGTACAATGGCGCATGAAGCCATCCACGCTAGTAGGTGGAACACTTCTACTTGTGCTTGGACAAAGCACGATAAGACTTTTAGATACAGAGCTAAGTTAGTAGCAGAGTCTTTAGGGTTTGATCCCTTAGAGCTTTGAATTAACTACAACAAGTCCTCGTTCAAAAAGTTCACCAATGGTTGCTCGGTGCGCCTGTTCCCACATCTCAATCCTTGCGACTTTTGTAAGTGTGCTAGATGTATCGGCTTCCGCATGGCAGCGAAAACAGAGGCTTGCAATGCGAAAATCGGATGCCTTAAGTCCACGACCTTTGCCATCTCGTAACTGGTTGGAATGTGCAGCCACGACAGTTCCATCTTCTATCCCACAATGTTGACATGGTAATAGTCTAGCAATTTCTAGGAGTTTTTTGTTTCTATACATTTTCTTAGGTATTCGTTTTCTTCTCTTGTTTTCTTTAGCAACTGAGATAAATGGTGTGCTGTCTTTAACATCTCGTTATACCTATTTAGGTATAAATTGTAATTTGTAGAGTCCACTATTTTGTACCAATCTTTATAGAAATGTAAACAATAAGAAACACAATCAATGCCCAGATGTAGACAAAATCGCTATCGAGCATGATTATCTACAGACCGATTGGTAGCCTCTAAACTGCGCCATATCTCGACTTTGAGTTGTGCAGCAGTCAGCATCCATTTGATTTTTTCCTCGCACTCCACAGCCTCTTTTAAGCCCTCTAGTAGCCCTATATACTCTGGGTCAGCATAGGCATCTACTTCTGCTGCTGCGACAGACTTAGCAGATGACTTAGACATAAGGATACTTCGCTTAGACTTTAGGAAGTTCTCTAGGTAGATTCTGTTTGCCTTGGCTTTAGCAAAGTCTCCCGAATACTTCATTATGTACTCTACTGCTTTTGTTGGATCTATATCCATTTGTCTTTTTCCCCTTTGTTTCCTTTTTGCCATTGGTCTGCAACCATATTTAGTATTTTGCTATCAATTTTATTTTCTGATAGATATTTTCTAAACTTTTGCAAACCCCAATTTTCTCTCCAAATCAATAACTGTCTTACAGCACATCGAACTTTGTATTCATCCGAATAAGAGTGCTTGTGTTTCGACTCTACTTCCTGAGTCATATTTTTTACTATCTCCTTTAGGGTAAGGTTCGATATTATATTTAAGTAAACTTTTTAGCAATTTCTTTTGTTGCTTTGTGCCATGAAAATATATGTACCTATGTTTTCTACTTCTTTCTGCGTAATAAAAATCATCACCATATTTTTCTTTAATGCTTTCTAATGTCATGCCATCTGACAATGTTTTGCTGTGTTTATGTTCTAAACCTTTAACAGTCCAATCAACTCTGTTTGCAGACAAACCAGTATATAAAAAGTTCGTAGCTTGGTACACATATCCAACATGACCTTGACCAGTATCAGCGTAAGAAACTACTATAGTTGGCTTTGGTAGAAGTTTTATAGAATTAGATACAAGAAAACTAGATTGATTTTTAGTGTTATCTTGCAAGCAAAGGCGATTTAATTCTAAAACCTTGTCAGACCATTCTTTTCCACAAATTCCCATACATAATGAGGGGCTTGCTGGTATTCCATAAGTAACTACACCAACAAGATGCTCGTCATCATATAAACCAAAAGCATACATAATCTGTGGTATTCGCTTTGCATAATGCTTTTGCAGTAACCAAGAATAAGTCTCATCATTCTTAATAGGCAAAACCTTCACGATCCTACACCTACCGACCCAATCTTAGCCGACAGCCTAGCCCTAAACTGAGCAAAAGATTCTCCTGCATATGGGTTTAATCCTAACTCTCTGCCTTTAGCTAAAGTAAGTTCATCGCTTGCATACCAAGGTAAAGGTGGTCTTTTGTTTTGCTTTTCTTCAATAACAATTTCGTCAAAAAAGCGTTGATTGTTTAGCCAGGTACTTGCATGAGGTATGTAATCTAGCTCTGTGCCTTTAACTGTCCAATACTTACGATGCTCTACTATTGCCTCTAGTGCCTTTTGTTTGTGATCGTCTGGCATCTTTTGCCACGATCTTTGCGCTGTTAGCTTTCCTACTTTTCTTGGGTACTGCGCCCAAAACATATTGAACTCCATCCCTTTTCCCTTTCATGTTTTCTATTGCCTTTACCAACATACTTTCTAAACCATGCTGCAACAACAACTTATGACCTTCCTTATCATACTCTACCTCTACATTCGCAGAGCCATCTATGTTTTCGCTAATTATCTTGACTTGTATCTTCATCCATCCACACCTTTATGTTTTTGTTAAAGTCTGCTTTCATAAGAACTGGCTTATTTAAGCAATCTAACATACGAAATAAATTCTGCTTTACTTCTTCTAAGTCCTCTCCCATTACACCGACACCTCTAGCTGTGTATAGATAAGGCTCATGGTTCTTATCGTAAAAGACCTCGCATACCTCGACCCAAGGATTTCCATCGTTCTCGTCTGAAAAGTCAACCACTCTATGATTCCAATGCATTATTTACTCGCCAAGATGTAAAGACCCACATTACTAAACGCATATCCTGTATATACAACTGCCATAGGCACATTCCCTTTTAGGGCTTGTTCGCACCCAATATAGGCATAGATCAAGCCGGTAACAATAATAAGCCAAGCACTCACTTTTTTTTTCTTAGCTCTATGTGCTTTTGTAAAATATACCAAAACTTTGATTTGATAATCATTTTTTCCCCTTTGTGCATGAAACTTTAATAATCTTATACGAGTTCTACAAATAAGTCCTAAGTATTTTCCCTAATAAAGTGAAAGCACCCACAAGCATAAGGTAGGTCTAACTCTTGTATAAGACTAACACTTGGCTTTTCTCCATTGTTCGGAATAAGGTAAAACTCTTGGCACTTGAACTCTGGGAACAGAGATGCGATATAAACAGGGCTATAGATCCTATGGGCGTTAAATTCCACACAGGGGATACCTACAGGCACGACAAAGAATAAATGCTTTCCTGCGCTTTTCTTGAGGTTTTGGATAGCTTTTAGATCGCCTGTATTGTCTAGCTGATCTCCGTATCTACCAAGACCAATATGTTCTACAACATGGCAACAAGAAAGAGACTCTACAGGGTCTAGGTTTTCTACACTAATGTCTATTCTGCCTACTAACAAATTTGGTACTTGTAGGTTTGGTTTGCGATAGTCAAAGAACTTAGTAGGAATGGTGGCAGCTAAGGTAGTGCAAAGGTGTAGAGATGAGCTGATGTCGTAATGGATCTTGGGGTTTACTTCGTTTATCTTTCTAACTGCCCAGGCAACATGATAAACATAGTGTTCATCAAACCCATGTCCGTTATCGTCTCCTAGACAGGGAAAGGCATTACAAGGAAAACGATCCTCTTTCTCTAGGAATTGTAGAGCTTGTTTTCTGTATGTTTGTTCATCCATAATGATCCATATTTAATACATTAACTACCTTTAAGTAATGTTTATATAACAATATACAACTTGTAGGTAAATATTTAAATAACTATACATCTTGTGTATATTTTATATATATCAATCCTAACTTGTATAAAAAAGTAGCTTTTGTATATATTTAGACAATACTCTACTTTAGGTGATATGCCTTATCAACCTGATCCATCTGTTACCAGACTAATCCTTCCTAAGATAATGTTCAATCATTTGTAGACTTATATATCACCCTTGATCTACAAATTTGTGCAGTACCCATTTAAGTCTGCGAGGCTTGCCATCCTAGTAGTGAGCCTATCTTTTCTTCCACGCTGCCGATATAAGCACTATGTTTCGCCTGGAGTGCGAGCAGAAATAGAAAAACCCCATAAGGTAGCTCTAAGTTGATACCACTTAACAAAAGAATCCACGACTTTTGCTAAATGCTCAAAGCTACCCTATAGGGTCTTGTGGATTACTACAAACAGGTATCAATCTGCTAATGTAATTATAAATCAAAACTCAAATTCTTTAAAGTCGTACCTCCCATTAGGTTTCTTAAACCAGCCAATTACTATAATTCTCCACTTAGACCTAATAAGCTCAGGGAGATATTCGCTTTCTTGGATCTTTTTAATTCTGGATGACATATTACTTTTGGATGTCATTTGTATGCCTAAAGACTCTCCGTTTCCAATAGCCACCATGTCGAGTATGCCAAACATATCTTTTTTTCGTTTTGTAAAAGAGTTGTAGGATTCGACCACTTCGCATTTATACCCCTGAGACTCGTATAGAGCCTTTGTACGCTGATTGTAGTTAGGCAAGGTCTTCTTCTGTTATCTTGCCAAACGAGGCTTCTATGATGGCTTCGTGGTGTTTCTTGGGGATAGAGTTCCGCATAGACCAGGCATAGACAGTTACATACTTCATGCCAAGATGGTGCGCGATGTCCTTATATGTGCCAAAGACCTCTAATAATTTATCAAAGTGTTGTTTTTTTGCAACAGTATTCATGTTATCTCCTTTTGTAGAACATTGATTCTACACCCAAAATAGGTAAATGTAGATATTAGGGTATATCCCTAGTAAATATTCTACATTTATTCTACATTTATGATATTCTACA
>Ga0208364_1000302_pt1 | contig 11694 bp, 14 predicted proteins | sample LakMenEpi08Jun12_FD_150680 | JGI IMG/M metagenome (GOLD analysis project Ga0208364, IMG submission 150680) | Freshwater microbial communities from Lake Mendota, WI - 08JUN2012 deep hole epilimnion (SPAdes) | ecosystem: Environmental > Aquatic > Freshwater > Lake > Epilimnion/Euphotic zone ...
GCATCGCAAGGGGGCAAGTCTAGATGACGCTGCCAACCTTATCAATGAAGCAAGGTCACGTATCGCCAAGGGCAAGGTAATTGAAGCAGAAGTCGTATGATTTGGAGACCGCATCAAATCCTCACTCCACCAACGGACGAGGAGCTAATTCAGATGACACCGGAAGAGGTGTTGTCTATCCATCGTATCTACCACGAAGCGATTGAGAATGCGGAGAAAGACCCGTATGAGTATGGTTTCCGACTGCCCCACTGGACGAAAGCGGAGGAGCAGCTTCACGAAGTAAACGAAATCCTAGCATTAGGCGGAAATCGCAGCGGAAAAACTCAGTGGGGTGCGTTCTCCGTTGTCCGTGCTGCCGTGGAGAATCCCAACTCCGAGATATTCTGCTTTGCGCAAACATCCGAGGTGTCTATCCGCCAGCAACAAAGCGCGGTGTGGGCTTGGCTTCCTGAGTATCTAAAAACCAAGTTCACTAGCGCAAACGCTTACATTTCCTACAAGAAGAAAACAGGATTCACTGATTCGTCGCTAATCCTCCCGAACGGTTCACAGATTATCTTCAAGACGTATTCCCAGTATCAGAACAACCCAACCATCCTAGAGGGTGCGGAGCTTGGTTCTAGGAGTCCAGTCTGGCACAATATCGGCGTATGGCTGGATGAATACCTTCTCGGACCAGAATTGATAAACACTCTTCGCTTCCGACTTGCAACCCGCAATTCCAAGATGCTTGTGACATTCACGCCGATTGACGGGTGGACTGAGGTTATCAAGGAATATCTGGACGGCGCGATAACCATTGAAAGCAGGGAAGCGGAATTGCTGAATGGCGAGCTTGTCCCGTATGTTCAGAAGTCCAAGAAGCTAAATGCGTCCGTGCATTACTTCCATTCGCAGGACAATGCTTTCGGTGGATACGAGCGCATTAAAGAGACGTTGAAAGGCAGGACACGGGAAGAGATTCTGATTCGTGCATACGGTGTGCCGATGAAGTCACACGCCACCAAGTTTCCCAAGTTCAACAAGGTGGTTAACGTGGTGGAGCCGGACAAGATTCCGAAGACCAACATCACAAGGTATCATATCATCGACCCCGCAGGATCAAAGAACTGGTTTATGTGCTGGATTGCGGTGGACGAGACGGGAACATTTTGGGTTTACCGCGAATGGCCTGGAGTTGACGTAGGCGACTGGGCGGAATGGCGGAACGGCAAGTGGATGCCTGGAGAGGGCGCAAAAGGGCAAGGCTACGGTATCCGTGACTACATTGAGCTTATTGAAAACGTAGAGGAAGATGAAGAGATTTTTGAGCGAATAATCGACCCTAGACTAGGAGCCGCGAAGTATCAGGTTCAAGACGGTTCGTCCTCCATTATTGAGGATTTGAACGAATCTGGGATGGTTTGCATCCCTGCTCCTGGGTTGGATATTGACGATGGACTGCAAGCATTGATCGGGAAAATGGCATGGGATACTTCTAAGCCGTTGGATTCTGTCAACCGCCCGCATTTCTACATCAGTTCCGACTGCGAGAACATCATCCAAGGGTTGTCAGAATACACCGGAGACGGCGGATTAAAAGAGGCATGGAAGGACGTTATTGACGTTTTACGTTACGCAGCAATTTCTGGAATAGATCACGTTGACAATTCCGTCAGTTTGGTTACAACTCAGGGAGGTGGAGGCTATTAACATGAGCGCGAAGAAAGAACCGAAGAAAAGAGGACGACCCGCAAAGGTTGTGGAGCCTGTTGTAGAATTGCCGGAAACGCCCTTAAAAGCGGTGATTTTAGGAGCTTGCAACAACCCGACATGGATGCGCGGCAGGATCGACGGTTTTGGAGTAAACGTCAAAGTCCCCGCACAGATGTCAAAACGCTTGATTGGGAAGGAAGTTAGTGTTATCCTTGTCGATTCCGACCTTGGGGACTACTACCAATACATACCATGAATCCATTGCAAGAAATAGAAGATGAGTCCCTTGTTTACCTAGACAAGAAGCCGGATATTGGTGCGTTGACGAATGCTTACGACACCTGTTTGATTGATCTGGATTACTACTTTGAGTCCTGTTTGCGGTCTTACAATGATCGACGGAATATCTGGGATGGGAAGTCAGACGACCTACGCAAAAACGGGGCGAACGCTTTCCCGTGGCAAGGTGCTTCTGACCAAGAGGTGAACGTGGTTGGCGAGCGCATTGATATGTATGTTGCGCTGTTTGACCAGGCTCTCCAGCGTTCCCACATTAAAGCGTTTCCAACTTCGATGGCGGCAATGCCCAAGGCGGCGGTTGTTTCTGGCTTCCTGAAATGGATGCGTTCCACCTACATTCCCGACTTCAAACGTCAGATGGAGCTTGGTGGGAACTACCTGATGGAGAAGGGGATTATGGTTTCCTACGTTGGTTGGAATCGTGAGAAGCGTTCTTACCTCCAGAGCATCAGCCTAGAGCAGATTCAAGAAGCATCCCCTGACCTTGTTGAGTTGATACTTAGTGGACAAGATGATGAGGTGCTGCTTGATTTGATTCAGCAATCCTTCCCTGACCTTTCCACTAAAAGAGCGAAGAAAGCAATCAAAGACCTTCGCAAGATGGGCGCGGCGGAAATCCCACTTCCTCGTCAAACGGTTGACTGTCCGGTTGTCTATGCTTGCGCTCCCGATGGTGAAGTGATGTTCCCGTCTTACATTTCCGATCCGCAACGCGCTCCGTATATGTTCTGGCGCACCTTCCTCACAGCTCAAGAGCTTGAGAAAAAGGTAACGAACGAGGGCTGGGATCGTGAATGGGTGGACAATGCCATTGAAACCCTTCGCGGGAAAGACTCTATGTATCTCGATGGCGAGAAGGTTAAGACCCAAACACGCCTTCCAATCACAGACGACAATGACCTTGTGATGGTTGTCTATGCGTATCAGCGTTTGATTGACGAAGAGGACGGTTCCGAGGGTATTTACTGCACCGTGTTCCATCCCCAGACAGAAGGCTTTGCCAAGCATGAGCTACTTAACGGATACGACGATTACCCTTTCGTAGTCACCCGCCTAGCCAACGACCAGAAACGAATGTATGAGGTTCAAACTTTTTCAGATATTCTCCGTGGTCCTCAGATGCAAATTAAGACCGAACGTGACAGCCGCATTGATCGTGCGTCTCTCGCAACTCTACCTCCTCTTATGCATCCTGCTGGACGTCCTCCTTCTGATTGGGGTCCAGGTCGCAGAGTCCCGTATCGGCGTTTGGGTGAAATTGCTTTCGGTCCGATTCCTCCGCAAGATAATGGCTCTGTTGAAAGTGAGCTTTCGATGCGTAGTCAAGCTGATCGTGCTATTGGTCTTGATCTTGAAAATCCCCTTTCGGCGGCGCGGCAGCAATACTACATAGGCAAGTTCCTAGACCATGTTAAGGACGTTCTTACGATGGCTTGGAAGCTGTATCAGCGAATGGGACCAGATGAGGTTTTCTTCCAAGTAACGGGGAATCCTAACCCACAAGTGATGACTAAGGGTAGTCCCGATGAGGATTTCTCCATTATGGTTTCGTTTGATTCCTTGTCTAGTGACCCAGATACAGCCGAGACTCAGTTGAAGAACATGGTTCAGTTGGTTCAGTTGGATCGTAACGGCATCATGGATGTAAACAAGCTGCTTGAGTTTGCTGCTTCTTCCATCAATCCTATCTTTGCCGACTATGTATTGCAGCCAGTTGAAGAGTCGCAGCAGAAGGTGGCGAAGAACGTCACTGATGACCTTGCTAAGATATTCGCTGGGATTGAAGTCCCCGCGCAACCGAACGGCGCACAGATTGCAATGCAGATGGTTCAGGCATACGTTCAACAACCCGATGTTGCGGCTAGGGCGCAGTCTGACGAGGCTTTCGCTGCTCGCTTGCAGAAGTATGCAGGAGCCTACCAGTTCCAGCTACAACAAGCCCAGAATGCTGAAATCGGAAAAATTGGAGTTGCTCCCGCTGAAATGGGTGGTATAAATCTTCAAGACATGAATCAACAATAATGCCTAAATACGGAGACATAAACCCAATAAATAACCTTATTTTTGTTCAGCGAGGTTCCACATATCCAAACGGAGAGTATTGGGTTTCAAGAGAAGTCTTTGATAATAGAAAGAAAACTTTACGTAATCAACAAAAAGAAAAACTTAGGTCAAATCCAGAATACGCAATAAATATAAAGGAAAAAGCTAAGGAAAGAGGAAGTCGGGTTGAAGTAAAGAAAAGACGTGTTGAGATCCACAAGATCAAGATGAAAAATGATCCGATTTACGCCATTAAATTCTTAACAAGAATGCGATTGGCGGCGTTGAAAAAAAGAAACGGAACAAACAAGTCCATCCCCTCTAGGCGGATGCTTGGAGCAGACCCATATATTTGCAAGCGGTTTCTAGAAGATCAATTTATTGACGGAATGAGTTGGCAGAATAGGGGTGATTGGCACATTGACCATTTTTTCCCAATAAGTCTTGCTAAAAACGAAAAAGATGTCCGTGTATTTTCTCATTTCACAAATATTCGTCCTTTATGGGCATCAGAAAATTTGATTAAACATGACACACCTCCATCTCCACAGGAAATGATTATGCGTGACCAATGGGTTGAGGGTTGGATAAAAACAAACTTCCAGCTACAACAGGCTCAGAACGCCGAGATTGGACGTATCGGAACAGCACCCGCCGAGATGGGTGGGGTAACAACTCAAGGAATGGAACAATAACAATATGAAACAAGGACTCTATTCAAACATCGCAGCTAAACGCAAACGCATCGCAGCCGGAAGCGGAGAGAAGATGAACAAGGTTGGCAGCAAGAAAGCACCTACTGCGAAAGACTTCCGCGACTCAGCTAAAACCGCTAAGAAAAAGTGAACAGGCTCAACAGTGACGTAGCCCGATGTGATGGCGAATGGGTTGAGGACGGCGCGGATTCCGGCTGGCGTGAAGGTTGCGAGACCTGCCTACGCAGAACCGCCCCTCGTCCAGAACAATACTCGCTGATTATTCCCCCTGCCATACTTGCTTTTTTCTGCGAATATCTGATTGAACCATAATGGAAAAGAGATTTACAAAAATAGTCACCAATCCCGCCACGGGACGCAAAAGAACCGTGAAGTTCGGGCAAGCTGGCAAGGCTGCTGATGGCGGAGATCGGATTCGTCCAGGCACAGCCAAGGGGGATGCTTATTGCGCCCGTTCCGCCAAGATCAAAGGTGACTGGAAGTCAGACCCCAACTCACCAAATAACCTTTCCCGCCGCAAGTGGAAATGTCGCGGAAGTAAATCAATGAAATAACTTCATCCGTAATCCCTCTTAACAATGGATCGACTGCGAATCAACGCATGAACTTGCAGGACGCTGCAAACTAGGTGTTCATATCTCAAAAATAACATGAGAGACTACAAAAAAGAGTATCAAGAATATCACGGGAAGCCAAAGCAGATCGCTCGCAGGGCTGGTCGTAACGCTGGACGTGCCAAGGCTGTGAAGCTGGGTATCGCATCCAACGGAGACGGCAAGGATGTTCACCACAAGAACAACAACCCGAAAGACAACCGCGCTAGCAACCTCGCCTCTACCTCCGTAAGCAAGAATCGCGGGTTTCCTCGCACAGCAAAAAACAAGCCTAAAGGACGACTCAAATGACCCCGCTACCTAAGCCAACCATCCAGCAAGCCGTTAACGCTCTATCCGACCGTGACGAGTTCAAAGCAATTATCCAGTTCATCCAAGACGAGCGCGAGAGATTCTTTGCCGACCTTCGCCAGTGTGTAGATACCAACGAGGTAATGAAGATCGTAGGCAGCGTTTCAACCTTGGATGAGCTTCTTTCCTTGTTGAAAAAAGAAGGTTGACTTTTCAACACTCTCTGCTTTTATTGCTTCGCCGTTTCGTTTTCGGCGTGTTTGTGTGTTCAGAGAGCCGTAGGGGTTAATCCTCTACGGTTCTTCTGTTTGAACAGGTCGATACACTGAACGCTGCGCGTCAGTGATCTTGGCTGTTCGGCGAAAAGCACGCGCATGTTTTTGCGTCGGTGTGCTTCCAGACTCCGACCGGATAAACCATCGGGTCTTGCTCGCGCCCGTATCCGGCGCGTCGGTATGACATCGCCCATTTTATGTTTGGACGCCAACCGCACCGGCCTTGCTTGCTTGGATGCACACGCATGGTTTGTGAGTCGCGGTGCGGATCATAGTGTTTGCAGTTGCCACAAATCGCCGAACAAGGCGCTGCACCTAATGACTGCCCCGCGAGCGGTTCAGGTGATTCGAGTGTCAGTATAGGGGCAGTCATAGGTGAGCTTGGTCGTTCTCGCTATAAATTTTCCTCTGACGGACAGCTTCAATGCCGTCTTGGTCGTCTTCAAGTTGGGATAGAGCGTTGGCGAGCGTAGCAGCCCCGATCTTCTCCACCTCATCATAAGGAGCCATCGACCACCCTGCGATGTAGTCAGCGATCTCCTTAATCGTGTAGGTTTGAACGGCTATCGGGCGTTTTCGGCACTGGTCAGCATGAGCGCATGCAGGGTATCCGCAGTCGTATCCGGAGTTCGGGCAGTTAAATTCTTTCGGCATATTTTCGGTTCGTTTCAGGTTATCAGGCTTGCGAGGTTTATTGGAGTCGTAATCTGGACTCCATCCTACGTGTCCTACTTGGAATTTATCGTTCATGTTTTTGTGTTGCGTGGTTAGTTTCCCTTTTCTCTCAGTCAAATCAAGAAGAATCAGTTCGCTTCGCTCAAAAAGATTCTCCCCGAGAGGATAAAGCCAAACCGATCTCTTAGGGCTGCGTTGCCGCATTCCTATGTTCCTTGGTTCACCATGCAGAACCCCTGCTTCCAGAGACCTGATTCGGTTTTACGCTCTTCCCCCCGTTTCGGATTTTTGCCGTTACGGATGCTAGATGACAGATCGGAGTCAGAGCTAGCCGCGAGCCTAATGGTGATGAAGTCTTGCGACCCCTTTGCCCGTTCTCATGGCTGACTCGTTCCAAGAGAAACTAGCCTAAATGAAAAGGACTAGCACGAGGAGGTAGGAAAACCCGTGCTAGTCCTTTAAGCCATGCGATCAAGCGGCGGCGTGGAAAACTTTAACGATGAGTCCTACCTCTCGTCGGCAGAAATCTACGCAGGTTTTTCTGACAACGCAAGAAAAAGTTTCAATGAATTTTTATCCCCTTAACATCACTATTGACAACAGCAACAAATTTGCGTTAGTGTGCTGCAAATCGCACCGCCGAGCGTAAATGGCGTTTCCAATATGAGCAATCCAGAAGCTACCGCTGAAGCTATCGAATCAGTGTCTAACCTGTCATTTGAAGAGCTTGTAGCTCAGAGAACGGCAAGACAAAATCCAGAACCTGAATCCGAGGAGCAACCCGAAGAAGAAGTAACCGAAACCGAGGAGGAAGAGATTCCCACCGAAGAAGAGGAAACCGAAACAGAGGAAGAACCCGAAGAGGAGGAAGAGGAAAGCGAAATTGATCTACTGTCGTTGACCACGGAGCAGATTCAATCTTTAGCCAAAAAGGGGAAGAGCCGACTCCTTCAACGGATTGGCGAGCTAACCGCTCAGAAGAAAGCCCTGGAGGAAAAGATTCAGTCTCAACCGGAAATCAAGGAAGTCCCTCAAGAACAAAATCCATTCCGCGAAATACAGTCATTCGATGACCTAAAGGCGAAATACAAGGAGCTTGAGAAAACCCTTGATTCAACTGATGAACTATTGGAGGAATACGAAGATTATCGTGCTGAAGACATAATCCTAGTTGGAGACCGCGAGTTCACCAAGCAGCAGATTCGTAAAGCTAACCGAAACGCACGTGAGGCGTTGACCAAATACATTCCAGCGCAACAGGCACATCTCCAGCAGATTGCCCAGATGGAACAGCTAAAAGGTCAATACATCGCTGCGGCAGAAAAAGAAGTTCCCGATATTAAGGACGAGTCCACAACCGTCGGGAAACAATTCAAGGATTTAGTGTCTGACCCGCTTATCGAAAAGCTACGCAAACAAGTTCCTGAAATTGGCTACCAAATCGAATACATCCTGGCTCATGCTGCCAACTCCATCCATGGAGGAACGAGAATCAAGAAGCAACCTGCGGTGGGGACTAAACTGAAAGTCAGTCCATCTCCGTCCCCATTTGGAGCGGGTGCTGCGAAGTCCTCGACATCCCCCAAGGCAAAGGTGACGGACGCATACAGCCGCTTTGAAAAGAGTGGGAGTCCGGAAGAATGGGTTGCTGCTAGAATCGCTAAATACAAGTAAATTCAACCAACTAAGAAAATGCCTATCTCAAATACATATCAGCCATCAGCCCCCGCCGCCAAGTCCGGTCAGGGTTCCGCCGTCTCCAACCGTGAGGATTTAAGCAACGAGCTTTCCATCCTTGCCCCAGAAGAGACTCCTATCCTTTCGCTCTGCGGCAAGGGTAAAGCATCTGCCACCTACACCGAGTGGACTGTTGACAGCCTCGCATCCCCCGCAACCACGGGTATCAGCGAAGGTTCCGACGTTACCTCGTTCTCCGACAAGTTCGCGGATCGCGCCCGTCTTGGAAACTACATCCAACTCATGCGCCGTGACTACATTGTGTCCAACCTCCAGCAAGCCGTCACCAGTGTCGGACCAGCTAACGTGGCACAAGCGGAAGCGAAGTCCATGCGTGAAATCAAGCGCGACATCGAAGCAACCATCGCCTCCGATAACGAGATGACGGTTGAGAACGGTGCTGGCACTCCTTACGGAATGCGCGGTCTTGGTAAGTGGATTCAAACCACCGCCCAAGCAACCAACCCAGTCCCCGCTGCTTATCGCACCCCTTCTGGTTCGATTGTTTCTTCTACGCTCACTGAAACTACGTTCAACGGAATCATCGGTTCTATCTTTTCCCGTAACGGTGAGATGAACAGCCTGACTCTTGTTGCTAACGTTGCACTTCGCCAGCTTATCAGCAACTTCACCCGTTCGACTACTGCTGCTAGCAGCCAGACATACCACGTTAACCAAGACGCTACGAGCAAGCAGATCACCCTTTCGGTGAACCTGTATGACTCAGACTTTGGTATCATCAAGATCGTGAACGGCAATCCTAGCTGTATGCCAACTGGTTCGACCAACGTGGGCTACGTCCTCAATCCTAAGTATCTGGGCTTCAACACCCTGATTCCTATGGGTGCTACTCGTCTTGAGAACCAAGGTGGTGGCGAGCGCGGCTTCATTGACGTTGCTGGAACGCTTGTCTGTAAGCATCCTCAAGCCCACGGTAAAATCGCATACTAACCTAAACTAAGAAACAAATATGAAAGTTACTAATCAAGAAGTATTCAACGGGTTCACCGACATCCACAAGCTAACCGCTGCTGACATCACTGCTATTGGCACTGGTGGACAGCGCACAATCGCCCTCGTCCCTCCTGGTGGCGTGGTGACTGCCTGCGGCGTGTTTGAGGTAACGGACTTCGCTGGAACATCGACTAACCTCACCCTTGACGTTGGTGTCACTGGTGCAGACCCCGATGATTTCATCGACGCGCTTGACCTCGATGGTTTGACCAAAGCTGCCTTCAACACTGGAGACGTTCTTGTCAACACCGCTGCTGGTTATTACATCAACAACACGGCATCCGCTGTGCCTGTTCTTATCGAACCTATCTTCACCGGAACTGTGACTGGTGGTGAGTGGTATATCGGAGTTAAGATCCTTGATCTTGGACTCCTTGCGTCCAACGCCTAAACCCAAACTGGGGAGGGGGGGTAAAATCTCCCTCCCCTTTCTTTCTTTATGCTGGTTGACGAAGAAATCAATGCTGCCCTTGTCCGTGAGCTATGCTCTGGACGCAAGTTCATAGAGAGCTTGGAGAAGCGCAGGGAGATTGAAGCTGCTGCTGAAGCAAGAAAAATGCGTGAAGTGAAGTCCATCGCGGGAAAGCCCGTTGGTTCTATTCCGCAACGTGAGTATCTGTTACTCGCAAACAAATACGGAAGTGAGTGCTGGGATGACCGCACCTTTGTCCGTGACTTTTTCAAATCACAATCACACCTTAAAGCTGGCAACATTTGATGCAAACGAGAACCTACGCTGAACTGCTTTCTTTGATCCAGTCACTAAGCGGGGTTGTCTTTGCTAACCTTGAGCTTGGGAGGATTAAGGCTTCGATTAACCGCAGGGCGTTGAGGGCTTATCGCTCGACTAACTACTGGCCTCGCTTTCTAAAAATTGGTGAGGAGCGCGCTGTGACTAGCGATGTAGTTCCCTACACTGAGTCGGGCAAGAGTGCTATTGACACTTACTTGCGTATCCATGTGCAAGCTCCGTATGTGACCACTTCCGTTCAGGAGTATGACATTATGGTAACGGCAGATGGGGCTAAGTTGGTGGCTGGGAATACCGCACCTACTTCGGCGTTTGTTACCTACAAGGCGCAACTTACCGATACTTACGGTGACGGGGTGGGTGAATCCACCTCCATCCCTGCTGAGTGGTATCAATACATGGCGCATGGAACGTATGCGGATTACCTTCGCGCTGAAGGACAACAAGAGAAGGCGGCGTTGGCAGACCAAGAGGCGGATATGCTGCTTCAAGAGGAAATGATTCGCATTGACGAGCAACACACCTTACAGCTTGTTGCAAACCGGATATTCACAAACGCTAACATGCAGATGCGCTACTAATGAACTACTCACTTGGAAATATGCTTGGCGGGGGCTTCGTCGGTGGTCTTGACCCAGACGCTGAAGGATACATTGATGCAGTTGTCGCTGCTGGTGGGACGGTTAGTGGGACGCAGAAAAACGCAATCAATACTTTCTACAAGACGGGGAAAAGCGACGGCTGGTATTCCTCGCTGAAGCGTATGTATCTACCGATTTGGGGAGTGGCTGCGCCGAATGCTATTGACATGATTGAGCTGGGTAGCGGGACGTTTGTAGGCACGGTGACGCAGGGTGCGGGGTTTGTGCAGGGGGACAATTCCACTGGGTATTTCAATACCTCAACTGCTTTGCATTCAGTTGGGTTAAATGGGACGCAGGGTATGCACGGTGTTCTGTCTTTGGATGACATTGGAACTGACAACGTGGGTTGTTTTGTTGCGACAAATCGGATGTTTCTTGTCAACGGGGCTACCATCACGTCACAGATGGTTCTAAACACTACAACAACCGCAGTTCTATCAGTCAACTTCACTGGGGTAATCGTTGCCAGTCGGACTTCTGCAACCTCTCATACACTTTATCGCCGCAGCACTGCCAGTGGATTTCAAGCTAGTGCGGAAAATACTACGACAGAGTTGTTGAATCTACCAAACGTCGCTCCTTGGTTTGCTGGTGCTGCAAACAATAACGGAACTCCGCTTCGTGGCACTGTAACAGGAAGGCAGGGGGCATACTTTTTTGGTGACGGATTAACTTCCGCGCAAGTCACCGATTTCAGTCTGGCTCTCAAGAACCTCTGGGAGGGGGCAACCGGACTCACACTGCCATGATCGGATTCGTCGTCACTCCAGAGCAAGCCGAAGCCGCCAACGCTGCCATTGCAGAAGCGCAGACAAGCCGTGGAATGCCCGTGTTTTGGCTGGCTGGGAGCTACCCAATCTACACCGGAGAACACGCAGGAAGTTGCTTCGTGCCGTGCGATGACGCGACACTCTCAACTCCACTTATCGGACACCC
>Ga0208364_1000304_pt1 | contig 11632 bp, 13 predicted proteins | sample LakMenEpi08Jun12_FD_150680 | JGI IMG/M metagenome (GOLD analysis project Ga0208364, IMG submission 150680) | Freshwater microbial communities from Lake Mendota, WI - 08JUN2012 deep hole epilimnion (SPAdes) | ecosystem: Environmental > Aquatic > Freshwater > Lake > Epilimnion/Euphotic zone ...
GAAGCGTGTATCCATTTCCATACTTGAAATCGGTATTCACTTTGCACGGCGGTGAGTGATTTGTTTCGGTAGCGACCGCCGAAATAGCCCCGCATTAGTGCGTGGCTGCCCACACGTGGTAATTCGCGCAGGGGCACATTGCCATTTGTGATATGGGTAAAGAATTGGTAACCGAAGCTATTTTCTTTTGCGATGGGGTAAAACTTTCTGTAATCGACCATCCATTCTTGATAGGAATACGGGTTGGCGCCAACGGGAAGATAATGTTGAAATACGGCTTCCAGGTAGGAGCCGCTGCGAGCGCTGAAGGGGTAGTCCCGGTTCTCCAGCAGCACTGCCGGGCCCACCCCCAATACGGAACTCCCATTCACCCCATCGGTATAGTTGAATGCAGGCGTTAGCGGTTTAGAATATTGAACACGGTAGGTGTTATTGAAATTGAGGGATAGTCCGGCATACCACTTTCCTTTCAATAAACGATAGATGCGGTTTTCGAAGAAGGTGCGCCGATACCGAAACTCCCAATATTCGTTTTCGGGTACTGTTTCCATACCGATGCCCCAAACACGTTCTTCAAAAGAACTATAGCCTGTTCTGCCCCGATGCACCCATTTTTCTCCCTTGGTAAATACTTGCCAAGCTGCGGAAAAGTCCAGCTGTTGCATGGTAGAATAGGTAACGAGACCATATATAAATGAGCCACGTGCTTCTTTGTTTTGGCTGGCATTCTTATCTTTCGCATTAAAGAAATAATCGAGCGAGACCCCCACGCGAATGCCGGTTTCCGGACTGGAAGTAACGATGGGTATGGGTATGATGGAAAAGTTGATAGCCGACAGCGAGTCGGGATTCATGAGATTGCGAAGTGTTTTTCTAGGCTCGGGACCTGTGGTGTCTATAGTGGCATTTGCGGTTAGTGGTATTGCAATAATGCAGCTGATATACAAAGCAGCCATTAAAAAGGGCCGGTGAAAAAAAAATCTTTGCCAGCAGGCGGTAGAATGGGAGGGCACTGGGTAAATTTGACTGCAAGTTGGGTATTTTTCGTGTAAAGTGGTGTGGTGCCGTAATTTTAACTAATAAAAAAGTTTTTTATCCTCATTTTCCCCCGTAAAGCCTCCAGTAGAACCTTTATTTTTTGTATTAATTTGATATTAAACGCGATGAAAGCAATTTACTTTTTTCTAATGATGGGGATAGTTGCATGTAATCAACCTTCCACTAATTAAATATACACGTCGCTATTCTCCCTTTGCACCCTATTCGAAAAATAAGCAGAACCGTAAAGAGGGTGAAAAATTTTTGAAGAATCCGTTGAAATAAAATTCTGGCTCAAGCTGCATGGTATAATTGCGAACACCAGGTAAACTAAACTTAAAAGTATTAGGCTCAAACCAGTTTCCACGCCTGCCTACCAGATAGCCGAGAGAGAAATTCTGAACAAAAGACCAACCACCCTTCTCCGGTTTGTCATACTCTACCTTTCGAAGGGTAATAAAATCATTTCTATCTGTTCTCAACTGATTGCTTTCTCGGGAAAATAAAAAGTAGGGCTCCCACATCAGATATACACGATGATCATTCCATTTATTGTCTGAAATCACATAACTCAAACCGGTAGCAAAAGAAGGTGCCAATGCCCCTCGCACATATTGCAAACTGCCATATATTGCAGGTAACACTTTCCCCTGATTGTTCGTAGTACTGTAATAAGCACGCTTCCCCATCTTTTTTAAAGACTCCACACCAGGATTGATTATCACCCCCTGGGAAAGATCAAAAAGTGCAGAGACAGTTTCCCGCTCATTTATTCTCGAAATAACATCCGCAGTAAAATACTTTCTTAGCAGGCCAACAGAAGAATCCATCACCTGTGTCGGCAAACTATATAAATCCCTTAAATAATTTACGTGCACTGAAATAAATCCGGCCGCAAACCTCCTGAAGCTCTTCTCATTATTGGAATAAAAACTGATGCGCAATGTATCCTGATCTATCTTAAAATTTTGTAAAATTCCCTGCTGATAAACCATTGTATTTTGATTCGATTCGTGGGAAATAGTTCTTATCTCTACTTTTTGATCAATGGGTATAGCATCTATCCTCCTCGCAATATTGTCAACGGGTGTAGAATCTACAATACCTCTAATTGCCTGTAAACATTCTCCTAGCAGTGAGTCAAGATTAGGCAAACTATTGAGGTGCTGCAAATTGGTCAATCCTAACTGTATCCTGGCCTTGGATTTCGGCATTCGAAAAACGAAAATTGCTCGCGCATAACCAGGTGGTATCGTGTTAAACCGCATCTCTGTAGCTGAGGGGTAATCATAAGTCTGTACTAAAACTTGCGCAAACATAGTACTGCCAATTCCTGTAAGTAGCAGGATCAAGAAAAGAGTCTTTTTCATGGTTTTATTCTTTTATTCCAGTTGTATTTGGATAATGGGTGGGCTGTAATGAAATTCTCCACTTAGATTTATGATCATTTGGAAGCGGTGCCTCAAAATTCGGAAGGGGTTTTTCTTCTTGCATTAATTCAACTGCCATCGTAGATGAACGCTTCTCATCATTGGCATGTAATACCGGCATGCCGTTAGTAGACTTCCTGATTACCGGATTTTTTCTCCAGTAATTCACTGCTGCGTTTTGATTCAAGTGCTGATCAGACGTCCTGATCACCTGAGGTAAGGGCATGTTGATTTGCCTGCTCTCAATTTTTTCATCAGGTTTTGGCAATTCAGCAACTACGGCAACGTCTGGTATTGTAACAGAAGGCTCATGGGATTTAGAAGGCTGAAGAATGTCAAGCGCTGACTTATTGTTAACCGTTTGGATTAACTGTTTTTTCCTATTTTTTTGTTGGAAAATAGTTGATGATTGTTTCCCTTCCTTTACCTGTACTGTGGAAATCGAGGGTTGACTTTCTGCAGGTATTTGGATTGTGACGGACTTTTGAACTGGATAATTGAACCGGTACCAATAAACACCGGTTCCCAAAAGTAAGAGCAATGAGGCAGCCGCCATCCAATTTACCAAGGGACGCCCCCTTTTTGTGCTTGTTTTTGACTCCAGCACTTGTTCAAGCTCAGCCCAGATTGTTTCACTTCCCTCTGGAAGACCGGGTTGAAATGATTCCCATTCATCAATCCTGGTACCTAGTTTATGATTGTTGTGCTGCATGATTTCCATAATTATTTTGTTCTATAATAAGACGCTGCATATGCCGCTTCGCTTTATTCAGCTGACTTTTACTGGTCCCTATACTTATCCGCAGTAGTTCTGCAATTTCTTCATGGCTATATGCTTCAATAACAAATAAATTGAAGACCGTTCTGTAACCAACGGGCAACTTTGACAAGCAAGCCAAAATGGTCTTTACTTCCATGGAGGAGTAGATTGATTCATCCACTGATTCTTCTTCTGCCTGATCTTCCGCCAAAACAACCAGCAACCTGTGACGGGCCCGAATGTTTTCCAGGCATTTGTTTACCATGATTTTCTTCATCCAGGCGATGGTGGAGGGGTCATTTATGAAATTAAACTGTGGCAGCGCCTGATAAATCTGTAAAAATCCATTCATCATGGCTTCCTCTGCTTCTTCCCGGTGCTTAAGGTAACGCTGGCACAACAACAGGTAGCGATGGGCATAGCCGTCAAACAAATACCGCTGAGCCGTGATGCTGCCTTTTGCACATTCAAATATGAGCTGTCTTAATTCCATGTATACCAATATAATGCAAGAAAACTATTTCGGGTTGCCTGGAACTTACATTTTTTTTGGGGGTTGGTAATTGTAAGTTAAGAATATTTACTATACTGATCTCCTTTTCAGTAATAGCGTGTGAATCCAGTAGTTACAAATCGACTAAAACAAAGGCGGTGGAATTAAGCCTTGAAAGCAATTAAAAGTATAATAAATCCAAATCAACAAGGCAATCAAGATTTGTTGTTTATGAGGATAGGGTAGTAGTGGAGTAATACGTTGTTTTGTTTTGGGATTTCAGCAATGAAATCATTTCCTGTCACTAGTTTTTTCCTCCTAAACATTAGTAGTCCCATTTAATATCTTTTCACCCCTTTCCTTTCAACCCAAAAGTAGAACCCATGGCAGAAATCCCGATGAAACAAGAAAGCCAGGGCGTTTGTGTCAGTTCCCCAACCAAAGATTCGCCGCCGGCAATCCTTTTTTACAGTATAGGAACGCGAATTACTGCATGTAAGAGAGAAGTGTAGAAGAAAGCCTGTGAGAAGTTCTGCCACCCCACTCAAGTGCGGGGTTAGTTGGCTTGAAAGAGAGCAATTCTATTTCCTTCAGTGTCTTCAAATTCAGCAACAAGTCCAGTTCCGTTATCTGTTATAGGATAGAGCATTTTTCCGCCATTTGAAATTGCTAGTTGTAAGGTCTCATTAATACTTTCTGTTGTAAAGTAAATTAGAACTCCGTCTTTAGTTGGTTTGTAGATTTCACCTTTTGCTAAAGCTCCGGAAATTCCTGATTTTTCATCAGCAAAGGGGAATAATGCCATTTCATTGTTGTCTATAAATTCTTTCTCAAAAGAAAAATGAAATACAGCCGTATAAAACTTTATAGCTCTGTCGATGTTGTTAACGGGTATTTCAAAATAAACAACCGGGTTTGATTTTTTACCAAAAGTGGAATTCACAGATTGCTTTGTTGTTGATTTTGGTTTCTCGCCACAATTGGTTAGTGCTATAATCAGCAATCCAAACAGTAATGATGTCAATATATATTTAGTAGTATTCATTCTGCCTAGGCGGTAAAGTTACGTATCACTTTTCAATAATCTTTCCATTGTTTTGCATACAGTTGATAAAATTTTTATGATGCAAATAGTGCAGCAATGTTACGATTTTAGGCTGTTATCGCTTATTAAATTAGTCTTAGAAATTTTATTTTAGTGTGCTAATTTAAGTCCGACAATACCCATTACAATCAAAAGTGCAGATAACATTCTCCAGATACTTGCAGAATCGCCAAAAAAAATTATTCCAATCACTAAAGTACCTACGGCACCTATTCCCGTCCACACAGCATACGCAGTTCCAATAGGAATGGTTTTTTGAGCAAGCCATAAGAGTGCCCCACTCAAACTCATGGAAGTTATTGCGATTACTAATCCTAATCCCTTTGAAGGCATGGTCTGGGATAATTTAAGTCCCAACGGCCAACCAATTTCAAAAAGGCCTGCCAAAATCAAATAAATCCAGTTCATATAGTTAGTTTTTTGTTAACTTCTTTTTCAATTATTTACCATTGAAATATGCTTTTTTGGTAATTATTTTACCTGTCTAATTTTTTCGCAGCGCAATTAATACAGGTAGAAATTCGCTTTTTTCAAATGGGGTTATGAATTTTTGTTTATAGTTGGTAATGTGGCCATTTATGTAATAAGCGCGATTATCCATCGGGTACCACGAAAACTTGAAGTGGACTGCAAATCTCTACAACTAGGGGAAACCCTTATTGAATTTATTGAGTGGTTGTGCAGGTATTTTTTTCTCATTTGTCTTTTCCAAATCGATATCTTAATCCCCATGAACTTTGCAACAGTGTAGCACTTTCAAAATCTATTGTTGGCTGAAACTCAATGTGGAATGAGAACTTATCGAGTTTCTCAAATGGAGAAAATTGAACACCAATTGGTACAACTATTCCATTAAAATAATTTACATTACCACCAAGGCCTACATAAATATTATGTTTATCCTTTTTTACAATATTATAACATAACACCAATTCAGGGGTTATGTTATCTAGTGTTGTATTACTATACAACCTTAATTCACTCCAAAATCTTTCTGTAAAGTTATATCCCAATCCAATTTTTGAAAGAGAGGATGAATAATATGAAATACTCATTTGAGAAAATCCCTTATTATTAAGAAGACTGAGAAATCCCAATAGAATTAATATTTTAGCTTTTTTTGTCATGTCAGTAATATTGAATTATAAATAACTTGTGTCGGCTACCCTAAAATTCGTAATATAAAACAGAATACAATTTTCTTTTTCAGATTGTTTGTGGTTGACTTTATTTTTTAAAATCTTTTTCCAATCGATAATCCCAGCCAGGGAAACAAGGTATATTTGTTGGCAACTGGGGTAATACTAATTCGCCACATTACATCTTTAGTTGTATGTTTTCTGTAACCAATACTGGGAATAAAATTCACGAAATGTTCACCATTTGAATTTTTTGCGTCACCTAATAATTTCCCATCAATACGGGTAAAAGTTGCTCCAAGACCTGCGTCAATAAAGGATTGGTTGTTTTTTAGTTTGAAAAGATAGTTGATCCCAACTGGTATTGTCAAGTAAAAAGCATCCTCAGTGTAAAAACCAATACCAACTCTAAAGCCAATTCCAGGTTGTTTTGTCAATTGCCTTTCGTAATTCACAGATGCAAAAAGGCCATTACCACCGGCTTCCAAATAAATGTCGTTTCTTTTAAAATTTTGCTGTGCATAAGAACAAACTATTATTCCTGAAAGGGCTAGTAATAATGTCAACTTTTTCATAGGATGTTTTGGGTGTTTTTAATGTAAATTTCCTTGTTTTTATTTTCTACTGTTTGTCGCATAAACATCCAAATTCCAGTGAATATGACTAGCAGAATTTCGGTGCAATCAAATATAAGTTAATTATAATAAAATATTGCATAATGGATTTACCGCTAAAGGCATTTCCATATACCTACTAACATTTTGCAATAATTATGCCAATTTGGCTTTCTGATTCAGTAACACCACAGTAAAATGTATGCTGGCATTCAGTGCTTTAAATACCTTTAATATTGTTTCAAATCTGGCATCTGTTAAACTGTTCTCTAGTTTAGAAATTTGCGCTTTTTGAACACCCACCAGTTGTCCAAGTTCTTCCTGTGTTAAATTCCTCGCTAATCGTGCTTCTTTAATGGCTTCACCGAGCAAATCAATACGAAGTTCCTGTTCAAAAGCCTCCCGCTTGGGAGTTCCGCGTTTTCCGATGTGTTTTGCAGTAATTTCTTCTAAGCTGTATGTTTTTAATACTTGCTTGCTCATGCTTTCTTGATTTTTAATTCAAAATATATTTTTCTTACCTGTTCTGCTTTATCCAAATCAGTTTGCGGAGTTTTATCCGTTTTTTTAATCAGTCCATGAGTTACAATTACAATCGTATTTGTTTTCTTTTTCTTTTAGGCTTCATTAAATTTGTTCCTAGCGTAGTCGCCGAATGATAATGAGGGACTGCGCGCCTTTGCGAGGAGGATTCTCATTCTAAACCGTGTAGTACGCCTAGTCGCACTACACGGGGGAAAATCTAATAAAATCAAACTCAGACTCATGCTCCTCCGGCGCACAGGCTCACGCTGTTTTTAGGGGCTGCTCGCCTTTGCGAGGAGGATTCTAATATAATCACACTCAAACCCAAACTCACACTGTATTTCCATGGCGTGCAGTCTCTCACTGCGTTCGGTGGCTACACTGGGAAGATTCTAATATAATCACATCTGCTATTTTTCATCAAAGGTATAGTTTCTTTATTAGGAAACAATTGTAATTGCTTTGACCGTAAAAATCACTGTGTATTGACAACTATTTATGCGTATTTATACTTAGTTAGATTCTGCTAATTCACCCAAATTTCATCTCTGCCTTACTATCAACATCACCAACCCAAACCGGATTATCAATTTTTGTCGCTTTTTTACCACTTACTCATTTTCAGTTATCATCAACTTTACAGTTCAAAACAATACCTATATGCAACGCAAACAATTTCTCTTATCCACGATGCTGGCAGCACCGGCCCTAGCTTTTTCAAATGTGTTAAGTAAAAATAACCCTAACTCAAACCCCCAACCCTTTGTAGTAGATGCCGGGAAGTCACGTTTTGGGGATGTAGTGAAATTTTTGGGTGTACATCCCAACGATTTGAAGATTTCTTCTAAAGATACCGCAGGGGCTTTATCCGTTTTCGAGTACGTTGGTTTAGGTAAAGTAGGCCCTATGATGCACCTCCATTTTAAGCAAGACGAGATATTTACCGTGATAGAAGGGCAATACCGATTTGTAGTAGATAAGGAGACCCATGTACTTGGGCCCGGACAAACCATCTTTCTTCCAAGAGGAGTGCCCCATACCTGGATCCAACTGAGCGACCGCGGAAGGCTAATTTATATGCTACAACCAGCCGGTAAAATGGAGGAATTCTTTAGCTATATGAATAACCTAAAGGAAAGACCCAGTCAGGCTGAAATGGATCGAATCCATGCGGAACACGATATGAAAGTGGTAGGGCCGCCATTGGAGTTGTGACTTTGCCGCATGCCTTCTAGGTAGAATTCCCGAAATATGCCTAACTTACTAATAACTCATCTACATTGTTGCTAAAGGACTTCATACCAGCCCCAGATGTTCAGGAGTTTGTTCAACTCTATCGCATCGTTCATTTCCGTTTCGCTCCGGGTATGGAACCTCCCCCTAAAGCCTATCCGCCGAGGCCAGAACATTGTTTGGCCTTCTATCCATTCGATACCGAAACAGTACAATACACCAACTCAAACCGAAGGGAACAGCATATACCTATTGTACTATACGGACAATTTGATCAAGTAACCCACCGGATGATTGGCAACAATTTTATGGTATTCCAGGTTATTTTTTATCCCGGGGCCCTGTATCGACTAACCGGCATGCCCTCTTCAGAAATCCATAACGAATATATAGATGCTACTACCGTGTTTGGTAATCAACTGCATTTGGTGAATGAGCAGATGGCGCTTGCAAAAGATTATTTAGCAATGATTGATGTGGCCAATGATTTTATTCGGCAACTTATCAAAATAGGTAAAAAACCCAAACGACCTATTGATGATGCCTGTTCACTTTTATTGCGATCAGAAAATTATTCGGTAGCAAAAATCGCAAAGGAATCTTTCGTGAGTGTGCGGCAATTGGAACGGCAATTTATAGAACGAACCGGAATTAATCCCAAATTGTATGAACGTATTATCCGGTTCGATAAGGCATTTCGACTAAAAAATTCCCGTCCACAGTTCGATTGGTTGCGGATTGCTGTTGAATGTGGTTATCACGATTACCAACATCTGGCGAAGGCCTACAAAGATTTTACAGGACTGAGTCCTACCGGCTTCCACGCTATTGAAGATAAAGCTCCGGAGCGATTGTTTGGGTTAAGTGAAGGGTTTTATAATCGTGAGTAACAATTGGGCAATACCATCTTTTTTATACAAAATGTTCTGCACCAGAGCTACATTCACATTTATGCAGCACGTAATCGTTATAAGCCTTAAGTTAAATCTGGCCACAAAAAAGTGGTAGTATTATACTCGGATGCAAATAATTTGGTATGTTTATGTGTAATTTCTATTTGGCCTCATCGGTTTGTATACTAAAATCCCAACAGGTATGAAAAGTCTATTTTTCCCACTGATGTGCATTTTACTGGTTTCTTGTGATAGATTTAATTCCGATTCAGCTTTGACAATTTCTCCAAAAGTAAAAAAAATCACTCCCATTGGTATAACCTCAGTTGACGAAATTATACAACCTGGCATAAAAAGTTTAGATAACAAAGAACTTACTGTCTTTTACAAGATTATTGTAGATGCCAGTGATAACGAAGAAAAACAACGGGAAAAGATGTACCAATTACAAAGAAAATTTAATCTTCCCTTTGCCCGACAGTTTATTGACTTTAATATGAGTGGTTCATTTACTTATATAATTGAAAGAGAACCATCTATCATTGATCGGGCTAGTCAAAAAATTACAAAAGATGGTGTTCCCTCTTTCCCCATTGATCTCTGCTTAAATAGATCTGTCCCCAAATCTGATATGATTCCCACAAATAATGTCCCGCTTCCAGTTATACGATTCGATTATTGCTTTGCTTCCTGTCCTTTAAATTCATCTGATAAATCCGTTGTTTTGATTATTGAAACCTATCAATCAAAAAAAGTGGCAGACAGTATGCTTACCCTAGTAAAGAAATACGAAAAGAATGCATACCTTTCTATAGAGTCTTTTCACTTTATTTCTGAAATTTTTGAGCAAAATGATTTGGTATCCAATCAATAAGTAATCGGTGTTTGCTTGTGTTATTGGTTTTTTCCTTCTCATGCTCCAGAGGCTCACACCCTCACTTTTTTTTCCCGGGTTTTGCACTTCCACGTTAGCGGAGAATACTTTATTTTAATGTTTCAAATCCATGATTTATTAGTAAATTCAAACCTGAAAACCCTATAATTCCTCAGTAGACTATTAACTAAAATCCCTTCAGGTATGAAAAATCTATTTTTTCTTTCCTTTTTCATTTTACTGGTTGCTTGCAGAGATTTTAACCCCGAAACGAACCATGCTACTAATTATTCTTGGATTAACCAATCCCCCGCGATAGTAACTTCGGTGGAGTACATTGAAAATCCTACCATTAAAGATATTTATAACCAAGAAAATTCTTACATATATACCCTCGTAGTGGATACCAGTTCTAACGAGGATCTGCTGCGTAAAAAAATGTATAAGTTACATAAAAAGTTAAATATTCCTTTTGTTACAACCAAGCAGGATAGAGAAAAGTTTATGCTTGAAAATCGCCTGTCTTCCTTGGAAGCTTTTGAATATAAAAGTTCCAACGATAACATCAATCCAACATGGAGAGATTCTTGGGGTAGTGATTCTTATTATCGAATTAAAATATTTTGTTACTTGAGTTTGAATCCATTTGTTAAGTTGGATAACAGTTGCGAAAGCAATAAAACTATAGCATTGATTGGAGGGGTTTTCAATTCAATAAAACTGGCTGACAGCGCTTTGAATATTGTTAAAAGAGAAGAGACTCAATCATTCCTTGTAACCCAGCGAGGCTCTACATTTATTACCTATGAAACTCGAACTGAATAGTTAGTTAAGCATTCAGTAGCATCCTGATCGCCGATTTTGTGCAGCTATTTATTGAATAGGATGAGCAAAGTGAATTGGTATCCAATCAATAAGTAATAGTTCTTTTTTCCTGCAGTAATGTATGCTTCAGATGAGAACATATTCACACCCACACCCGTGCTCCATAGGCGCATAAGCTCTCATGCTTTATTTTCACACTCAAACCCATGCTCCAGAGGCGCACAGGCTTACTCTGTATTTCCTGGGCGCACTACACGGAAATCTTATTATGATTTTTCCTTGCGTAGTACGCCAGAGGCGTACTGCGCGCTTTCCCGAGGAGGATTCTCATTCCAAACCGTGCATTCTCTCACTGCGTTTGAAGGCTACACTGGATCTTTTTATTTCAATTGTATATAAATATTTCGTATATTTATACAAGAAATTTTTTTAAATCCTAGTTCGATTATATAGTAAAATCCATCAAGCATGAAAAATTTTCTATTTTTTCTCTGCTCTCTATCACTGGTTGCTTGCAGAGATTTTAACTCCAATACTACATACGAATTTTCTTCACACAAACAAGTTAAAGTTGCACCCCCGGTTACTTCGGTGGAATCTATTGAAAGTCCCACCATTAAGGATTTTTATGGCCAGGAAGGTACATTCCTATATACAGTAATATTGGATACTAGTTCTAACGAGCAACTGCTTCGCGATAAAA
>Ga0208364_1000305_pt1 | contig 11579 bp, 9 predicted proteins | sample LakMenEpi08Jun12_FD_150680 | JGI IMG/M metagenome (GOLD analysis project Ga0208364, IMG submission 150680) | Freshwater microbial communities from Lake Mendota, WI - 08JUN2012 deep hole epilimnion (SPAdes) | ecosystem: Environmental > Aquatic > Freshwater > Lake > Epilimnion/Euphotic zone ...
CCAACAAAAAAAATAACAACGCCGGATTAGAAAGATTATCAGTAAGTAATTGAAAATTCATCCTTGTTTTTTTAATTACTACCTCAAAATATTACCCGCTCTGCGCCCCTGCGTAGCTTATCGTTAATAGCTGCTCCCAACCCCTGCTCTGGTAACCACTCGGCTACAATAAAATCTGGCTGCGCTGCATCTAGTTTACCCAATAAATGATATAACTGAAAAGCCGCTTCCTGATCACTGCCCGAGGGAGATAATATTTCCTGCGCAATGATGGAGGGATGCGAGATGGTTTGGCGGAAAGTTAATACAGCCAACTTTGCCGGTGCCAGCTGATCAATTACCTGCGACAACTGATTGGCTACTACCATCGGTGTTTCGGGGGCATAATGGCGCAACTGCATGCCTGGCGCTTTGGGATTGCGGGAAGCATGCCCCTTGTATACAACTGGTTGTTTTAATGTTTCTTCAATTTGCGCATTGGTAATACTGCCCATTCGATATATCACCGGCGTACTTTGTTCAAAACCAATAATGGTAGACTCTACGCCTGCCGAACAACGGCCGCCATCAATAATCCGGTCTTTTAATTCGGGCATAGCCAGCGCTACCGCATGAGCCGTTGTAGCGCTCAATCCTTTATAGCGATTCGCACTAGGGGCTGCTATAGGAGTGCCTAACTCGCGAATCAGTTGTAAAGTAATGGGATGATTGGGAACCCGCAATGCTACCGTGGTTTGTCCACCCAAGAGTAAAGGCGATAAAGAAGCCGCAGCCGGAAGCACAAAACTGATGGGGCCCGGACAAAACTTAGCTGCCAGTTGATATACCGCTTCCGGAACAGCTGTTGCATATTTAGAAAAAGCATCGGGACCATCAACATGCACAATAAGTGGATTAGATAGTGGCCGCTGTTTGATTTCAAAAATTTTAAGTATGGCAGCTTCAGATGCAATAGATGCCCCCAAACCATACACCGTTTCGGTGGGAATAACTACTACTTCTCCGCTCCGGAGCCATTGAATGTAAGTTGATAAATCCATTGCTATTTATGGGTTACACTGATTACAATATTGAGGGTCTTCTTGTTGAATGCCCTGGGGAAATTTTTTATATTGGTTACAATTACATCGTTTGCACGTATAAATTTCGTTGAGCACCGAATTCGTGGGCGTTCCACACCAACTGCAAGGGAGGCCTCTTTCTACCGAGGTTACCGAAAATCCATACCATCCGCAAGTCGGGCAAATGCTATTTAATTTATCTGCCAGCAAATGGGCCAACTGTTTCAAATGCTGCTGACGGGTTGGGTTATACATCGCCCGCATATCAGTTTCTATATAACAGTTTCCCTTTTCACTCAGCATACAGTGCATATTCTTTACGATCTCTTCGGGGGTGCTACCGTTTTTGAATATGATTTCCGGTTGCTCCTGCGAAGATTTTACAATCACTTTTTGGTTAGGAAAACCCACCCTTTGAAGAAAATCTAAACACTGTTGTTCATCGGCAATGGCTTTCCCAAAAAAGCAGGTATCCAACGTAATATCGCGCACTATCAATTCAGTATCTTCCTCTATATCATACAGTAACAGCCATTCTTCACCGGCCGTTACCCATCCCAGGGTAGGATGCGGCCCAAAAGAACCTTCCGACGCCAACAGATATCCATCACTAACATACTCCCTTGCCCTTTTACATTTTTCACGGGCACAATCTACCGGCGAAAGCGTACGCTCAATCTCTCCGCTGAAAGTACCCAGTAAATCGGTATCTACCTCCGAAACTGTTTTACAAATAAATCCTAGGCGGCCAGCAAGAACTGGCTCTATATATTGCTGCTTTTGGTGCTGGCTAACTATATGCAATAATTTCCCGCGGAAATAATCAGGGTAAACTTTAGTAGTGGTGATTGGGGAAGCATTCATGTTGCCTGGCAGAAAACGGGCAATCATTTGATGCCCATAACCGCAGTGTGGCAAAAATAGGTGCTAAAATCAATAACGTTTATTTATACTAATAATCAACTACATAAACAAAGGCTTATGCAATTTTATGCCGTCCTGCTTAAACCCAATCCCGTTCCCGGCATTAGATACAAATAGCCATCTTCTACCCGAAAACCGCCCGACAGAAGGTCTTGCGCAATATCAAAACTGCCATCTAAATCGAGGTAGCGGGTATGTTCACAGGAATAAGCTGCATGCAGCGCTGCTGAGATGCTGATGATACTTTCGTCGTTGCAGCCCCAGAATAAAGAGATACCACCAATTGCAGCCACATTGGCTATTTGCAAAGCCCCGGTAATACCACCGCACTTCATTAATTTGATATTGAAAATGCCATAGGGCCTCTGTTCACCGCAGAATCGCAAAGCAGCCGCAGCATCCTTCACCGATTCATCGCCCGCCAATCGGGTTCGTATAGAAGTATCCAGTGCATACAATTCAGCCTCCTTACCAACCGGCAGCGGTTGTTCTATCAACTCTACTCCATATTGTTGCATAGCGGGTATAAATTGCTGTAGTTGCTCTATGGAATATCCCTGATTGGCATCTACCCGAATCAACATCGACCGACCAAATCTTTCATACAATTTGGCAATGCGCTCAATATCTTCTTCTACCGCTAACCCGGTTTTAACTTTTAACACCCGAAACCCCGATTGCTGGTATCCTTCAGCTTCCTCCAAGGTTTCTGTAACCCCCTTGATACCAAGCGTTACTGAAGTAAGCAACGCCTTTATTTTTTGACCATAAAAATCTACAATCGGTATGCCCAGGTATTGTCCAAACGCATCATGCAAAGCAATGTCTATGGCTGCCTGCGTACCCGGTAATAATGGAAAAAATACGCGGGCTTCGTGTATCAGTTGCTGAAAGTGGCGGATATCTCTGCCCACCAGCTGTTGCACAAAATCAAGCTGCAAATTAGCGGCGGTTTGTGCCGGGGTTTCTCCTACCACTTCTTCTGCGGGACTGGCAGAGCCAAATCCAATTATCCCATTGGCCAATTCTATTTCAAAAAAAACCAGCGTTACATCAGAAAAGGTATTATAAGCAATTGTATATGGCTTCTTCAGGGGAACCTTGCGGAGTGAAGATCGAACGGCAGTTATTTTCATGCAATTAAGATTGAATAAGAGATAATAACACGGGAACCAGTTTATCTACTCCTTGCTCAACGGGTAATAGAACGGGAATAGACAATCGTTTTTCATATTCTTGCTGAAACTGTAAAGCCTCTTCCATACTACATCCCTCCGTATGCAGTGCAACCGCTATTACTTCTGAGCCCAACAATTGAATGATGGCAATTTCAGACTCAACAGAAGGTATCGCCCCCCAATGTTCATCGTTATCAAAATATTTTCGCTTGGGTGAACAAAGTAGCACTACTTTCTTAGCATTGCCCGAAATCAGTAATTCCGATCCACAAGGCCCACTAGGATTACGCAAAGAAGATTGGCCTTCTAAAAAAATAATATCGGGCTGTTGCTCCTTCCAGCAACTAACGATTGCATGCTCTAGTTCACCAGAAACAAAGTCGTTAACGGTTGAATCAAAAATAAATCCATACTTGCCTCCCTGCAACCAGCCGGTTTGTCCGGTATAAATCATCTCTGCCTTCCGGTTAGCTTTTCTAATTGCCTGGGTAAACATGCGGGCAGCTGTTCGCTTTCCCATTGCACAATCCATCCCAATAACGGCTACAATCGGTATGGGTATTGTAAAAATTTCACCAGTAAAAAAATGCAGCTGATCCCGAGTTTTCGGTTTTCGAACATCCGTTAAGCTCACACCCTTTTCTGCCGCAAGCGATACAATGGCCGGCTTATCTGTTAAAAATTCGTGTAGTCCATTTACTACCGAAAGTCCTGCCCGAATAGCCGCTTCAATCACCAACAACATATCTCCCGGTATCCGCCCCCCTACGGTTGCCACGCCAATAACCAAACAATTTGCGGTAGGAATATTTTGTATGGCCGCTTCTAAATTTACAAACACAGGAATACTGCGATGATTTCCATCGAGCAACTCTCCGGCATCTTTTCCCGCAGTTGCTGCATGATCAATTACTCCCTTAATGGTAAACCGATCTGTTCCCCGAATAAGCCCATGTGCCGTTTTTGCATCGGAATGAACCAGTAATCCGTTGGTTAACAACAGTGCCTCCTTCATACGTTCCAATTATTCTTTAGATATAAACACCCCCGGTAAATTTCCGGTTGATTTTTGATTTTGCCAGGTAACTTGTCCGCCAATCCATACCTGATCGATCCCTTCGGATAATGCTTTTCCATTTTCTATTGTGGCGTGGTCTTTAACTTTATCCATATCCAATAAAACCAGGTCGGCGATATACCCCGGAGCAATTATCCCGCGTTTTTGTATCCCTAAATGTTGCGCCGTGAGGCCTGTCATTTTATAAACAGCCGTTTCAACCGACAACAGCGGCTGTTTGCTAACATATTCATACAATACACGGGTAAAAGTTCCATAGCCTCTTGGGTGCCCACCATTGCCTCCATCAGAACAGATTACCGATAAAGGCCAGGCAATAAAATTACGCACATCATTTTCTGTCATCGACTTGCCCATAATGGTTTCCACCGACCCACTGAAGGCAGGATTAGCTTTTCGAAAAGAATCAGCCATTGCAATCAGTTGTATCAAGGTTTGTGCGGGCGACTCTTTTCTGATTTGCGCAATTTGAGAAAGCGTTTTCCCTTCGTATGCCGTAACCGGAGCAAAATGAACCATCACTGATGCGGCAGGATCACATAGCTGGGTAACTGCCAAGGTAGCATCGGGCAGACTAGTATATTTTCGGGAGGGGAATAAAACCTTGAGCGTAGAATTCCAAAAAGTATAGGGATAAACATCCGCCGTAATATTCACGCCTTCAGTTCGAGCCTGTTGCAATTGCTGCAAAAGTGTTGCCGAAGTATTCCATTGAGAACGAAGGGCAATTTTCAAATGAGAAATTTGCACGGGCATTCCGGTTTCTCTTCCAATTCGAATAATTTCATCAAGCGCATCTTGCAGCGTTACGTCTTCGCTTCTAATATGACTGATATATCGTCCTTTTTGAGCGGCAGCTGTTTTAGCAAGCAGCATCACTTCTTCTTTTGAAGAATAAAATGCCGGCTCGTATTCTAATCCGGTAGATAACCCCAGTGAGCCTTTCTTAATTTCTTCGGCCAAGATTTGTTGCATGCTATTAATTTCTGCGGAAGTGGCTGCCCTTAGTAGTTGATCTTCACCCATCACCTGTTCCCTGAGGGTAGTATGGCCGGTATAGGTAGCTACATTTACAGCAGCTTTTCGCTGGCTCATCCAACTGCGCAGCGAGTCTGCCGGATAACTGCCGCCATCTTGCCCAATTACAATAGTAGTTATCCCCTGATTATTGGTAGCCGCGGCCTGTGGAAATTTGCGCAACGAAGAAAAGTGGTGACTATGCGCATCGATAAAACCAGGACAAAGAAATTTATTTTGTCCGCTTATCACCTGCTCACCGGGCAAGGCCTGCAAGTTTCCGACTGCCACAATTTGATTCCCCTTAATTCGAACAGACGCTTTATAAGCCGGTATCCCAGTTCCGTCTATTATGCGAACCTGGGTTATAAGGGTTGAAGTATTTTGCGAATAAGAAACTTCCGTAAGGAGTAACAAAACAATCCCGGAAAGCAGATAACGCATAGGTAATTTCTTTGGCTAGTTAAAGATAGTAATTTAGCTGAAGTAGCGTATTTATAACAAAAAGGCACTTAATAAACACTTCCACAGCCATGCCCGGATTATAAAATATATGTTAAAACAATATTCTGGCAATGAATTTGATAGGGTTATATCATCCATAAATTCAAGTACCTTTAAAATAAATAAAAAGCATGCGTGCCCACCTGAATACGATTATTGTTTCCGCTGCCATTTTACTTACTGCTGTTATTCTTTCAAACGCATTTATCCAAAGAAACAAAGCCACAAAAAATATTAGTGTAACTGGTTTGGGTAAAAAAGATTTTGTGGCAGATTTAATTGTTTGGAGCGGATCCTTCACGCAAAAAAATATGAGCTTGAAAGAAGCCTATGCCAATTTAGACCGAGACCGCGAGCATATTCAAAAGTATTTATTGTCGAAGGGGCTGCGTTCCGAAAATATTATTTTCTCGGCCGTGGAAATTAATAAGCTTTTTGATGACGTATATGATGGATCGGGAAGGAAAGTAAAATCGGTTTTTGAAGGGTATAGTTTAAAGCAAACGGTACAGATAGAGTCCAATGAAGTAGATAAAATTGAAAACCTCTCTCGCCAGGTAAGCGAGTTGATTAATTCGGGGGTCGAGTTCTATTCCGAAAAACCCGAATACTATTATACAAAATTAGGCCAGTTGAAAATTGAAATGATTGCCGAAGCCACCAAGGATGCGGCAACCCGTGCACAAAAAATTGCAGCAAACGCCGGAGGTAAAGTAGGGTCACTGAAGAGTGCCAGTCAAGGAATATTTCAGATTGTTGCTCAAAATTCTAATGAAGATTATTCCTGGGGAGGCTCTTTTAATACGAGCTCTAAAAAGAAAACGGCAACCATAACGATGAAGCTGGAATATGAAATAGATTAATGCTTGAATTCAGGAATCTGAAAAGAAGCCCAATCTACTCTACCCATCCGAATAGCAACTTGTAAGGGTTTATCTTTTTGTAACGTCATTTTAGTACCATTTACATCCAGGGGGGCAAACAAAACGCTTACGCTATCTGTCCCCCAAACAAACACCTTCTCTTCTTGCTGTAACATTCCTTCTATCATATAGGTATAATTCACTCGTACAGTATCTCCGGCATAAGAACCCTCCAAAACACCATTAGCACGGTCTTTCTGATCTGGCAACCAGTAAAACTTTCCAGTAGCTTTTCCATTGTGCAAAGTCAACTCGAGAAAGGTGCTGTCTTTATTCAACGTATGCAAAAAGCAACCAGCGCGTACGGATGTATCGGCATTTGAAATAGTGGGTAGGATTAATTTTGTTGTTGGGTTATTGCAGGCAGCCATTGTAATAATTACTACTCCTGCAAACAAAAGCATTTTTCTCATACAAAGGTTTCTGTTTTATGAGATAAATATACAGATTTCAATAAAATAAGCCGGCTCTACTAGAAGGTTGGGCAACGAATTCCCTTGTTGGTAGTGTTTTTGCGATATTGATAAATCAACGAAAATTCAGTAGAGCGGCTATAGGGTGTATTTATTTTATTTTTACCGTATGCCAGGTCGTAGGTAAATCCTGCGCGCCATCCATTCCACTCCAATCCCAGATAGGGCACATAAGAGTCGCCGTTCCGCATCCACATGCCTGCATATACTTCATAACTATCATTCCCAGAGGCAATGAAATAGCTCAGCGCTCCGCCATACATCCATTCGCTGTAATCATATTGCTTCTGATATTGCGTACTAAAATGAAAGGTCGTATTGGGCCCCAGTGGCAGATAGCCCCCTGAATGCAAATTATATCTTCTATTAAGCGGATAGCTGTTATTTCCAAACCCCACTGAAGGTTCAAGCAAATGGTACACCGATGCGCCAGCATAAAAATAGACGTCATTTGCAAACAACCCGGTATACATTAGGCCGGCCTGGATATCTGCCACTTTTCTGTTCTCATTTCCCAGGGTTGCCACATCATTGGTAGGCAATACAAATCCGCCTACATCTAACTGATCTTCCAAAGTTGCTGCACTTCTATTAAAAGCGAAACTTCCATAAGTCATTTGAAAGCCTGCCGTAATAGCTACATCTCCGTTATAATCTAATCCCTTCTTATAGGCCATGGACAGTGCCATATAATTTTCCTTTAGTACGCCTCCGCCCGACTGATCGCTCATCCCAAAAAGGCCCAAACTCAGCCGATCACGTTGTGGAAGTTTATTTTGCATGATAGGGCCATCCACCGAAAAAGTAATAGTAGAATACGCATTGTTAAAAGAAGGCCATTGGTTTCTGCTATTGGCAGCAACGCGTAAATCGCCATTAAAATATCCCGTATTGGCGGGGTTTAAACTAAGTGGGGAAGCAAAGAACTGCGAGAAATGCGGATCCTGTGCCATCAGCAGATGAACAAACCCTATAAAAAACACAACCAGCCCCGCTGCTTTTTTCATCATCGTACTAAAGTTATACTACCGCGTTGAGTTTCGGAAGTTCCATCGGTTAATCCTAATATCAAAACATATACATAAGTACCCGCAGGTGCCGGCTTTCCCTTATACATGCCATTCCATCCTCCCACATAATCGTTTGGCAACACATTGCTGATTTCAAAAACTTTCTCCCCCCATCGGCTAAAAATCTGAAACTGATTTACCCGGGCCACCACTTCTCCTGATATCACATAAAAATAATCGTTTACCCCATCCCCATTCGGAGAAAAAGTATTGGGCATCGCGATACGAGATTGATAATACACATTCACCAAAAGCGTTGCCGTATCCACACAATAAAACTGATTGGTACCCGTGATGGTATAGTTTCGGTTTGATAGCGTATTCAATACCGGATTCCAGCAGGTATCGCAAGACAATCCTCCCGAAGGCGACCAGCGAATGCTTTTGTAAGTATCTCCCTGGTTAATAACAAAGAGCTGCATTTTTTCGTTTCGCAATAAATTAACCTGATTCGTAGTCATATTTATTGCAAAGGGAGTAAAGGGAGTAACGATAGCGTTGTTACTTACAATAGGCTCATAGACTGTTTGTGCCGCATTAAGGTAGCTGTACACTTTCCCAGTTCGTGTTTGGGGAATCAAATGCCGGATGGTAGCAAACCCCGCAGGGAAGGCAGTAGAAACCGGTATCCAACCCACTCCAATCAACTTACCTACCCCTCCAGTTGAGTCATCGTCAAAATACTGTATTTGTACAGGTCGCTTGATGGCAGTATATCCGTTCAGTAAATAAATATCAGACGACACAATCATCGTATCAGTGGCATAACAATTAACCACCGATTTTTTTAGATCCATATCAATCGGAAACACTTTGATATTGGCAGAGATCGTATCCACACATCCATAAATTGTTTGCAGCGTTATTCCCACTCGCATTGTATCGGTTACAGTTACTGTTGGATTGAAACAGCTGGCACAACTTACCAGCGTTGTGGGCGTCCACACAACCGAAGCCAGTGGGTCGTTCACCTGATTTTTTACTACAACCGGCAAAGTAGAATTGATATTAACAATCGTATCTGTAGGGGTTATAGATAGTTTTGGCTGGAAGCGAATTCGATACGCCACGTTGTTCGATTCGTCTAATTCATTAAACAGGTTTGCCTCATCAAATATGGCCATAAGAGTATCCTGCTTAGTTCTGCTGGCTTTCACCACATGCGTGTAAACATTACCACATTTTCCAAAAATATCATTGGGTATCACAAAATCTGGTGCTAGCTGCGTACCTCCGGGAAGTCCGGGAATTTTATCGTAAAATTTTATAGCAGTGCCTACCGGTATGGAATCATATCCGTTATTGGCGATGGAAAAAACTACCCGAATACTATCATTTTTGTAACAATTTACAGAATTTAAATACACCGCTCCATCCATTCGGGCATCCATCACGTTTACCGAGTAAATAGGCGATTCATCTGTACAAGTTCCATCCGTGGCAACCAATTTTATTCGGTATATCCCCGGAGAAGGAAAAGAATACACCCAGTCTCTGTCTGTTGAAATCGGCTGAAAATTATTGCCTGTGTTGTCGGTCAAATACCACTGAAAAGAAGTACCACCATATGTATAATTGGTAAATGTTACCGGCTCCGAGTAAATAGAGCCTGAATGGGTAATCTTTCTTTTATCCGGAGAGAAGCGCGCTTCTACTCCACAATTCACATTCACCTTTGCAATAAAAGTGGCATAGCAGGTCTTTACAGGATTATATGCCCGTAAACTCAACTCATATACCCCTGCAACCGGAAAAGTGTAACTGAAATCTTTGGTGGTTCCTGCTAAAACACCATTTATCAGCCACTCAAAAGGGTCGTTGCCCGGAGTAAGATTATTGAAGTTAACCAGTTCACCCGCTTTAGGATAAGGAGTACTCCTATACTCAAATTCGGCCTGCGGCACTCCAACACAGGGGGGGTCACATTTATTGGAAGTTAATAAACTGCCGCCGCCAAAAACCTCTAAAAAAGTACGCATCCTTTCTGCTTGTCCATACGTAAACACCGAGGGACATGGGCTCCCATAGTCCATAAAATTGGAGATATTATCCGGTTGATCTTTTGAGAATCCCGAAACCGTATCTGTTCGGCATGAATTTTCTGGACTATTACAAGGGGATGAATTAATGCTCCTGTCTGGCGGCGTGTCACAAACCAAATCGCCATCCTTCGTGCAGTCGTTGTTTACACAGTTTTGCCCCTCGAAAGTATGATATAAGGTAAGGCAATGTCCCATTTCATGTGCCAGTAATGGGCCCGACAAGCCGGCCACCACCAAGCCAAATCCAGGTCCGCCAAATCCGCCTACGCCAATTCTATTCCATTTGCCACAATCAAAAAAGGTAGCAGGGTTTTCTGCCCGAATATTTCCTACCACCCAAATATTAATATACTCCTGATGATTCCAATCCGACAACTCGGCCATTCTTCCTGTTTCCAGGTCTTTATCAAACCCTTCGAGGTATGATTTTATCCGGTTGATTCCAGTTGTATTCCCCCCATCGGGTGCGATCTTGGCCAAGCAAAATTCAATATCCGAACTTACCCCCAGCGGGTCAGCTCCATAGGCTCCTCGGTGCGCAAATGCATCGTTCAGTTCACCCAACGCTGCTTTTACCATTGCATCCGTTATTGCCTCGGGATTTTCACTCACAATATGAAACACAACCGGCACTTCATAGATATTAGCAAATGGCGAACCGCCGGGCTTAGGCTTAATCCCTAAACTTTTAATAGACGCATTTCCCGAGGTAAGGGATTGTTTTTGCTGAATCCTATTTCGAATCAGCTCGTTGGTCTGGCGCTCCTTTCTGGCAAAAGCAGTGTCTTTCCGTGCATTTTCGTACCAGCCATCTGTTCCACAGGATGAAAAAGGCGAACCACTATTTTTTATCTGGGCAAATAAGGGCGCAGCTGCTACTAAACAAATAACAATAAATAACCACTTCCCTTTCATAGGTAAGGCTTTTCAAATATTAGGATATATTGGCACCCATGGAGGAAACATTAAAAATAAACATAAAATATTCCGGACTGGCTCATTCGTGCTTTTATGCTACGAATAAACAAATTGTTAACAAAATAGGGCACCAGAGCTTCTGGCTCCATAGCATCCCATCCCTTAAACGTATCCGAAAACAATAATATTTCCTCTTCGGGGTGAAATATATGATACCTAAACAACCTCAATCGTTGTATTCAGCTATGAATTGTTCCCGTAAAGCCCCCTAAAGTTTTTCCAGGTGTCCTTATTTTTTCCAATACAAGTTTTACATTTACAAAAAATGAATGTATGCGCTGGATAGGAAATAAAGAAAGTGATAATGTAGAAGACAGAAGGGGCAGCGGCG
>Ga0208364_1000309_pt1 | contig 11499 bp, 6 predicted proteins | sample LakMenEpi08Jun12_FD_150680 | JGI IMG/M metagenome (GOLD analysis project Ga0208364, IMG submission 150680) | Freshwater microbial communities from Lake Mendota, WI - 08JUN2012 deep hole epilimnion (SPAdes) | ecosystem: Environmental > Aquatic > Freshwater > Lake > Epilimnion/Euphotic zone ...
GAGCTGCTGCAGGCCGTTGCCGATGGTCAGCTCAGCCGGCTGATCGTCACCTGTCCCCCGCGCCTGGGCAAATCGCTGCTGGTTTCCAAGCTGTTCCCGGCCTACTTCCTGCAGCGCTACCCACATCTGTTCGCGGCAATCGCCTCCTATTCGGCCGAGCTGGCCTACGCCCACTCCCGCGAGGCGCGCCACTTTTACCGGGTGACCGGCCATCTGCTGGCCCGCGACTCGGCTGCAGTGGGCAACTGGCTGACCCGCCAGCGGGGCGGCTGCATCGCCGCCGGCGTGGATGGGCCGTTCACCGGCAAGGGCTACAGCCTGGGGATCATCGATGACCCCTACAAGGGGCCCGGTGATGCCGCATCCCCAGCTCTGCGGCAAAAGCTGATCGACTGGCTGCGCTCGGTGTGGCTCACCCGCGCCGAACCAGCCTCCGTTCTGGGACCGGACGGCAGGGAGCAGCCGAACCTCTCGGCCCAAGTGGTGGTGCTCACCCGCTGGGACCACCAGGACGTGATCGGCTGGCTACTGGAGCAGGAGCTGGGGGAAGCGCCGCAGCAGTGGACCGTGCTGGATCTGCCGGCGATCGCCGAGGATCCTGCAGAACGGCCCAAGCTGCCGCCCACCTGCAGCCTGATCCCCGACTGGCGACAGCTGGGCGAGGCGCTGTGTCCAGAGCGGTTCCCTCTGCCGGAACTGATCAAAATCCGCGCTCGCCTCGGTGCCTACTGGTGGGCTGCGCTCTACCAGCAGCGGCCCAGCCCGGCGTCGGGATCGATCTTCCTCCGCCAGTGGATCCGCCCGCCCTTCCCCCGCGAGCAGGGCCACCAGCGGCAGTACGCCCTGCTGGCTCTCTCGTGTGACCTGAGCTTCAAGGGGGATGCGGAGAGCGACTACTGCGGCTTCTGCCTGGCCGGCCTGCTGGCTCCACCGCCCCGCGCTGTCATCCCCCGAACGGGTGAACCTGACGGCCCGGCGCCACCAGCCGCCCTGGAGATCGAGGTGCTCTGGGCGGCGCGGCACCGCTTTGGCCTGCCGGAGGTGATCCGCTTCCTACTGGGTTGCCTGGGGGCCCTGGAGCAACAGGGCCTCAGGCCCAATGCCGTGCTCATCGAGGACGCCGCCAATGGCCCCGCAGTGCTGCAGACGCTGCGGCGTCGCGTGCCGGGGATGCTGCCGATCACCGCCCGTGGCAGCAAGGAGACCCGCGCCCATGCCGTCGCCCCCCTGGTGGAGGCCGGTCAGATTCGCTTTCACCACCGTGCCCAGCCATTAGTGGAGGAAGCGATCCGCTTTCCCAAGGGCAGCAAGGACCTGGTGGATGCCTTCTGCCATGGCACCCTTTGGCTGGAGGGCCGCTACTGGAAAGCCCAGGGCATCCAGCCGGTGGTGACACCGCTGCTGGTGAGCCGGTGAGGAGCAAGAGCAGACAGTGGATGACGGGTGTAGTTCTGGAAGCGCCTGAGCAGTCACCAACCCAGGGCTTGGCGCCGGTGGATGGGCAGCCGGCAGTCCTTCAGCTGTCGCTTCCGATCACGGTGGTGCTGGTGGGAACCACCGCTGGTGCAGCTCGAATGCTGCGGCAACGGCGCTGCCGCCGTCCGGCTTGTTGCGCGCAAGCGGGTCAGCTGGAGATCAACTGGCAGGCAGCTGCTCGTCATCCGCCCAGAGCGCAAGTCCGCCAGTCCCCGTCCTGCCGGCCGCGGCGTCAGCGCCCCGTGCGGCCCCATGCCGCTGCCGATGCACTGGCGCTGGAGCACATGGATCTGGCGGAGAAAATTGCCGGCAACTTCGCGCGGCGCACCATCCATCTTAAGGAGGATCTGCTGCAGCTGGCGATGATCGGGCTGATCAAGGCGGCACGGCGCTACGACCCATCACGGGGGCCCTTTCGGCCCTACGGGCGCTCCTATGCCAATGGGGAGATCACCCACTTCCTTCGGGACAATGGTTTCTTGCTCAAGGTGCCGCCAACGTGGCGCGAGCTGCATGCACGGGGGCAGCGGTTACTGACCTCAGGGTTGGGAGTGACGGAGATGCTGAAGCGACTGGAGATCAGTCTCGAGCAGTGGATTCAGATCGTCGACGCTTGCTCGGTGCGGGTGGTCACCTTTCCTGTTGAGTGACGCTGGCCATCAGCCGCGCGTGGTACGGCGGTGACTGCATGGCCTTGTTCGCCTTTTACTCCGTCTTTCTAGCGAAATACACACCGTAGCTGACGTAAGCTTTGTGTTTCTCATAGAGGTCAATTTCCCGTTGTTCCGCGGATACAATCTTGCGTGCTTCTTCACTGTTCCCGTTCCGGTTCAGGAAGCCCTCGAACCTGGCCTGCATGGGTTGGTAATACTCACTTAGCCAGCAATATTCGGGCAACACAAAGTACCCAATGGGCGAATAGCCGTGTTTCTCTAGAACCCTGATCTTGGCCGAAGCCACATCGATTTCGGGATACTCGCTATTCCAGTGGTTCTGGAGTTCCGCTGGTCGAGAGTCTGTGAGCCATGTGATCTCGGAAGCGACCAAAAGCCCCCCGCTTTTCAGGAAGGGGCGCCACTCAGCAACGCCCTTTTCAAATCCCATGTTGTAAATGGCACCCTCGGACCAGATGACGTCCAATTCTTCGTTGGTGAATGGCAGGTTGTCCATGGAGCATGCAAGTGTCGCTATCCGGTCTGCAACACCCGCTTTTTCGGCCCTTTCATTCAGCTCGTCCAGGAAGTCCTGAATGAAGTCCACTGCCGTGATGTGAGCATTCAAGAGCTGGGCAAGAAGAACGGCGGATGCCCCCGTGCCACACCCGATATCCGCAACCTTCAGCGGCGCTGCTCGGTCGACCATGGCCAGATTGAGTACCTGTTCCGTCTCGGCGTCCCCACCCGGACCCTGCCGAGAACCTTGTTTGTGCAGGTCGATCAAGAGTCTGTAATCATCCATAACGATATCTTGCATTGTCAGGCTGACGCTCAAGATCAGCGGCGGGCAGAAGCCCAATGCATTCACCAGGCAATTTTGGCCCCGGCCGCTGGATCTTGATGTTAGGCGTTGCTTTTTAGTCGCCGACTGGCGTACAGAGTTCAATAAGACACCCATCCGGCGCTCGAACATACGAGACGATCTGCCCCCAAGGTTTCTCGACAGGGGCGCTCAATTCAATGGCCCCTTCCCTTAATGCTTGCGCATGAGCAGAAGCAACGTCAAGAGTCACCAAACCGATTTCCATCCCTAGGGGTGTTGTTGATTCACTTGCACGAACATGGCCACCTGAGAAATTTGCATCGCCAAGTTCGTGCGCAGCAAATGAAAGGGTCGTTTCCCCAGTCTCAAGTTCTCCATATGTTCCTGATTCATGGAGGAAGCGTCGCTTAAGTCCAAATGCACGCTCAAAGAAACTCAAGGATGAATCAACATCGGCAACGTAGAGAATCGTGTATCCGAGCTTCATTGCCATAATCTAAGAACAGTGGTTCTCAGATTATCCCAAGTGGCAATCGGAGGACAAGGCAAGGCCTCGGCTTTGACATACGCCTAACGCTCAAGATCAGAAGCGGGCAGATCGCATCGGCTTAGTAAACAACCACCGCTCCCGACTTCTGCATCTGGATGTTGGGCAACCTAACGCAACGCAAGGTTCCCGATCGACACAAGCTCCTGACCGATCGCCCCCTATGGCTCCACAAGCTCGCTGCCATCCACCCCCTGCTCTAGGTCTCAGGGCACGACCTTGAACTCCGCCAGTGTTGAGTAAAGGTTGATGGCGATATCCTGAGCCAGTATGTGCGGTTCTGCAAGCTTGGCGGAAACTTCCAGACTTTCGTCCCGGAGCCAGAAAAGAGGCCGAGGCTCACCTCGTCGCAGGCGAGGATCTCCTCGTAGGTGAACGGCCGCCAGCGGGCCTCCGGTGTGGGTTCCGACAGGTGGCTACGCGGGCGATCGCCAGGCCGGTAGTAGGCCAGGTACTCATCGAGATTGGTGCGGCTCATGCGCCTGGGCTTGAGTTTGAAGTGCTTATTGGTGCGTGCGACGTACATCCACAGCCTTCTCATCCACGTAGCTTCCGCGCCAGGCCACTGATCGAAGAACAGAAAGTTTCCCTTCACCCCCTTGTCGTAAACAAGGCCGGTGCGTAAACGTTGCAGGGTGTGGTCCTCACATTCCATGAGCAGAATGCGGCGCACGATCTCGCCGGCACCGCCTTCGCTGAGGAGGAAGCAAGCCCTACGTACTGAACGGGACGCACTACGACGGTGATAGCCTGGGACACATCCGCCTTACGCGCGACAACCAGGTGAGTTCCCCATGTGAGGTAGCAGGCCTTAGCCAAGCGGTTCATGTGGGTGTAGTTCGTATCCAAGTTGCCAAAGCGCTTGGGCAGTGCCCGATACTTACAGCCGTTCTCTGCGAAATACAAGATTAATTTGATGACGGTCAGATTATGATGAGAGACATTACCGCGCTGACGCGGCAGATTCTTCTCGATGCAAGCGAACTCTCGGCATATTAACTTCCGTGCCGATATTATATGATTTAGCGCTTACAAGCCCTAGCAAGTTCAAATACATCCAGACTCGGCGAAATCACACGGAACCAAACTGAATTGTTCACAGCGGACTGTTGTTGCGAATTCCTTCGTTCATAAGGCTGTTTTCTCGACCCGGAGAGGTGACAAGATTGCTGGCGTCTACGGACAACCTCGGATCATCCAGGCGGCGCTTGGAATGTTCGAGCGTAAGTATCTCGGGCCGTCCCGACTGGGCGGGCAAAATTGGCGTTCCCGCAAACTCGCCTGCTTTATTCGTCCGGAAACTCAGGCCCATTTCGTCCTGAAAGGTTGAGACCAGTTCCTTGTCGGAATGAACCTCATCCCAGAAATTCCTGCGGGTATAGTTATAGGCTGTGTCACCACACTTTTTGGCCAAGGCACGCATTTGATCGGCTGTGGATGCGGACACCTTGGCTTGGGCGTGATAGAGGTCGGCAGCGGCCTTCTGGCCTGCCAGCCTGAGGCGATCTGCTTCACGCAACAGCACAACTGCCTCGGCCCACAGGCGATCATACTCATCCATCAACCGCCTGACTTCGGCCATATGGCCCTGGGCCGCGGGAGAACGTCGATACGCTTTGTCCCAGACCTGGGCGAGGTCGACAACGCGGGAAGGTTTGCCCGGCGTGTTCACCGTTATGGGGCCTAACGGTCGCCCGATGAACTCGGCCGCGCGATTACGCTGTGCAGGGGTCAAATTAGCCAAAGCCGCTAAATCGCGCGCGCGGTCATAGCCCCCCGGCGTTGACCCGCCCGGGTCACCCTCAACATAATCACGGGTGACCTTGACGTTATCCCCCTCGTGGATTGTTTTTTTTGCGGTCGGGATTGGTTTACCGTTCTTGTCGAGTTTTGGTGGCTTTTTTTGTTTGGCGGCCCTGGTCCAGCTATCGACCTCCTGAACAAGCTCTTTTGCTGCACGCGGCGCACGGCCTGCAACATGAAGGCTTCGGAAATAGGCCCGAACGATCTTGCGCATCAATCTATCAAACTCTTGCTGAACCTTCTTGTTTACGCCAAACGATTCCCCGATAAGGGCGATTGAGGCCTCTTCCAGAGATTTCACCTCTCCGACCTTGAAGGCGCGGAGAAGTCGTTGGGCCTGAGGTGGGACGCGGGGGATCATTTCTGCGCCTCCTCCAGCAGCATAAGGGCGGGATCCTTCAGCGAAACCAGCAGGATTGCAACGCCGATGGCATCAAGCAGGCGTCCGGCAGGACCCGCTGTGATAACCTCACTCGCGATATCAAAACCTGCCTCTAGGATCATACTCATCATCTCCGCGACCTCTGGTTCTTGCCAGTGTTTTGCCGACAGCCGGTCAAGCGCCAGCCGGGAAAACTGTCGTGCAGCGAGCCAGGTCTCGATATCTTCAATTGATTGATCAGCAACGAGTGCGGCATTGATGATGCCGGCCAGCACCAATGATTTTCCGGCCGTGAAGTACGCGCCGGCCAAGCCAGCACCGGTGACGACCCATCGCGCGGTTGACCGGAATTTTGCATCCTGTTCAAAGAGATATTGAAGAATCTGGATGGTTTCCTGTCGGGCGCGGCCTGAAAATGTCCCGATACTGGTTATCCAGAGCAGACGACGACGATCTTCCGCATCGGCAAAAAGCGGGCTCAAATGCGCAACTTCGGCGTAAAGGACAGGGTCGGTCACCGGCGGCCAAAGCGTTTCGTCCGCAACCTTTGCCCCCTTCTCTGCTGGCTGTTGTGCGGGATTGGCGAAGGATGCGTTGATCTTCTTGGCAGCGGCCGCTGCTTCTTCCTTACGAATGTCTTCCGCGAAGGCCTGTAAGCGAGCGTGAAAAGGCTGATGAAGCCACGGGCAATAACGAATATCGATGTCTTTTACATCCTCGGCCTTCTTTTTTTTCTGTTCTTTATCCTCCAGACCTGGCGGCGCTCCCTGGCGTCTTTGGAACTTCTCCTCAATTAGTGCATCAACTGCCTGTCGCGTCATCCCATCAGCGCTGCGAGTGGGCGCAACAGCTTCGTCCTTTTCAAAAATCCGGTTGGAAAATAGTTTTTGCTGTATTTCTGGAAGTGTGTCGCGTGACTTGATGAAAGCGCCGATCACCGCTTTCTCCAGACGTTTGCGATCATAGATTTTGTCTTTCGAAACCCTATAGAGCCCGCGATGGGCAGGGATGGCGATTGCATGTCTTCCAGCCCATTTCATGATGGCATCGCGATATGCCTTAAGCGCTGTCCATGCCGGCACAGATTGTCCATCCACCGGCCGCAGTTTCTTGGCACTGGCGCGCCGAGCTGATAGCGCTTCCCGATATTCAAAGTCAGTTTTCGCCAGTTCGTGTACCGCAACAAGTACCGCGGGTTCCTGAATCTCTTCACTTATGCCTTGTATCTCGCCGCCCTCACCTGATTTCGCAGGACGCCCGACTGTAACAGTGGCCAGATCATCCTTGGCGAGAAGCGTAAAAGCTTCGGCCTCGCGCTTATCATCGAATACGACAGGTATCCCGGTCTTAGCATCGGATATGCTATATCGTTTCCAGTCCTTAGCCAGATTGCCTAGCCATCTTTTGCAGTCGAGGCGAACGGTTTCGAGCAGCTTTTTTTCGTACCAGCGCTGCGCTTCTTCCTCAGCAAGGGCGATGTCTTCGATAACGTCCTGTAAAACATCAATTTGCGCCTGGCGGCGTATGCGCTCCTGCCTGATCTTCTCTCGTTTGAATGATGCACTTGGGCCACGCAGCATTCTTTCGAGCAATTTTTGCGAAAGCTGTTCCCGATTCCCTGACTGGTCGCCAACATCCCCTATTCTTTGTTGGGCTTCTTCCACGGCGTGATCGATATCCAGCAGCTCTGCAGCGATGCCCAGTTCTTCATTATCGAATGCGTCACGTGCGCGGTCATGTGCCTGAAAAGCCGCATGGTAAAGTTCGCGCAGCACGGGAAACCCCTCAAGCCGATACAGGTCGTGCAGCAAGTTGCGAATTTCGGCCGGATCGTGCGGCAGTTCAACCGCTCCACCCCCCAGATGCAGTACGACCGGCCCCTCCTCAAGTTGAAACGGATCCGTTGAGAGAGGGAAAACCAGATCATTCGGCCTTCTGAGTGCTGCGGTGGTATCTGTTATGCCGGATGCATCGCCAGCCATGATTCAAAAGAAATCAATTGTACTTCATGACTGTGGTTTATCGAGAACGATGTGGGAGGCCCCGCGCTTGGGGTCATCCAGTAATCCCGATCCGATGCGGTCTTTCATGCGCTGCACTTCCTGCGCTTCCTGCTGTGCGACTGCCGAGAGTCTTTGTAACTCAATAGCCCGGCTTTCTGTGAGATATGGCTCAAGGGCATCACAGGCACCGAGGCGCGCATCAAGCGTAACACCAGGAGTCGGGAGAACGGATTCGAATACCTGCTTCACTTCCATAAGCCCGCCATTACCACTGACACTTGATCTGAAGGTTTCGGCAAGTTCCGCATCCGCCTCGGTATCCAGCTCGAGAATTGCCGAGGTCCCGGAAAAACCAAGGATACGCCCCGTTGTGCGGGTGCCCAGCGTGCCGTATGCGGTCAGAAACCGCAATCTGTCAGCCGAGTCAATCGACAGCCAAAGGCGGGTCCTGAAGGCGTTCGCGTTGTTTGAAAGATAGGCAATCAAGACATCGAAGTCGATTGAGGCCAGGGCCAAAGCGCGTGGCGTGTATCCTTCGTCTTCATCCTTCTTCGTGACATTCGCAATCGGATCCTCGCCAGATTTTGGGTTCTTTGTGTTATCTGCGGTTGCATTGCCACGTTCGGTATCAATCGTTTCCAGTGCTGATTGAAGCTGACTTAACGCCGTTTCCAACCCTGCATCGTCAAAGCCCAAACCGCTGCCGATTAAATCGGGGGCGACCAAAGGCCACTGCGACACAATCAAGCCAGCAAATTCGGCCACAACGCGCAGGTTCAGGGTAAGAAAAGCGCTGACAGTGTTCATACTATCAATGCCCTGCACTTTTCTGGCGGCAACGATCTGGCGGGCTGCTGTTTCGCCGGTACCGGAACCCGCGGCAAAGCGCTGGGATTCGGACCAGAAACGGCTGGCCGGACCCATCATCACAAATCGACGGAAGAGGAAACGCTTTGCTTCTGCCCGGGCTGCTTCCCACTGTGCTACGGGCGGCTGTCCTGCCGGATTTCCCGGCCAGTTATCCCAGTGCTGTTTAATGGTACGACCAAGAGTGGCAACATCGGCAGCGGCGATTTGATTGATTGCAGACCGCACCCTAGTAATCGAATCAGTGATTTCGGCGAGCGCGGCACCTTCGCGGGTGGCCGGTTTGTTCGTGTTCTTATTTCCGGTGTCACCCCCATCAGAACATGTACACGGTTCGGCGCACTTGTACGTACAATGGCGTTTTTGTGCCAACAACAATCTTGCCGCTGCAAATCCTGCGCGCAGTGATTTAGGCAGCGCCGGTTCGATAATATGCTGAAAATTCAGAAGAGCGAGATATTGGTCGGGACCCTTTGTAATAATGGGGCCCAGAAAATCATACATCTGAGCAAGGACGGCAAGCCGCACTCGGGGTATATCCACACGCGTTGTAACGTCGTAATGCGCCATCACCTCGAATATGTCGAGGTTAAGAGTCCGCCCAAGGTTCGGGTTTCGCAATCTGCGTACTACTTTGGTCTCAGTACCAAATTCAGATGTCTCGACGACCTTGGTCTGTCGGGTAGATTTCATTCTTGTCGAGGCCTTTTGCGTGGCTTCGGAAATCATGTTGGTTGTTGTTTTGGCATTCGTTGTCAGTTCGTCTTTCGCCTCAAAGTCCAGGCTGCCGCCAACAGGGGAAGACGGAATTTCGACATCCAGTCCCGCGTTTAGCTTCCAGCCATTGACGCGGCGGGAGTCATCGACAACCTCAACAGCATCCTTGTTGTGAACGGTGCCTTCAAGAAGTTGTTCAAGTTCGGTCGCCGTGGTGTCTTCCGACTCCATTTTCCGGCGTTCCCATGAAAAGACCTCAATGGTCGTTTCTTCCTGTGGCCCGAGAGAAACCGTATTCAGCAACGCCCCGCGGGAATACCCCGTTAACTCCCATGTCTGAAGATAGGGTACATACAGGACTATCGGGAATTGCGGTATGACGGGTGGCGGCGGTGGCGGCATCTGCCCGGTTCCGACCCCTGGCGGGGATGGCGGCGGAAAACTGTTCGGTTGCGGCTGAACGATAAAGCCACCGGGCGGGGGCGGAGGTGATGCATTATTCCCAAGCACAAGCAAGGGCCTGGACCCGAATCCCGTTGGTGCTGGCCCCATAAGGGCTGATGAAGTTGTATTAAACTGAGGACTTACCTTTTCAGCGAAATTCAGATTGAGACCCGCACCAACCATTTGCGTTTCGCCACCGGGTGAACGACGAATTATGTAGGGCTCGGGCGCCGGCGCGCCTTCAGGGTGCTTTACCAAACGGAGTGACGCATTATCGTTTTGCAAAAAGGTGGTATCAGCATCGCCGGTTTTCAGAAAGGTTTCTACAATTTCAGGGCTGAGAAGTACTTTTTTGGTACCGAAGCCGACAACGTTCAGCTCACCTTCAGCGAAGAGCCTGGATTGGCCGTTTGCATCCAGAAACACCAGATAGTCCCCGTCAGACAAAGGCAGATCGGGTTCGACAAGGATATCTCTTGGCTCTTCATCACCCGCGGTCGTCCGCAAGAGCGTTGGGCGCCCCTCGCTCAGTTCGCGGATTGCGGATGCGTCTAGATCAACGGATACAACTTGACCGCCAATCGTCACTGTGCGATCAAGAACAAACTTTCCGATATTTAAGATGGTGGCACGCGACGGTAATGAACCAACATCGGATTCATCGAGTTTCCAAGAACTGCTCATCAGCGGTGTTGAAGCACCCGCGACCTTGGCGATTGAAATGCGATGTGCGTTCGATGAGGCCTCTATTGTTGCGAACGCGCCCGTGATAACAGCGCCGAGGGGAATCGATGCCTTTTCGCGTGCGCCGTTCCGAGTTAGGGAAACCGGCAACAGAGACGCGAAACGCACAACATCGACAGGAACGTTGGCTGGAAGCAAGGGATGACAGCCGAGCGCCGGATCTAAAGTGGTTTGGTTGTTCATTGACAAGCCAGCTTATTTTAATACAGAAAGAGAAATGGTCTTTCTTCTCACCATGAATTTTACTGCCAGCAAGATGAGGTGTCAAGTTATCGGGATGTCGATAGAACACCCGGAATCTTGGGTGTTCCGCCCTGCGTCAGGAAAGAAGTCCGCTCGGTCTGACCCATCCACCAGGGTGTCAAAACGACGACGATGAAACCGACCTGTAACACTGCTGTGCGGGACTAAGTCCGCCAGCGCATGAGCACGCCCAACGCTATTTGGGCGGACCCTCGCTAAGAGATAGTCCGGCCCCTCGTGGTCCGCGTAAGAACCCGAAGTCATTACCAGTTCAACCTCAAACCCACTGCGTGACAGTCACTCTCGGGCAGATGGACCCTTAGCCCGGTTTATATGCGGACCCTCATAAGAGCCCGTGCCCCTCGCTCTGGCCGACTCGCTTGCGCGGATGATCTGGCTGTAACCATGCAGATCTTGCATCGCCTTGCCCACGGCCAACCGCTACCTCTGGCAATGGCTCTGACCCCACCAGCAGCCCGTGCCCACCACCCGCCGCGGCAGGTCAGCTACCGCCAGCAGTCTCTCCTCCCCACCAGCGCCGAAGACTCCACCCCCTGCCCAGCCCCCCTGGCTGGAGCACCCCACCCTCGCGGGCCTGCGGGACCGCCTGCAGCTGGTCTACGACTGCTGGACCCTGCTGGAGCTGCCTGACGGGACCAGCCGCCGGCCGGTGTACCTCCCCCGCGGCATCGAGGAACCCGAAACCTGCTACCTCAAGCGCCTAGAAGCCGCCCGGCCCACCGGCTTCTACCGCGATGCCCTACGCACCTACGCCGGGATGCTGTCGCGGCTGG
>Ga0208364_1000310_pt1 | contig 11473 bp, 15 predicted proteins | sample LakMenEpi08Jun12_FD_150680 | JGI IMG/M metagenome (GOLD analysis project Ga0208364, IMG submission 150680) | Freshwater microbial communities from Lake Mendota, WI - 08JUN2012 deep hole epilimnion (SPAdes) | ecosystem: Environmental > Aquatic > Freshwater > Lake > Epilimnion/Euphotic zone ...
CTTCATATAATCCTGCGAAACCTCTATCCAATTTCTGTAGACTTGATAAAAAAAAACCAACGAATGATATACGTCAATGAAATTCGCTTCCTGCATGTCCTGGGAATATTCCTCATGCTTGCTTGCATCATACTTTTCATCCTTCCATTTACCCATCCAATTCTTTTTTTGCGGAATAATCATTGAAGCTGCAATCTTGTGCAGATTTGCAACAGTATCTTTGCTGAAAACCTTGCTTTCAATGTACCGCGCAAAAGGCATGTTCTTGATGTCGTAATTAATTCGGTACTGCTTTCCGTTAACCTTAATGTAATTAACTGCGCTTCCCTCAATCGGCTCATCCAGAAATTGCAAATCTTTACGCAACTCCTTTAAGTCCTGAATCCCTAAGCTATCAATCTGATGCTCAGTCAATCCAGTTATAATAGTCAATAGCTTGACTTCCTTATCAAGTTCTGTCCAGTCCTTATCAGGATTTTGTAAAATAGGCATGATCTGTTGATACTGCCAAAGTGTTAATTGATTCCATTTCATAATTAAGCAAAGGCATAACGCCCCGATCCTCGTTTAAAATTAAAATTCTGCCAAGATAAAGCTAAAGCAACTACGCAGTCATCATGAAATCCCGAAGGTGCTGAATACCGAACGCCATTAGCAGTAAATTGATACTCAAAAATATCTAATTCATCCACAATCACGCCATCTGGATAACCTATCCTGCGCTGCTGGATTGCCTGAGCAAGTCCCTCCATTAATTGCTGCTTTGATTGACTGGTAAATTTCAAGCCTTCAATATTAATTCCTTCCCGCATTAAGTCTTCGAGTATTGGATCACCTACTCCGGTGCTATCTACCAATATCGGTGCTGGAGGTAAACGCTTTATATTCTCTTTAGTGTTATGCCAGTCCATTTGAAAGCGATCAAAATATGCTACATTTCCATTGTCATCCAGTCCGATTATTACTGTAAAATCCACAGACTTTGCTAAGTCAATCCCATAACTTACTATCGGTTGCGCTGAAATCGGCTTAATGCAATTCCTGATAAATGCACTACCGAAAGGATTCGCACTATTTTCGGAAGGATTCGCCAAATACTCCTGCTCAAATACAACGGCAGGAAGTTGTAATTTTGCATCCTCAATCTCTCTGATATTAATATAGGGGTTGTCATACGTTGTAAATTTAAAGCTGCTCCAGTCCGTTTCTCCACCCTTCATGAACAAAGAATAAAAATAGTTCTTACCTCTGGGAGTAGATAAGAAAACCGCTTTCCCCTGGTAATCTGTCAAAGTTGGTCGAATACTATTCTGCCATCCGCTTTTAAGATCAGGAATAAATGCTGATTCATCCACGATCACTAAATGAAATTTTCGACCTCTTAAATTGTCCAGCCTCTCACCAGTATAAAACTCAATACTGCCATTATTCGGGCAATAGATTTTAAGATCAGAAATATTGTTTTTAAAAGGTAAAGCCGATGTTAACTTTTCAAAAAATACTTTCGCCAGCTTATAAGTCGGGGTGATGTATGCAACCTGACCACCTTTTATTGCTTCTTTAATTCCTATAATCTGGGATAGTTCAGACTTGCCAAACCTTCTGCCGCACATTACAACAATAAAACGAGCATCACACTCTAATATCTGTTGCTGGTTTATATGTGGTTTTGGCAGTTCTAACCTCATAAAATAGTTTTACCCTCTACAAATACAACTTCAATCTTTGAATCCTGCTGAATCTCTACCTGCTCTCTTGGCTTTCCGTAAACTCTGGTTAGTAACGTATCCATACTGTAAAGACTGCCTTTGCTAAGGCTCTTATTCATCGCATTAGCTATCGTTTTTTCTAAGATCGTAGCATCCACATGATCATAAACTTCTTTCAATTCCTTAATAGTCATTGACATCATAACCTGAATTGTATCATTGATCTCGCCAAGTCTATACCCCTGATCTTTGAGTAAGGTTACATACTTGCGATCCTTACCTTTTGGATTTCCTGACTGACCTTTTTTCCATGGAGTTAAGTTTTGTAAATTTGCCATTACTGTTAATTTAAAAAATTATATACTGATAAAACTTTAGGAATATATAAATGTTGTTTTGCATTTTTAAAACATTCACTTGCAAAAATCCCATCCGCATCGTATCTATCCAATACCCATCTTGATTTTATACATTCAATAGATGTTATAAAATTATGAGAATCAATAAAATTTGGTTTAATTTCTATTCCTTCAAGTCTTAATGAACCATTCTTATTAGCTTGTTTAAAAGAAATAAAATCTGCATCCTTTTCTTTTATCTCATCCCATAATGTTGGTTGAATAATTGTGTCATCGTCATTAAAATAAACATGCCCATCTGTAATTAAATCAAGCGCAAGGTTTCTTTGAGCATTGCCAGATATACTACCTATCACCTTGACAGAATAAGGTTCACAAATATCAGGAATATGGTCAGGAATTGCATCTCCATCAAAAACAACAATCCATCTATAAGCATAAGTAGGTAAATTAATGCTCTCAGCAATTAGATGTAAATTCTGAGGTCTTGAACAAGGCGTTATAATATTTAAAAACATGGTTTATCGTTTCTATGTAATACAAGTAATTTATCATTATTCCATCCTGCAGAATTTTTTAAATTATGATTTGCAAATATGAATGTTGAAGAAGCAAAATAATCAGATAAATGCTCTATTGAATGAACATAATCTGCTTCATTTGCATTTATAAAAATATCCTCAATTATTAAAATACCTCCCGGCTTTAAATGCTTATAGGCTTCATTTATAAATCTTATTTGATCTTCAAATTCATGCGTTGAATCTTCTATTAATATATCAAAATTACTGCCAGAAATAGTTAGTCCTTCAGTAATTGAGTTAACATCTTTTACATTCATTTTAATGTAAGTACAATCAATATTGTCATTATTTGCTTTCTCTATTCTTGAATCAAACCACTCAAAACCGTATAGCTTAGCATTCGGAAAAAACTCCCTCCAGCTATGCATAGAATGATTGTCTAAGATCCCCAACTCCCCAACTTTAATATCCTTATATCTCATGTTTGAAAACAAAAGGTTATAAATAGATGTATAGGCATGTTTATGCAAACCTGCATCAGTATTATAAGGCGATTTATCCGTTGGATATTTAACCCCCAGATCACACAATTCAGTTCTTGAATTAGTCGAATCTATTGTTATACTGTTAAACATACCTTGTTCCATAATCTGTATGTGCATGTTTGCATATTAATTCATGATTATTATAATATTTAAACTCGTTTATCGCATCTATACAAATCAACGCATCTGGAAATGCTTGTAAATAATCTTCTTGCCATCTGAAAGGATATTTTTCAATCATAGTTCTTTTGTAAATTGTGCAACCGCTTAAAACATGATTGGTGTATTGTATGCCTTTGAGTTTATAATCGTGGAATCCCTCATAATATAAAGCACCAACCGCGCCACAATCTAATGGCATTGTTTCAATGTTTTCTAAAAGTATATCTATTGTTCCCTCCGGAATAATCACGTCACTCTCTACTATTAAAAAATATTCGTAATTAGACTTTAAAAAAATATCCCGCAAGTACAAAACTGACTCTGCAACTTTTCTGTGAAATTTTGTTTCTGCAGGATGATCCGGTATGTCCAAATTTACAATGTTGCAGTTAATAATATTTTGCAAATCCCTTACATATTGACCGTTATCATTTGTGTTATCAACAACATAGATATGATCGGTGCTAATATTTTTTTGCAATGCATTAAAAAATTCAATATCACAATATCGTTTAACTTTATTGGTATAAACGGCTACAAATACATTTGATTTATCCATTATTTGTCTGCTTTTGGGTGTCTATTTCTGCAAGTTTTCTCTTTGCCCAAGCAACGCCCTCATCGCCTCCCCAAGCTAACCACATTAATGCGCCGCAATCTGTTTTTGGATCTCCCTTTGAATTTTCCCGATGCCTTTCAAAACTTGACATTCTGGCGATTGTTTCTCTGCTTATGTTTTCGCCTTTAGCTATTTGGTTCGCCCTTGTCCATCCTACTAAAGTTCCGCAATTCTTATCGTTTTCCTTCTTGATATTTAATGCTCTCCGCGCATTGGCTTTCGCCGCCTCTGGGTAATCATTATAACTATCAACCATAGCGACACGAATAGCTGCCCAAACTGATTGTGCTTTTTCTTCGGTGATAAAGATACATGCACCGGATCCGATCCGATACATTCCGTTACTGCATTTAATTACTGGCATTTCCTATTAGTTTTTTATAAATAGCGTAACGCTTTTTATTTACTTCCTGAAGATTAAAATGAAGATTGCAGTAATCATACAGATTATTTCCGTATTCAATTCTCGCATCCTGATCAAGAGTTAATAATCGAATCCATTTATACCAATCCTTTTGAGAATTCACATAACAGACCGGCAAATCTTTATACGGATGAACGTTGGTCACAATAGCTGGATTCTTTTTAGATGCAGTTTCCAAAACCTTGAGATTTGATTTCATCATGTTGAATCTATTATCTACCAACGGAATCAGACTTATATCGGAATCACAATAAGCTGCCATGTATTCAGTAACCTGATTGTAATTGTAGATTGTCGGATTAAGTTTCAATCCATTGGTAAACGCTGAAATCATTCCATCCCAAATATGTTTTTCGCCCTCATTGTAACCTGCTATCACAGTCCTGACAGGAAAGTTAATCCGCTTCATTGGGTTTTTTAGAATGTTTATATCCTTGCCATGTGTTCCAGAACCCGACCAGAATAACCGCACCAGATCAGAAGGCTTTTTATCTAAAATGAATTGTTCCTTCCCAAAGGGAATCGCATTAGGCAATATCTCTACGTTTGGATTAATCTTAAATATCTCATCAGCTAATCGTTCATGAGTGCAAGTGCAGAGATCAGCAATCCTAATCCATTCTATTATTTGTTCAGTTACTTTATTCCCTTTGTAGCTTTCATAAAGAATATGCGAAGGATCTAAATGCCAGAAGTCGTCATTATCAACTACCAATTTAAAACCATGCTTTGTTCGCCAAGCATCCATCTGATCAGGCGTTATGTTTTGAAGCATCCGATTCATAACCACGATGTCATAATTGCCCTCAAAGGTTTCATCGCTAATTGTATCAGTCATCATGCAGTAATCCTTCTGCATATTTACAATCGGCATCATTATCCGATGATAACCAACTCCGCTGCTCTTTGTTGTAATTGCAAGTATTCTCATTGCTTCTCAAACCATTTATACAATCTCATGATCATGTCATACTTACAGTTCCCGCACCAAACGGAAAGCAGGAAATTAGGATCAAGGTATAATCTGTAAATATGCTCATACATTTGCAGTACAGACAAGTCTAAATTTCTGATATACCCATTCTTTGCACATTCATAATTGCTCTGATTAGCAATCAGCCAATCCCGGTGTTCTTGTTTCATTTCCATAAACTCCAAATTAATTTGGTTACAATCGGCGCACAGAAGCCAGAAATAAAAATCGTGCTGGTAATTTCTTGTATCAATTCAGGTGCATAGTAATGTAATGGTGAAAGCCAGGCTGCCAGACAACTTCCACAATTGAAAGGCTTGAAATTGATTTTCCATCTATGATGAAAATGATGTATTTCCGTAAAAAATAGCGATGCACAGATTGCAGTTATAATTGATAAAATCATTTTTTAATATTCTTTTTAATCTCGGCTTTGGTCTTATTGATTGATCTAACAATTGACATATAAGGGATGCCGGTCTTTCGGCTTAATTCTTTCGCATTCTTTTTAAAATCTAAAGCGTATAATTTGAATAGTTCCCGATTATACCAATGAAGGTTTTGTAAATGTAATTCTATTTTTTGATATGATTCCTCTGGATCCGATTCTACGCTTTGAACTTCCTGATCATTCTCCAGCAATTCCGTATAGTTTCTGTAATTCTTAAAAAAATTACTTCGGTCGCTTTTGATCATGTTCAGCATAATTCGAACCATGTAATACTTTAGTTCGTTTCTTTGATACAAGCCGATTAACTTCTCCTCTTCCATTTCACAGAGTACCAGAAAAACCTCAGCTTTTAAGTCCGCTTGAAGTTCTACAGGTTGCATCTTTTCAAATGCCTCATTGACTGCTTTTGATTCCCAAAATTCAGCTATGATCTTATCCCTTGACATTTGATTTTTTCACTGCATTTTCATTGCAAAGGTATCCATTTAATCCTCAAAGTTACAAAAATCTGATAACTTCCTAATTTTTGTATAATCCCCATTAAACTCGCAATCATTCAAAGTATCTATCCGTTGTTTGATGCAGCGGATGAATAGATCGCGGCGTTCTTCTAAAATGTTGTTTATACTAATTATTTCTCCTTGCTTCATATTATCAGCTATCAGAAAAGCCTTTGCTAAATCTTTGTCAGGTATCATAATTTATATTTATTGCCATTAGAATAGTTTTGTTTGTGCCATGTGATTATTAATCCTTTTCATAGCTGCATCAAAATACTCTTTATCTAATTCACAAGCGGTTAAATCAAATCCGTAATCGTGACAAGCTATGGCTATGCTTCCAGAACCTAAATGAGTGTCTAAGATTTTATCAACGGGTTTGGCGTATTTGTCAAGAATCCATTTATATAATTGAATAGGCTTTTCTGTTGGATGTATTCTTTTTTGTTTATCTTTCATATTTGGTTGCAACATACCGCTCCATAAATAACGAACTATTTTAGCAGGTTTATCAAAACTACTCCAAGCAAGTTCACAATCTGCAAAATCATTTGAATATTTATCTTCTGTTTTTTTATCCCATACAATATAACTTTTTGTTAATTTTAAATCAAAATAATTCCCCCCCCCATATAACTTGATTTTTTGATACACGAAATAATTCATTAAAATATTCTTTTTTTGGTGTTTCACAATCCCAATTACCAACAGAAGAATAATCTTTTCTTTTTGCTACACCTCCTTTTGTGTTTTGTGTATAGTTCATTTTATGAATCTCTATCCCATACGGCGGATCAACAATAGCCAAATCAAAATACTTATCGGGATAACGTGCCATTAATGCCATGTTATCTTCGTTTGTTATTGTCAGCATTTTTCATAGTAAGACATAATCGCCTCACAAATATCTTCAATCTTATACTTCATCAATGATCTTTTTCTAAAAAAGTCCATCAATATTCGGTGGTGTAGGTGGTTAAACATTGGATTGTAGTGTTAAAATTATCGGGTTATCTATTTTTTTGTAAAACCAGTATTTTGACATCCAATCAGCAACTGTTGCCATTGGTAAATTCAGCAATCTGCCAGCTTCGGTCGGAGGTATATTATTACCAATGCAATACTCTAATGCTAAACCTATGGCTTTTTTTTCATGCCTATTGCCGTATCGTTTACCCCTGCCAGAGATGTTCAATGGTAATACTTCAGTTTCGCAATTCATATACTTTAAATCCTTTACTTTTTAATTCCTCTATTCTAAACTTTTGCAACTCTGATAATTTTCCTGTCTCTGTCTTAACCTCAATAAATTGAAAGTCATTATCTTTAAATGCAACGAGATCAGGTATGCCATTTTTATTGGTTTTGATTAATTTTATTACGTACCACCCCTGATCCTCTAATCGCTTGATAATCTTGCTTTGTACCTGTTGTTCTTTCATAGTGCGCTAATGTGAAATTTTTCTTTTTTTGAATAAGTTTATAAATCTTGGACTCCATACCTCTTTCAGCAAAAACCCAGTAGACATAATTTTCTGTTCTGTCTTTGGTTGTCATTCTATCACGTGCCTGCCAGTAGGTAACTGCTGAAAAATCAATCTCAGCCATGACCAAATAATCTGCTTTGCTTAGATTAATTCCTTCCCTGCCTGATACAAACTGCAACGCAATCCATTTATCAGTTGTATTAAACTCTTCCAAATCAGTTGTAAGTCTATCACCAATAACATTCTTTAGGTTCTGTAATTGAGCGACATACTTATAAAATATTGCTATTTTATCATCCTTAAATTTGTTCAAAATAAACCTTGCCTTAGTATCATCCAAAATAATAGATGTCCCATCTTCAAGCTTAACAGTTCCGCTTGTAAGCTGGTGTTCTTTCTGCATGAGTTTGACTCCTGTATCTGCTAAAATTATACCTTTTGATCCAGTTACTACAAAATCGCGCTTTAATTTTTTAATAATCTCATAGGTTCTGTCCTGCATCTTTACGGTTAATACTATTTCATTTACCTTGCTGACAAATCCTGATTCTTTTTGTGTAAACCGTAAAGTAAATGCATTCATGTCTGCCATAATTCGGACAGAATCCGCATCGTTATAATCAGCTACAACGGCATAGCCCAGGTTCCTTTGCTTGACCTGAACGTATTCTTTTGCCCATTGATAGAAGTTTTTATAATTTTTGTAGGGACTATTGCTTGAAAGCTGAAGCTGGTGATAGATTTGTGAGAATGATTCCGGCGTGCTTGTTCCTGTCATAAGGATGCAGGGTATATTTGCAAATCGTTTAACCATAATTTTTTGGTTAGTTCCCGGCTTGGGGAACGCTCCGTACTGGTGCGCTTCATCATAAATCACAACATCAAAATTATTGCTTTCAATCTTATGGATTGATTCCTTATTGATTATTTTAATATCAAAAGTATATCCAAAATTATAATAGTCTGACTGTATAGACTTAAATGCCTTAATCTTAGTAATAAACAAAACAGAACTGGCACCAAATTTTTTGCAAGTTTCTAAGGCTATAAGAGTCTTTCCGCATCGAACCTCGATTGAAAAGTAAACCATTCTGTTTTGACTCAATATCGTGCAGGCTTTATCTGATAAATCCTGCTGATAATCTCGCAGTTTAAAAAGGGATTGGCTCATCATCAACCTCCTTTCCTATGCTAAACCATTTCATTCCATTTGAGTTGCCATCATTATAATCAAAATCTGCAAAGGTACAATATTTCTGTATCCAGATATTAAATTTCTTGCGAGTTAGCCACTTCTTAAAGTCTTGGTACTCATCAATAAAATTATTGAAATAGGTGACCTTATCATGCCTTGTGTTTAATGCCACATTTTCGGTATCCCTAACCCATTCATAGAACTCCATCGAAGTTTCAGCAATAAATTTCCTAAGTTTAATATTTTTTGCATCTTGTTTGATTAATCCATTATTGAGATATAATTGTAAGCATAAGACCATGTAATTGTCAAAGCGTTCAAACTCTGATAAATCCCAGTCATCAAAAAGTTGTTTATTAAACTCATCATAAGGGGTTAACTTCCTGCCATAGTATTGTGATATTTCAATCTCATGCCTACGTCTATCGTGACTGTTACCCTCTCCTTTTATCGCATAGTTTGTGCTAATCATCATCTTGGGACTGTCCTCAACCTTAATTTTTATGGCATCCTTATTCTTACGTTCTAATGTCATGCCTTCAGTAACGATGCTAAATTTGCTCTCAAAGTCGAAGTTCTTCTTAACATCATCAAAGACTAATATTTGCGTTTCAGGGTTTACGGTTTGATATGGGAACGATTTCTTATCATCAAAGGTCTTGCCATCCAAAATTGACACACGCCTGATCTGCCGGAGTCCTTGAACAAGTAACCCTTTGCCGGTTCCCCCTTCTGGATTTTCGCTTATAACCTCATCATTTAAGATTATAGCCTTATTATTCATTTTATTCTTGTAAGTCGATAAAAGGTATCCAATAGTACATTCAATAGGCATTGGGTTTGAGTTTGATATATTATTTACAAAAACCTTATAATCATTCTCAATATCATCGCTCTTTGCAAAGTCACGCTGTATAATCTGTGATTCCCATACATACCCATTAACATCAATGTAATCAATAAGTTTGGCAGTTGATTTAGTAACCTCTAAAATACCGTTCTTAAAAGCAATAAATGATTTATCCTTTAAGTCTTTTAATAGCATTAAATCAATGGTATTGAGCATGAGCAAATAATTCTCACTAAAAAGAGTCATGTAATTAGCACAAAATCCCCAAACATTATGCTCTCCGTTTTTAAGAAGGTAGTCTAAAACAAAATCCTTAATCTTTTCTATGGATGTTTCAGAGACCTTATTGCTTTCGATTTTCACCCAGGTAGGCTTTTGGGTTTCATTTGGAAAGTATTTTTTAAATCCATTACGCTCTAAGAATAATTTATATTTAAAAGCATCAATCTTAATTTTATCATTACCGGACTTATCCTTTTCAAAATACCAAAAATCTTCAATGTCTGCAACCTCTTTGATTTGGTTATAAATATCCTCATCAATATTATGCTTTGTTAAAACCTCTTTTTTACCATTTTTTAAATCAGTCTTTATTCTATTAATCTTGGTATAATCCTCAAAATATTTGCTTTCAAACGATCTCTTTTTGTAGGCACTTTTTATGGCTGTTGTTGCTTCTAATTCTGTAAATCCTGAATGAATAACATTGTTTACAATATATCCTATTGCATTTTCTAATGTTATACCATACTCACAAAAGGCACCTGCCAGATCAAAGATGTATGTGTTACGCTCTCCTTCAATAAAATCACGCTTCCAATTCCATTCTAATATTTTCTTAATAATTATATCCTGATCTGTAATGGGAACCATTGGTACTTTATCTTGTACCATAAACCCTTCATCCTTTATTTCAGGATTAAATATCTCTGCTTCTAAATTTACATAAATATTAGGATCGTAAGATTCAAAACATACCCGGTCAACATTAGAGTTTGATATATCAAAGTATTCAAAATCAAACTCCTTCTGAAAAGCCTTAAATATTAAAGGGTGTGTTTCCTTTGTTAAATCGTCTGATACTCTTACAACTCCCTTAAGTCCATTTCCAGATGGTGAAATAAATATTAATACAAAATGTGGGTTTTGTTTAAGAAATTCCAAATGCATTGCCATTGTCTGCTGATCTGGATATTTATCAAAATCAACAACCATAAGACCAGAATGCTTCTTTAATGATTTGGAGTTCCTCTCATTAAATATCCCAGCAAATAGAATACAAGGTAGTTTATTTTTTAGTGTTTTATCTCCAGACCGTATCTTATCGAGAATATCTTTAGATGCTCCCCTTCTAATTCGTTCAATCACTTTGGCAAGTGGAACGTGAAAGGGTACGTCCTGAGATTTGAATAAGTCTTTAAATACTGATATTTCCATGATTAAGCAATTAGGTTTCACCGTAGCGGCGGCTACTCCCTAATGCTTTAAGTTCTTTGATGGTATCCGCTAATACTAAGTACTAAATTAATAAATAAATAAATAAAAACGATATTACACTACGTTTTTTTACTGTTTTAAAAATGTGTTGCGGAAATCATCGTTTAAACTATATTAAAGGCACTCCGCAACACATTTTCACATTTTTTTCACTAATTTAGGGGGGGGGGGGGAAAAA
>Ga0208364_1000313_pt1 | contig 11436 bp, 16 predicted proteins | sample LakMenEpi08Jun12_FD_150680 | JGI IMG/M metagenome (GOLD analysis project Ga0208364, IMG submission 150680) | Freshwater microbial communities from Lake Mendota, WI - 08JUN2012 deep hole epilimnion (SPAdes) | ecosystem: Environmental > Aquatic > Freshwater > Lake > Epilimnion/Euphotic zone ...
AGCGCCAATGGTTTGCCGTCGCGGTCCTTTTGATCCAGTAGCAACTGGTTGGCCGCCGTTACCGCGTCGATCGTTAGCGCCGCTGGCGACTTAACCGCCGCGCGTGGCTCCTGCTTCTTAACGCCAAAATCGAAGTAGCCACGCATTTGGATTCCCAACTGCTTGAAGTCTGCGTCGGCAGTTTCGATTGTTGGTACCTGGCGTCCATTCAAAAATACCGTTTGGATCATGGCTAGCTCCATGGGGTCCACCAACAGATACCAAGCAGAACTAGAACCGCTGGCGATCAAGTTCTTATTGTTGGAATGGAAGAAATTACCCGCGTTTTCTTGAAACTCGGTCCAGAAAACATCGTTCAAGCCACGCGCCGCACCCAAGCCCAGCCGCTGCGGTGCCGATCGCAAGGCCCCCAAATCGTCGTTAATGATGTCCTCACGTTCCAAAGCGAACATGCGCCCGTAGGTATTGGCCTTATTGGTGTAGCTCGCTTCGCCTAGCATGGCATGCTTCAGCTCACCGCCTGGGGCCACACGCTGGAAAGTCGCATCGCCGGTCAAGCTATAGCTGGTGATCGTCTTAAAATCGCGTACTGGTACGATTTCCGTTACTTGCCGCCACGCTGACTCTATAGCCTCAAACGAAGCCTTCAATTGCTTGTTGGCAATGTTTGACAAAATGCCGCTAACGCTGATCGTCGAAAGCCCGCTAGCTCGCACATCGGCAAACGCGCCCCGCATCATGCCATCGATGTTATGGCGGCTAACACGCTGGCCGTTACGCTCCGCAGCAAAACACAGCAAGTCTTTGATCGTGAAACCATGGCGCAAATCTTCGTGCCGATCCATCGCGTACAAAACTTGCTCGTTGTAGGCCGCTTCGATCGACCCGCCCAGCAAGCCTAGACCTCGCACAACTGACGCCTCAACCGCTTGTTCCAGCGATTGCCCGCTCAGGTCCTCTCGGCCTCCGCTGCGGATTGCCCGGCTTGGTCGTTGGTTTCGCAACAATTGCAGCTCAAATTGCATTGGGTTAGTTCCGGCTTTGATCGCTTCATCCATAGCCGCTTCGATGGCTTCAATGTCTCCGCCTTGTTTAATCATGCGCACCGCTGTTGCTTCGATCGCATCGCGCCTGGCCCGCTCGGCCTTGATTGCCAATAAACTGCTGGCCGGTTGTGGGTCGTCGCCGTCGCTGTCGCCATCGCCTGGATCGGTCGCCGCAATTCCGACAAACGTGTCAGCGTCGGCACCAATGGTAACGATGCTCGTTTCAATCAACCGGCTCTTGCGCGCAATGTAGGCCGGGCCGTCCACGGTCACACCGTTTACCACAGCCTTAACGCCAGCCTTGATCCGTTCGACCAAGCTAGGCCGCACACCAACGCTAGCCTGCCAAGCGAACCCGTCGGCAGCCAGTTCTTCCACTTGCTGGCGATCGGCACTGGCACCCACCAATCGGCCTTCGGCTTGTACGGTTTGGCCCACTCGCTGCGGTGTAGCCGAAGCAACAATGCGGCTTTTGTCATGCTCGCGTAGGATCGGCATGGGTCGGTTAAGCCCGGTCAGACCATCCAGGTCAACGTAGATCGGGGCATCATAGCCGCCAACAATTAACGGGCCGCCGTTGTAGGCCACCAAATTGATTTTGGTTTCCCGCTTGCCTTCGGTGCTTTCACCGGCAGCCGTAATCGTAGCTTCGCCATGGCAGTGAATCACCGCAGCCGCACCCGCCGCACCCTTGGCCAAAATCATTGGGTAATTGCTATTCAACTTCTTCAAGCTCTTCATCATTTGATCCCTCTTCCACCCGCTGCCGAGTGTCTCCTATTGGTTGTTGTGGTGCGATCTGCACCAAGCCCGCTTCCCGCAGCTCGGCCAGTTCCCGCGCCCGCTGCCTGATAACTTCCCGATAATCCAAGCCCATACGGGCACACTCATCGGCCAGCGTGGTCGTATTGTTTGCCAAATCCGCCGCCGCCCCGTCCGCTTCTTTCTTCCGGTCAACATGGCCCAACTGCTGCCACAGCCAGCGTGGACGAACCGCCATGCCCGCTTCCACGCTCGCTGGCAAGTAGCCGGTAATCCTTACGGCTTCCGCAAACCATGCACCCCAAATTTTGCGCAGTATCTGCAAATCACACTGGTAACGCTCAACGTCTATCGCCCGGTCTGTTGTTTGCTTGTCCAGCCTGCCGCTGCTGTAGTTGTAGTTACTGGCGTCTAGCAGCGTTACCATCTTGGGTAGTTGCAGCGTCCGGCCTATCTCGCATAAGATTTCCCGCTTAAACATTTCGTAAGTGGTCGTTGGATGCTCGGCTTTCATCTGGGCTAAATCGTAGCCCTCGGGCAGCGTGGTCATAGTGCCGCGCTCAATGGGTATTTGCTCCCAACTGGCTGGCAAATCTTCGTCGTCGCTTGGCAGTGTAGACTTTAGCAGCGCCGCAATGTCCGCCGCCGTTTCTGCGGCTGTCAGCGTGGCCAACGTGAACCGCCGCAACTGAGCGAATAGCGGTAGGGCTGGTGTAATTTCTGGAATACCCCGCACCTGGCCGGGCCGATCGCATCGGAACCAATGCAACATTTGGCTAGCCGGAATCTTGATCGGCTCTTGGCTGATTGCCAAATCGCCTGGGTGATCCATCAGCACTTTGAAAATTAGCGGATTGCCAAAATCATCCAGCTCTAGGCCGTCCACCTTGCGCGGGTCTAGCCATTCGGTGCCCATTAGGCCATCGGTCACCTGTTCGGCTTCCACCAACTGCAAATCTAACTGAACCGCACCTTGTAAACGCGGATTCGTCCGCATAATCGCAAACGCTTCGCCGTCTTGGGCCTTGCTGACTCGCATGGTCCACAACTTGCCCCAAAGATTGATTTCGTCGGCCCAATCGGTAAACAACCGGGCAACCTCTGACAAATCTTCGTAACTGCTCGACTGGTCGGCCTGCTGGCTGGCCTGCTGTACTACCAGCGTCGGCCCGTAACCGATCGTGATGTCCGCCAGCGTGTTGACGATTCCCCGCGCGTAGCAATTATTAGCCACTTCATACCGTGCGTGCCGGCGCAGCCGGTCCCGCACATCGGGGCTATTGGCCTGGCGTGCCGATAGGTTATCCGCATTGGCCCAGTGCCGTCTGTTGTCGTCGTCGATCGTGGCCGCGTCGTAGCGTGCCCGCACCGATGGCAGCAACCTGGCTTGCAGCTTTGCCGCTGGCTTGGTCGCTTCAAGAGTCCAATCGGATAGCAGAACAGTACCCATAGCTAGCCGTTGCCTCCGATCGTGCCCGGTGGCACCAACTTGGCAAACCTTAGCCCGCTGTGCTTTTTAGACGCCGCTGCTTTAGCGGCTAGATACTTTTCTGCCTGGATCAAATCCGGTAGCGAATGCTGCTGTACGCTCACACCGTCAGCCGTAGCCTGCTTAGGCTCATTGATCGCATCAGCAACCGCTGTTTCGTCCATGCACCGCCCCACTGGTAAGATTGCAGCGGGGGGCTGGTTCTACCCCCCGCTGCCGTCGCGTTCCAGGTCCGTTTACCTTAGAGAGTGCATTCTGTCGCGATCCGGCAGCCGTTACAATAATGCTAACGAGTCGGTATTCCATAGATGGAATCTAGCGGGAAAATATCTGTTATAGCCCGCTGGGTGGGAAGAATGGTTGTTATGCTTCCGAGTTAATAGGAAAAACAAACGGCAACACATTAAAGCCAGCTTCCGCCCGTGGTGCCCCTGAAAACTCCCAAACACATTTTGTAAAACACCAAACGTATTCGTGGTTATAGTTAACCCAAATTTTATAGCCTGGTTTTGCTGGGTCTATTACGACTTCCGGCCCTTGAATGTATAGTCCATCCAATGGCCCGCCATTTACATTACTAACACCAAACCCATCTAAAATAGCACCAATTGCACATTCTCCGCTCATGGCCGCAAATTCCCCCCCAGCTCTCTTAGTTCGTTGACCATCCTTCTTATTGTCATCCTGTAATTCTCTCCGTCGTTTCAATCCGTTTCCCGCAGTGCCTGCATTTCCTTACCCGCGTAATCACTCGTCCAGCCTTGGGCCTAGTGTACCAAACCGGCAAATGCTCACAGCCACACTTTGGGCAGCGCAGCCGGCGCGGTTGTTCGGCTTGCTCGCTGGCCTGTTCTACATGCTCGCTATCCATTGCGCCGCCGATCTGCCTGGATTTCCTCCCAGGTCTTACGCTTGCGCGTGGCCTTCGCCTGCCCGGCGATCGTGCCGCCAACCATACTGGCACCCACAGCACACCCTACCAAACAATCCCAATAGTGATTGTCCCGGCCCGGCCTTAGCTTCCACTCGGTCACCCGTCGCCCTCGGCCCTCCACCTGTACGCCATACTCTGCGCTCAACTGGTCAACTAGCAACTCATGCACTCGGGGCCGATCCCCGAAAAACTCTATTGAACCCATCTTGCCCACTTCGGCCCGCAGCCGCTTGGCGACAATGGTTTTCCAACTGTTAATATCGGTCTGGACCTTGCGGCCTGGCAGTAGCCGCCAGAAATGCCCTTGCCTGACGCCCGGCTCACGTTTCCAACCCTCCATCGGCAAGCTAGCAGCACCCACAAACCGCCCGTGGTGCGCGTAGACTCGCTGCCGTGCCCTGGCCACTTGGTAAACCATTTCTGTAGACAACTGCCAATTGCCATCGATACCAAGCCAGTCCACCTTGCACTGCTTGCCGCTGTCCTCTTGGGTCCATGTTGTGGCTAGCAACTGGTCGGCTAATTGCCCAAGCCCCATTTCTAACGCCTGCTCCACCGTGGCCGCCTGCGTCACATCGCGAAGCGTCTTTGTCAAATCCCGCAGCGTCCAATATCGTTTCGACTGCTCGGGGTAGGCTCCGTAATCTATAACCGCGCCGGTCAAATCGTCGGCCCAAGCCACCACCAGCCACGGCAAAACGTCTTGCTGCACATCGAAAAACGCGGTTAGCTTTGTTGCCCACGCTGGCACCGTTCGCCGTGGTCGCTGATTGCATCGCTCAAGCAGCTCCGCAGCTCGCAGCGTTTCAATCCCGGTTTCTTCCTCCTGTAATGGCTGGTTTTGGTATTCGGCCCAGAACGCGCTTTCGTCCTTGGCCCAGATGTCCATTGCGTACTGCACAGCCGACAACTGGTGAGGCTCAAACCGCTGCGCCCAGCTCGGCACACAGCCCGCGTCCATGGCCAGCCTGTTCTGTGCGTAGTAGTCCGTTGCTAGTCTTATGTCCTCATGCTCTCGCAGACTGTCGCCGCGTAGTTCGCGGTATTTATTCCAATGCGTTAAGTCTGTCGGCAGTGATCGCAGTAGCGCCGTTTTATGCCCGCGCCACTCGGGGTTAGCTGTTCGGTCTAGCAACTGGTCGGCCAAGTCTCCTTGCTGAATCACCGTACAAGGGCACATTGCCGAAATCTTCTTGGTTGGCCCCGCTAGCCCTAGCACCGATCGCGTTACTACGCGCAACCGTGTAGCCGTCTGCGCTGGCCGCCGGGCCGATTCGTCGGTTTGCGGGTCGTCCAAAATGCAATAGTCGGGCCTATGCGTCACACCGTCGGCAGTGGTGTACTGCATGCCGCGCATGGCCCCCAGTAGTCCAGCGGTCTGAATAATCACGCCACTGCTTGCTAATGCTTGCTGGCGGTTTTCCCGATCCATCACCGTAGGCAAAACGATTCGCTTTTCCGTCCACTTGATCCGAGTCCTAACACCCGATAGCACCTGGCCAGCCGCCCGATTATTGATCCCCTCTAGCTTTCTAACCGGGTAACATATCTCAGGAAAGTCCGCCAACAATTCCTCTCGCGTCTCAAAGTCCGTTTTGATCGTTTCCAGCATAGCCGCCGCGTGTGGTGCCGTGGCTCCGATTGGAACAACGTAGCGTCTATGGCCATAACAGGCCGCCCACTCCGCAGCCGCCACAACCAGCGTGGTTTTCCCGTTTCCGCGTGGCATCGCATACGCATACAATCCCCCTTGCAAAATGGTTTCCTGTATCAACCGTATCGCCTCTAGGTGATCTTCAGACCACTCTAGCGGGAACTTATCTGCCTGGTACGTTTCCAGCCAGTAACGCAAATCTACCCGGCCAGCCTCCCGCCGCTCTGGATTGACCACAGCGGGCAAGGGGCCAATGTCGCGGCCCTTTCGTGACTGCTCGGCCTGTTGCTGCCTACTGCGCTCCTTACGTCGCTCGTAATCGTCGCCATCATCAAACAGCCACGCCATTTATAACCAATCCATCTCAATTACCTGGCCTTCCAATTGGCCGCTTTGTACTAGCGAATTATGCCTTACAATTTCCCGCCGCCGTCGATACTCAATCGGGTCTTTCTGCAGCTCATGTATCTCATCACTTGCCCCACCCGCCTGTGATCGCAGCTTGTTTGCACACTTTAGCGAACAGGTTTTCCGGCCCCATCTACTGGGAGTCTGAAACGGTCGAAACAAATCACCACACACAACACACTTTCGCATTGCTTACTTCCAAGGTGGGGCAATGCGGGCCGCTGTCATTACCACGCCCGCCACGTAACCCAACATGAAACAAACCGCAAAACCTAACCACACGCCCCACACGCCACGCCCTCCAATCGTGCCCCTAGTTTTGTTTGTTCAAACCTTTCAACCGCTGCCTGTAACCGCTCATGCGGCCACCGCTGCTTTCTACCGTACTGGATCAAGCTAGCTCGCTCGATTTCGTCGGCACTCGTCGGCAGCTTGGCCAGTCGCAACTGCGGTAGTTCCGCCACTTTTGCTGTCTGGTAACTGCCCCTAATCGTCAGCCAGTTGTACAAAACACCAGGCCGCTGACTTTCCTGGGGTAACGCCTTCCATGCTGCAATCCGTTCCTGTATGTCGCAGTTCGACATGCCCAGGCTGATCGCTTTTGCTACAGCCTCTTCGGCTCTAGCAACTCCACACAAAGAAACAACAACAACCGGCTGTTGCTGCGTTGTTGTCGTTTCCTGTATACGTTTCTTGTCGGTTTGGGTGACATGGTGGCACTTCGGTTGTGCCATGGTGGCACTTCGTTCGACCCGCGTGGCACTTCGTTCGGTCGCCGTGGCACTTCGTTCGGCACTTAAAAGCGCCAATTCTGACCAAACTATCCGATAGTGATTCAGCGTAGCCGACCCACGCCGCTCCACGCATAACAGCGAACGCCTGACCAGTTCCTTAACCGCTCGCTTAGCAGTCCTCGCAGACACGCCGGCGCTAGTGGCAATCGATTCATAACTAGGCCACGCTTCACGCCCTCGGCCATAGCCGTCGATTGCCTTTAGTACCGACTTCAACGCAACCGCAGACACACCGGCAGCCCCAGCGATCTTAGCCGCCTCCAAGCATCCCAACTGATCCGCCCGCGTAAAATCAAACTGTTGTTGCGTCACGGCTCACCAGCTCCCCCGCATCGTTGCGGACCATTTCTAACGCCACGCCGTATAGCCAATGCGATCTAGCTGTCAAATGGAAAACCTCAATTCGTTTGGTTGTTTCCAATAATTCTAAGACTGAACCGTCTAGCCTAACCATAAACCTAGATAAACCAGCAACCTCAAAAACTACATCCGGCGTCATTTCTAAAAACGTAATCCGGTTGGCCCCCAAACACTGCACCAACTTAGTTAGCGTTTGCGCCTGAACGCTTTGACTAATCCGGCTGGTGGCCTGCGTTATGTTAGTCTTGCTCACTGGTCCGCCTCCTATTCGCTTCTAACTTTTGCGCGTACATATCGACCAGCCACAGACTGCATAAATGCTCAACACTAATCCCCGCCTGCATCGCCACTATTTCTAGTTTCCTGTGCAGCTCCACCGGCAAGGCAACTTCCATTTCAACCATTTCCATTTTTACAAATCCTCGATTGTGGTAGGCATCAACACATCAGCACTACTTACAAGCTCGGCAGTCTCAATGCTGCCAGACTTAAACCAACGCTGCTCCTGTCGGCCAGTGCATAAAGCCAAAAACGAAAACCGCCCCGATGCACCCCAGCGCGTAGGCGAAACTATACGCCGAGTCCTCCGCCCTAGATCGTCGCGGTACACAATCCGCACCGCCCACCGCTCTGGATCGCGCATCGCCTGATTGATTTTGTAGTTAATTTTGGCCTTGGGTTCCTGCATCAAAACAGCTCCAACTGCCCACTGGGCACAATCCTTAGCGTCCAAGTACACACCGCCCGGCCATAGCGTCCGTCGGTCGTTATTTCCGTCTTAACCAACTCCCCGGCGTGCGTCAGATTGCTTAGCGCTCTGCGAACACTGGTTAGCGGGGCCGATGGCAAAACCAACTCCTGCACCCGCTCTGGCGAATAGCTCAGACCGGGCCGCTTGCGGAAAAACTCCAAAACAATTTCCTCCTGCGATCCGGCCTGCTGCTCGTATCGCTCCCGATCGTCAGCAGAAACGATACCTGTTTCGTGGTAGCTATATTGCCGCATCACACACCCCAAGAAAAAAACGGGCACCGGGGCCACATCCAAGCGGCCCCAGCCCCGCCACTCTAGCGCGTCCTACGCGCCACGGCTTGCGCCGCTTTCCCGATATACTCAAGCCACTTACTAATGACGCCCGGCTTTTCGGCCTGCGTACAACTCAACAAACCATGCGGAGCATCGCACACCGGCCAACTGTTGCGGATTGCAAAACTGATATGCGCCGCATCTTCCCAGTTGAAATCTAACTCTGGATCGGCAGCCGACCGGCCAACATCCCGCAAAACCCGCTGGCGATCCCAAGCCCAGGCCGACCAGCTAAAACGCTGATCCCCCTTGCGAACCAACACCCGCCAGACGCCATCACCATCGGAGCAAACGATTACCTGTGCTTCCATGCTGCACCCCTTGGCTAACTAAATTTCCGCGTTGGATAATCGCACCACTTAGCAAACAAAACCAACTCAGCGTTTAGCTGCTCGATTCCCCTGGTGGACACTTCAGCCCCAGCCGCCGCATACTGCCAAGCCATTTCGGCACCCTGACGGCAGCACAACCGCTGCTCGATGTCCTCAAATTTGCGGCCAGCCTGTAAAGCGGCTATAGCCGTGATTGGGTTCTTGATCTGAAACGCACCGCCCGGCGCGGCCTTAATCACCCCTGCCCTAGATTTCTTTGCCACTTGAACCATTGGTAAACCTTTCCTTTTGCGACTTAACCCAGCGCACCAGCGCCGGCTTCTTCCGACCACGCCAAGCAAAATCCTCGATCCGCTGTAAAGCCCGCTCATCACCGGCCAGCGCTCGATTGATAACACGCGGCCCTAGTACCTGCTCCAAACGATAGAGCAGCATATATTCCGGCGTGCGTAGCTTGCTTGACTTTTCTAATCGTGTAACCATGCTGTAACGATATACTATTTGGTACGAATAACAATACCAGTTAGTACAAAATAGGTGGTAAGATGGGTCAAGATACGCCATAACTCTTTATATGTTTGGATTTTGCGACTAGCGGGAAATTACAAACTGGTTACAGTTTTTGTTATGAACACACCCAGGAAGGTATCGCAAGTTACCGATTTTCAATTACAAGCATTGGCAAAGCAGCTAGAAACGTGGTCACAGCGTTTAACTGCTGCGGCTAATGTGGCATCCCAACAGCCAGAGAAGTCTTTGCCGATCTACAATTGGCCAAGCGTATCTAAGGGCCTGCAATTGCTGCGTGGTTTTATAGACAAGGCCGATGAGGCTCGAAGTGAAGCAGAATTAGGCGTGTTAAAGTATTCACCGCCCAAACCAAACCCTAAGAAAGTCGCGGAAACGCGGGAAAACTACCAGAAACAACCCGAGTAGACAAACGGCCACCGCTTCCGTAAGATACTACCACTCTAGCACCCCTGCGCGTTACGGCTTGCGCCGCTGGTACGATACCACGGCTCAAAAATGGTTCCCGTAATGTCGCTAACTGAATCCGACCTGTCCGCGTTAGTCCGCTCTGCCGTCTGCCACACCTTGGCCAATGTCGCCAAGACTGCACACGCTCCGCAAATCGCCTACACAATCCCCCAGGCCGCCGCCGCTATTGGTTTGCCTGCTAATACGCTGCGGGATCGCGTAGCCTCCGGGGAAATACCAGCCCGCAAACGGGCCGGCAAATGGCTGATCTTGCACAGCGATCTAATGGCCTGGCTGTCCGATTCCTAACTGGGTCGCTTGGCAATGGCTTCTATTTATCGTGACCGCAGCCGAAACGGCTATCGTGTCGCTGTCTGCGTGCGTGGCGTGCGTCGGGCCTTGTGGCTCGGCAAAATCACACCCAGCGGGGCTAAAATCGTGGCCGGGCATTTGGATCGGCTGAAACTGGCCGCCGAAACCAATACGCCACCGGCTGCCGATGCTCTGCAATGGGCCGCTGGTGCCGATCTGCGCATCCGTCGGCAGCTCAGCCGCTGGGGCCTGGTCGCAGCCATCCCCGTGGATACCGTACCGCGTACTCTTGGGCTGTTCTGCGATCGCTACGCCAGCGACTTGGCCGGCGCTGTTAGCACTCGCAAACGCTGGGCTAACGTGCGTCGGCACTTGGTACAGCACTGGCTTGAACAAACCCCGCTTTCCACTATCACCGCTGGCGATGCTCAGCGTGTCGCCCGTCTGCTGCGGCAACAGTTCAAGCCATCCCACGCCGCCAAGCTAGTTGGCGATTTCCGGCAATTATTCTCGGCAGCTATTAAGTATCGCTTAATCACTGAAAACCCGTTTTCAGATTGCAACACTCGGGGCCAGCATGATCGCAGCCGAGAAACCTACATTGATAGCCCAACCGTCGATAGACTCATTGCCAAGGCCGACCCGTACTATGCCGCCCTGATCGCTCTGGCCCGCTATGCTGGGCTACGTGTCCCGAGTGAACCGCTGGCCATGCACTGGCACCATGTAGACTGGGCCGCCGGTACTATTACCATCGTCAGCCCTAAAACCGGCTTGCGTATTGTGCCAATGGTCCCAGCCTGCCGCCCGCACCTTGAACGCCTATTTGAACTAGCCACAGAAGGCCAGCAACACGTTTTCAACCGTGCCCGCAGCTCCGCCGCCACCACCTGGCGGGATCAACTGCTAACCATAGCCGCCCGCGCCGGCCAACAGCCCTGGCCAAAGCTCTGGCAAAACCTCCGTGCCTCATGCCGCACCGATCTTGAATCCCTGGTGCCTGATTTCGTCGCCAACGCCTGGTTGGGCCACAGCTCCCGCACCGCCGCCCGCCACTATCACCGCATCACCCCGGCCCACTTCGCCGCTTGTGGTGTAATTTCTTCCGAGTGTGGTGTAGCCCGTGGTGTAACTTCCCCGATAGCCACCGATAGCACCCGATAGTCCGCCAATAAAAAAACGCTGGAAACTACATAATTCCCAGCGTTCTACTCGCATTAGCAATACCCCCGCAAGGGGTCAAAGGTAAACCGCAAATTTAACGCTTTTAGGCTACCTTGG
>Ga0208364_1000315_pt1 | contig 11414 bp, 7 predicted proteins | sample LakMenEpi08Jun12_FD_150680 | JGI IMG/M metagenome (GOLD analysis project Ga0208364, IMG submission 150680) | Freshwater microbial communities from Lake Mendota, WI - 08JUN2012 deep hole epilimnion (SPAdes) | ecosystem: Environmental > Aquatic > Freshwater > Lake > Epilimnion/Euphotic zone ...
GCGTAGTTGTATCGGGTCTAACGGCCTCTCCAGTATATGTACAAACTGCACCTAGCTGCAGAGTAGAAGTTACTGGCGGAAGATATTTAAGTAGACTTAATGATAGTGTTTCTGTTTTTGGACCAAGTGGAAGTACTTGGCTTTATGCAAATCTAGTAGATGGCACTGGAACTCCAATTGGAAGTTCCGGTAATCCAATGTACACCAATATAATTGGTGCAACCATTAGCGTAACTATTGACCCAACGGTTGGTGTAACCAACCAATCTGGAACAGCACTAAGAGTACAAGGTTTCTCGGGTGGTACATCATTACCAACAACTGTAGGTAATACTGTTGGAATTTATGATACAAATATTACCAATGGTTTGACAGCCATATATGGCGCAATCAACACCTTAAATACAAACCTTGGAACTCTTGGTATCAGCCGACCAACAACGTTTATCAGTGGTAGGTCAACTATTACAACCGGTGTAACTGGAATATATCCTGCTGGATATACGACCATTTCTGGTATCAACATCAAAGCATCATCATCCAATACAGATATTATTTACATAAACTCTGATGGTGTAGCTGCCCTTGGATATGAACTAGATCCTGGACAGAATATATTCTTGGATGTTCAAAATCTTAATACCATTTATTTAAGAGCAAAAACTTCTTCACAAATAGTATCTTATATGGCTAGCTAAAAATGAGTAGTGCAGCTTTAACAGTAGTAAAATCAACACAATCATTTACATTAGAATTTATTGGTTCTACTGCCGATCCTTGTTTGACTAAGGGTTATTTGGAGTCGTCGCCACAAGTTCAACTAGTTGGAAACAGTTTTTTCTTTAATTATTCGCAAAGTAAAAATGCTAATGATTTTAAGTTTTTAAAACTGTTTTTTGATAAACTTGGAATTGGATCTACCTTTGCTTTTAGCTCCGGCAAATATACAAATATTACTACTGGATCAGTATTATCCTGGGATGGACAATTTACATTACTAGGAAAAACAGGAGCATACAATCAGTACTTATACTTTAGTGGATTATCTGGAACATCTGGATTTTCTGGTGGCATATATGATAGAAATCTTTTTACAACACCACTTCAATTTACTGCAGTCACCGGAGCCACTGCTGCATTGCTAGTAAATAAATCACCAGATATGGATCCTTTAAATTTTACTTATCTGGGAATATATGGAAGTGATTATAGTTTTGAAGAATATTTGCAAGTAAATACGAGTACATCAAATCAAAAAAGAATACTTATTAAAAATGTATTGAAGTTAAATGATGGTACAGAAGTAATTTACATTGATCCAACTGTTAGTATTACAAATGAAAACTTGTATTTTCAACAGTCATTAGTTGACATTTATATGAGAGGAATTTTGTCTCCAGATGATATCAATTACGATGAAACATTAAATGGTGTATTGCGCATATCAAATACATATCCTGGTATCTACACACAATTACTTGAAAATCAAAACAAACAACAATATTTATTAAGAGAACTTTTAAATCCACCGTATCCAATCAATTATTATTGGTATCCCAACACAACATTAGTTAATTTTGGTTCATCCGATATTGAAGCATATACATTTGGAAGTTATGTGTTTTCTAAAATATATCAACTTGTTTATGACACAATTCGTGAACCTTTATTTTCAACTTCTGCAATTTTAGATGTTCCTACTGTAAGTGGTGAAGAAATATATAATACAATATTAATTGACAATAATGATGTTGCTACTCTTAACTTTATTAGTAACAGTACTGCAATTAGTAGAAATTTTAAAATAGATTTATCGGATGCCAGAAACAAAGACATGACAATTTCAGCATATACTGATTATGCATGTTCTGTACCATTGACAAGAAATTATAGAATTAATGGAACACCCGGCAGAGAAGGAGCGGCCTTTATTTATTTTTCCGACCGCCCCAATTCTCTGCAGAGTATCTATTTAAAACTTGCACGAGAAACTACTATGATACTAAGTGTAGTAATTTCTTAAATTTCAACCCAAGTATAACTATTTCCATCATAAAAATAAGAATAGTATCTACCGTTGGTATTCCATATTTGTCCAACAACAGGATTTAATGGAGGATTATCAGATGTGTATATTTCCGATACTCCTTTATAATTCCATGCATCTGCTTGCTGTATAGGAGACAAATATGTTGATTTTTCTGCTTCATAAAGTTTTCCTTGAAACAGTATTGAATCACCTTTACTATAAACAAAAACTGTTCCATTGGAGTTTTTAGATTTATAGTTTCCTTTAAACATTTTAAATTAAAGTTTCAGATGATTCTTTAGTGGGAGCTTCATTTGTTTCAATATCTGGGTTTGCCCATTTGGTGTAATATATTGCCATATCATCGGCAACATCTACTGCAAAAACAATAGCAGAATCTGGAATAGTTGTACCTTCATTAATTTTTGTATATGGCAACCAATTTGCCAAACCTATTTTATAATCTTTCATATGGACAAGCATTGCAGGATCTTCAACATACCATCCTCCATTTACTTTTTTTCCTTTGGAAATAACTTCTTCACCAGACAAAATTTTAAAATATACTAAATCCATAATAACCTTTCTTTATATTAATTATACGTGATTTACGCGCTTTGCATAGTTTTTCTTGGCACCACAGCCACACCCACCTGGTTTTTTATTTGTAGATGTATCATTTGAATTATTGTGTACATATAAATTATTTTCTATGCCATAATGTTTATTGATCATATTTAATTTAACTTGCTCAATTAATTCTTCATTTTTAATTTGTTTTTGTTTTATATTATTTTCTTTAAATTCTTCAGCTATTACAATATCCATTTTATTTTTAAAATTTAATTTATCAAATTTAAAAGATAATATTGGAATCTGAAACCATTTATTAAATTTAATTCGTCTAGCTTCACAACCACAATTTCCATTTGTTAATTTTATAATTAACTTTTTAATTCCTGTTTTTTTAGTAATATAGTCTATTATATCACCAATATGTAAACTTACAAAATTTAATTTAATTTTAAATACTTTTTCAAATTTAAAATTTAAATTTATTACTTTATAATATAAATAATTTTTTTGTTCTTCAATATCATTTTGATATTTTTCTTTATCTATAAGTTTTTCATTTACAACATTGGGATCAATAGACAAAGTACCATTATTATAATTTGTATACATTGTGTTAGAAACAAATACATTGTCTTGAAAATTCATATATTACCTTTCATATTATTTATGTTCATTATAAATATCATTCCTGTGATCTTTGTACTTCAACACATTCAATGGCAGATACTCTACCAACTGGAACACCAGAATCACATTTTGCATTAAATTTTCCAGGATTTGTTAATCCCTCAAGTCCTAAGAAACACTGTGGTGCTCCTAAAGTATAACCCGTGCATCCTAAAGAATTATACGATGAAGGTATTTCTTCATATATTCTCCATAATCCACCAATAAATCCAACGGGTATGCTTTCATCATTGTCACCCATTCCTGGTAAACGTTTATCTGCTGGATAATAGAATTTAGGATCATCTATAGAACTTTCTGTATCTATCTGATATATTAAATTTTCATTTAATTTACAACAAAATTTACATCCAGGACACGAACGATCATTGTTCGGACAACTTCCTGAAGGATATTGATCTCTGGAACAACTACAAGGTCGATCAGATGATGTAAAAGATGTATTGTCGCCACACCAACAATTACAAGTGATAGTCATTCCTGGTGGAAGTGGACCTGTGTAACCTGTAAAGGAAACTAATGGTCCAAGCCATTGATCGGTTTTACAGGTCTCTAGGTATAGCATAGAATTAAGATCACCATTGATAGAATCGTTCATCGCCCCTCCTATTGTTATTTGAAGAGGTGATCCATCATTACATATATCCCGACCATAAGTATTAACCCACCCCCCTGGTCCAACTAGATTTCCTACGCTTGCTCGACATATATCGCCACCCGGAGGATAACCACACTTAGTCTCTGTATAACACGGAGAATCTGGAGGTGGAGGATTGCATCTGTCGCAACCAGGTTCTACCACAGCTATTTCCAAGTTTAATTGCAATTTTTTAAGTACTCGGCCACCAAGAAATACATAGGGATAAGGAAATGCAGACTGAACAGTATATGCTGTTAAAATTGCATTTCTTGGTGTCATTATTGCATTAACAAGTTCCGAAGAAGTCATTCCATATGATTTACCCGGTTCTGGATATAAAGCTCCCACAAAGTGAGATCTATATGGTAGAGGTGCATTTTGAACTTCATATAAAGATGTTTCTTCATTATAACCATAATAATAATTTCTTTTAGCGTAAAAGAATGCAGTAATATTTGTTTTAATTACACCACAACAATATCCTAATCCTATACCAGATCCAGCCTCCGAAATTTGACCAAATGATTTTGAAGATTGCACAAAATAATCTTTATTATTGTAAAATCCTATTCTATTATTAACATAAGCAAAACAACTTCGATTTCCAAAAGGACCCGCACTACAATCAACTACTTGCGGCCATCTTTTACCCGGTGGACATCCACATTCCAACTCATTACATACACAATATGGACTGGGCCGTGGACATACTGCTGGGGGACTATAACCCTCTGAATAATATGCAAAAGACGATGGACTACCATCACCAACCCAACATATATCTCCACCATAACAGCCACCCAATTCATTATTTAATGCTCTATTTGCAGAAGCCATTGGACCATTTGGATCACCACCCCCACCAAATTCATCTTGTGGTCTCAAACCATCTCTACCAAATCTATCTCGCATCATGCCACACACCTTACCGGGATATGGTTCATAAGTATGCAAAGGTGTGGCTTGTTGTTTTCGTCTTTGATCTGGTCTCATCCAATAATATTGTGGATGTCCACTGTAAGATCTTTCTACATCTCTGGCTACAGTATAATATGGACTGGTATAATCTGGGTTACCAACAACATTTTCTGCTACATCAGTACCTATTTGATTGCAGGGCATACCAAAAAGCCATTTTGAAAAATCCCATCTTCCAGGAACTGCTCTGAAGAATGCTTGGGTTTTAAAATATAAAGGTAAATTATTAAAATTTTTAAATTGTAATTTGGCATGGTCTATATCAAAAGACGACGCCTTCCATTCTTGGGCTTTTAATCCACTTGAAAAAATTGCAGAGACACTTCCAGCTGTAAAACAAATATCACTATATCGATTTTTATCAATTCCAATAGTAAGTCCTCTATCGGCATCTGGTCTTTGAAATATATCAAGTCTTTTCTTAGGAGAATTCTTTCTTTTCCAAATAACACCAATGGCATTTGGTCCAGCAACAATTTCATCTATTACATCATAATTTTTTCCATAAAAAGCAGTAAGACCAGAATAAGTAACACCAGATACTGCTTTTACCATTTCAGAATTTCCCCATACAACTAATCTATGTTTGTCTCCGGCTTTACGTGCCATAATACTATAATCTGGACCACCATCTATTGCAAAGATACTGGCAGAACTATAAACAGTTTTGTCGGCTGTTGTGTATACTTTATATTTTGAGTGGTCATACCCCTCCGGGGCTTCGGCTGGCGCACGTGCATACGAATCATGGCATCCAGTTACTCCCCCAACAGGTCCAAGTATCCATTCATCTTTAAATATTTCACTATCTGGTAAAAATACAGGTATAGGATCTGTGCTTGTAAAACTAGTTTCTCCAGTTACCGGTTCCCCGTTTTCATCTACTTTTACATATGATCCCCATATTTTTAAATTATTATCATCAGATAATGCAATACTATGATAATGGCCAGCTGCAACTTTTGTGTATACGGGAAAATCTGGCTCAATGGCTTTTAGACAACTATATCCATAGGCTGCACCACATGGATTGCCACGTTCTGTTAGCAAAGACACCCTCTCACCACTCTGGTTTAGTACAAAGAGTTGACATCTAATATCACATGGAATAGCATTTTCTCCTGCACTCCACGATTCATCGTTTGGTTCATTTAGATTTGCACAATAAGTTCTATTCCACCAATCTTTATTTTCTGGTAAAGTTTGAAAAGAATTTCTAGGAAATAAAGTATTCCATTCATCTTCTGTAAAGTATCCTGGTTTTGGAAGATTATAATAATAAAATAATGGTTCAGATCCAATTGAAGCACTTAGACGTTGAGTAGCCCTATCTTCATCAAGCTCTCTTTTTCCTGATATTGTTGGATAACCATATGATGATTGGTTATACGTATTGTCGCTGGTTGGCGTTGCAAACAAATAACCACCAGATATTATGGCAATGGTATGCTTGGCTCCACATGCCACATCTTTCCATATAAAAAATTTATTATTAAGACTATTAATAAATCCAACAGCTAAAGGATTACAATTTGGTTGAGTGTAATCACTAACATAACGCGTATCATTATAAAAAATTCCATAATCAATATCAGCATCATCATCCCCATTATTTCCTTTGCCCCACGCTTTCAAAGTATAAACGTCAGCATTATCTGTGTCAGCACAGGTAAATGAATAAGGTGGGAATTCATAAATTGGTGCTCCACCTATTTCCCATCCAGAATTTGAAAATTTCTTTCTACGATAATTTATTTGATTACAATTTTGATTTGTATGCCATAAAGCTATACCAGGAACAACACCTTCTTGATATTCCACCAAAGCTACAGCAAAGTTTCCTTTACTGGATATTTTTTGTACTATTCCATCTGGAAGAGTATTATTTGCCTGGTCTTCATCATATAATATTCCAAGTTCAGGTAATACTGATAAATGACATGGTACAGCTCCAACATCTGTATCATAATAAGATCCATCACATATTGGAGAATGATCAGGTGCGGGGCAGGAAGGTTCAACATCACATTCATATGCATAATCTGGTGAACAACCTATTTCTGTAGGATCATCATTGCCGCTGGGGGGTATTGCTCCTCGTCCAAATGCTCTAACTTTTCCATTATTTGTTATAGCAAACCATGTTTGTTGTCCACCAAACAATTTATTATATTCTAATAAGTTATCTGGATCTTGATTTGTTATAACATTTAAAACATTTTCTTTGTCATAACATGCATTAGTGCCGGTACACCCCCAGCTTGTTAAACCAGCTGAATTGGGGCATGGCCACAATTTTGCTCTACGTGGACCAGCAAACATTGGGCCAGGAATTCTAGTAACCAAATTATCTTGGAGTGGATTTATTAAAACATTTTTTATGAATTTGGCCGTTATATACGGTTTCATTGCCGCCCATATAGTAAAATAATCTGTATTAGAAAAATTTGCTTCTGGATATTGTGCTAAAATATTAGTCTTTAACCAATCAATCATTTCATAATAGCCAGCTTTATTACCTAAAAATGATTCAGTAGTGTCATCAATAAAGTCTGGATCAGGACGATTATCGATGGGTGGATGTTCTGGATCTATTGGTTCTAGATATACACCATCTAATAATTCTATCAATTCTTTACCAATGTCGTCGGCATGATCTTTAACACTTATGACATTGGCTTTTATCATTTCCTTTAACCAAGAAGATACATAATCATATTGATCTACATCTGATTGTTCTATTGCTGGTTCTGCGTATAGTGTATCTCCTGGATCTGTAATTCTATTATAAAAATAAAGATAAAATGCTTCTAAAAATCTTTCGCCGTCAAAAACGTCACCATTTACTTTAATCTCTTTGGCTTCAGAAAGTTCTTCCATAGCATGCAAATCAGAATGAAATAACGGAATAACTGAAGATCCATACATAACTCTGCGTGGGAAATGCCGCATAGCTTGATATCTAAATGCTTCTCTTGGATCATAAGTAAAATTTCTTTCAGTCCACTCTCCTCCATAAGGTTTTTCATATGGAGTAATCAACATATTACAATGATTCATTGCTATTGGTGGAGCAGGTGTAAATAAAGCTTTGCTGTGATATGCCCAGCATTCAAAATGATGGTCCATTCCAATTAAACCAACCATTTTATGAAATAAATTGCTTTTTTTATTAAAAGTCTTTTTAAACCCAGCCCTACTCCAACCAAAAGGTCTTGGTTGCAGTATAGTTGATGTGTAAAATGGACCTAATATTTCTTGTTTTTTAGGATCGACTGATCCATAATGGAATATGTCTCTGGCAGCAACAAATAATTTTTGAGATATTCTACTTAAATATGGAGATATTCCTCTTTCAAAACATGCTTTATTATATCTTGGATTGTAGAATGGACCATTATCTTGATTTTGATTTTGATCAACATTACAAAATTGTCCTAATGTAGGAGGAGATTTTCCATTACCACTTGCTCTTGGCCATTCTGATCTTTTATTTCTTATAATATCAAATCCAGGATTACATGCAGTATATGGAGGCGTACCTGATGTATTGGCACAAGAACAGCAACCTGCTTCTTGTACATACATTTTTGGTAAAAATGGATCAAGTGAAGGAATATACCCTCCTTGATTAATTCTTTGTGAGACATTAAATCTTTTTTTAACCGTATCTGTAAATCCACCACTTAAATGTGGAAATCGCATACACTGACATGGATATGTTGTGGCGTCACGACATTGACATCCTCCTTGGCTGCAAGCCTGACCATCATTAAAATAATTGCCAGAACAATTTCGTTCAATTCCGCTTACATTACCATCTTCTTGGTGGCCACCCGCACTTATTAAAAAATCACAACTTTTTAATAGGTCTCTCATTGATCCTATACCATCTGAATTAATTACTCGTTGCTTTTTATAATATGCTGACCCTTGTGGAATTTTTAATTGATAATTAAAAATATATTCTGGTGGATACCACACCATGTGACATCCAGCATATCGATATATAAAATATAATGGATCAGATCCAGGAGCACCACCATTGAAATTACATACTGAACAACTATAAGGCAAGCAACTTTGAGCTAATTTAAATGGTTCGTTTGGATCATCTGCTGGAACCGTATCTGGACCATCCACTTCCGGCCCATAAAAAGCATCTGTTTCAGCACCACCAGCTAATAAACTTCTTGACTGATCTAGACTGGTTTCCAATGGATCTATTTTTTTAATCAAACCAGTTCCATTTACCAATATATTTCCAAGATATAAATCTGAATTATTAAAAGTTGAACCTTTTGCTAAATCATAATTTGTAGTATAAATTGGCAAACCAAATAAATTACTTATATTTCTTTGTTGATTTATAGTGTCTCCAAAATAAGGACTACAATATGCTTCGCATTCTTTTTTACAATTTTTACAAAAATCAATATTTTTATTTACACAATTTGGTGAATTATTTCTTATACAATCAATATCATATCCATTTTCAATTAAACATTCTTTGCAGGCAGGATATAAATTATCTAATTTATTTTTAAATATTTCATTTGATGAACGAACTATTATGGGTGAATTAACTTGATTTGAATTTAAATTTATATTTGAATTAATTAAATTATTTTTTTGTGCTTTTTTAATATTTTCTTGGGCCATCTCTTCAAAAGTTTTAATATTGTAAGATGTGCCATATTCCATTGGTGTTTGTGTTCCACGATTGAATAATTTTTTAAACATTCGTGAAACATTAAATGGAGAATTGTCTAAAAATACTGTAGTTGCTTGGCGTAGCAATGGAGGAGGATTCTCATTATCGGGTCCTTTATCTCCGTCTTGATCACCTCCACACGAAGAACAACATCTTATGCATGGTTTACCATACTCACTTCTTCCAGCTCCAGAGGCAATATATGGCTCTTGACCTTCTTGAGGACCCGTACATCTATTATTCTCACATACAGAAACTAAAGGACAGTCCTGACATGCCTCAACAGCACATGGCGTACAACACGATGGACAAGGTTGGGCGCCGAAATCATCGAGACGATGTGATAATTCTTTATTTCTTGTTTTTGATTCGGGTCTATTAATTTTTAAAGAAATTAAATCACCAGATGAAACAGGTACGGCACTGTCTAATAAAGGTCCAAATATTGTAACAAATTGATTTGTTAAACAATAGTCATCAACAGCAACATCACAGCAACATAATTTTTTAGGCATAATAAGATCTCACCATGTATTTATACACCAAAACAACAAAAGCTCCTTTTTTGGAGCTTTTGTTGCTACAAACTTTACTAAATTTTAGCGAGAACGATTACGGACTACGCGGTAGTACGAACGACCATTTTTTGTCTCACGAACTACGGTGTAGTTCATGTCAAAACGATCAAAAGCCTCACGGAGGTCATGCATCGTTGCGCGCATGTTAGTAACGCGGAAACGCTTGCGAGCCTCGCCAGCGGTCAAAGAGGCACCGCTACGCATAAAATCAAACACTCTCTGAATCTTGGTCGGACGATCAACAGTAGTAATTTCCATAAACTTTCCTTTCTTATAAGAAGTTGCCATAATATACACCATATAGCCCAACTGTCAAGGAATTCCCTAAATAATTCTGACTGAAGGAGGCCCTATGGGACAGAGCAATCGTCAGTTCGTAAAATTTGTGAGACAGCATCTTGCAGAATACGGTATGAAACTTATTATTGGCCGTGGAAAGCATGTAAATGTAGATGGTTTCCGTTGTTCTGGCTATTTTGATGAATCTGGTAAGGCTATTGCCGTAGGCGGCAAAGCAAATGAATTTATGCAAGTTTTGGTGCATGAATATTGCCATTTTTTACAATATATTAATAACTCTCAAATTTATAACAAATCCTATGAGGCTTCTACTATTGTGGATGCTTGGTTAAAAGGCAAAAATTATCCTATTAAAAAGGTAAAAAGAGCATTTTTTATTGTACGTGCAATGGAAAGAGATTGTGAAAGACGGGCAATGAAGATTATCAAGGACTTTAATCTATCAATTAACAGCAAAATGTACGCAAAAAGAGCTCATGTGTACATTTACAGCCATTTTTTGATGGAAAAAACTCGTAAATTTCACTCTTACAAGCGAAATCCATACTATAGCAAGTATGTTTTGAAAATTATGCCATCAAATATGGCCGTACTGAGCCATAAAACGATCCCACCGAAGGTTTATTCGGTCTTAGAATCGTTTACAATCTGAGATTTTAGATATTTTGATACAAATTTTGTAAATGGTTGATCGCCATAGGGCCATCTATCATCTTTGTCCATAAATCCGTAGTGCACCAAAGCATCTATATGCTCATCCAGCATTTTTAAAGTAACATCATCAACATTCCATTTGATGTTGTCGTCTTCGTTTATGGCCGGGGCTTCTGCTGCTGCATGTTCTGCAACCGCAAGATCTGATATCTTGGCAAGATTGCCAAGAATATCCATTGATTTGGCGCATTGATAAAA
>Ga0208364_1000317_pt1 | contig 11389 bp, 2 predicted proteins | sample LakMenEpi08Jun12_FD_150680 | JGI IMG/M metagenome (GOLD analysis project Ga0208364, IMG submission 150680) | Freshwater microbial communities from Lake Mendota, WI - 08JUN2012 deep hole epilimnion (SPAdes) | ecosystem: Environmental > Aquatic > Freshwater > Lake > Epilimnion/Euphotic zone ...
ACTCCAGTAACAGTTAATCCTGCGCTATTACCGTACCCTATAGTAGCACCACCGTAAACAGACAAACCAAAAGAAGGAGCAGATGTATTACTAGCACCCCAACCATTTGGTCCTCCTATATTTACTCTTTCGTAAAGTTGAATAAACTCTCCAGTTTGAACACCTACTGCTCTTCCTCTAATTGTACCTACAGATATAGCGTGGTCATCTATTTTTGTAAAACTCACTTGAGATGCTGTAGTTGCACCTCTTCCTGTTACGGAAGCAAGAGTATCAGATTCCCCTGTAATAAATCCTTGTGAAGTTGTCCAACTACGTGTAGCAAAGGGTTCGTTATCTATGGCAAATAGACCATCAGATCTTAAACCTACTTTAGACGCAGCTCTTCCTCCCCAATGGTAGGTAATCCCAGGTGCATATCCCCAAGCAGACTGAGAAGTAGTTACATAAGATGTTTCTCTGATTTCAAAAGCACCATCATAAGTTCCAGTTCCTGTAGATAAAGTAAATATTTTACCTGACATTGTACCTCCTGCCAATGGTAAATAGGAACTCAATGAAGATGATGTAATATATCCACTGTTATTTGTAAACTGAGAGATATTCATACTAGTTAAAGCACTTGCAGTAGTAGCGTTACCAGATAATGCTCCACTGAATGTAGTAGCACTTATTATAGCAGGAAATGAAACATTCTGATTCTCATCTGTACTATAGATATTACGCTTACCTGCAGGATATCCACCCCAAATCTGCATACGCATGAGGTTAATCGGATAAGTAGAATAATCACCAGTACTCCAAGTAGGAATAAATTCAATACGGATTCTATTATAGTGACCAGTAGACGCTAAAGCACCTGGATAAAAAGGAATACCACCAAAAGGTAAATAAAGGTGACCAGGCCAAGAAGATACATATTGATCACTACTTGTCCACTGGTACCACTGGTTATTGTCACAACGTCTTACCCAGATGTGTACCTTACTAGCGTGAGAGTTAGAACTCCAATAAATATATAATTGATTTAAGAATACGTATCCTGCGGTATTTTCTAGTTCAATTCTAAATCTATTTGTTTGATTAGGAATAACTACTCCTGAATCATTATCGCCTCCTAAGAATCTCTTCTTAGTAGTTGTATCAAATCCTGTGTACTCTGTGTAATTAGTTCCATCAGAAGATGTCCAAAAAGTTAAAGAAGCAGGATTGTAAAAAGCAGTCTTATTATTAAACTGCTCATCAAACAAAGCCATCTCTGTAACTGTAGGATTACCTAAGTTATTTGAAGGAACTCCATTTGTATCTTGGTAATAATATCTTACGTTAGTACTAGAAGAATTTAAAGTATTAGAATTTAAAGTATTAAATGAGGGACTTGCTGATGTTCTTACATCTTGATTTAAGAAAGAAGATAACCATGTACCTCTAGTACCTAAATAAATATCACCATTAAATGTACCATTACCACTCTGATCAACTTGAAATACATTACTTCCTCCTGCATTTCTAAAAAACCACATATTTCCTGATTGAAAATACCAGTGATTACTATGGTATTGAATCTTACCAGAGTACTCTCCATCCCAATCGGCACTATCTGCTCTCCAAGAACCACGGGTTCTTAATGATGTAGTAGAATTTCCATCAAAATAGTAAGTTGTATCAGCAGAATCATAAAAGATTGGTGCTCTAAATGAACCTGGCTCAACTGTATATGTAGCATACTTTTCTAATGCTCCAGTAGTAGCACCTCCTCCAAAAATTCTTGTAATTCCTGAACCAGAGTTTCCATATCCAATATACATTCCATCAGTAATTGCAGAATCATTTCTAATCACACGCATACTTGCATATACATCATTGCTTGCAGTGTTAAAAGAACTTGTTACTGTAATATTTGAGAAACTAGTTGGAATACTTGTTAAAGCATAAGTCCCAATGTTACTTGTTGTGATTACGGCACTTCCGCCTACTGTGGTATTTATTAATAAATTAGCCATTGTTTTCTAGTGTTTCAATTCTTTGGGTTAATTCTTTAACTGCACCAATAAGCGCAGCGGTTAAGCGTGAGTAGTTAACCCCTATAGGTTCTCCGTTCTCATCATATTGTACAAACTCTGGATAGACCTCGGCAACTTCTTCTGCAATAAGTCCTAATTCTGTAGTCTGAGACCCAATCTTATTGTAAGTTACTGGTCTCAAATTTACTACCTTTTCTAAATTTCCCTCACTTGTTTCTACATTTTCTTTTAGTTTAAGTGAAGATGATTCTGTAAGGAATCCGCCAATAGTTAAGTTACCTAAGTAATCTAGTGTAAGTCTTTGAGTATGTGCCGCAGAACCTGGTTGACGTAAAGCGATACCAAATACACCCTCTAGTGTTTGAGTACCTTTATAGGCTCTCAAAGATACTCTATGATGATCCCCATCAGCATCTAAAGTAGCCATACCAATTTGAACTTGTTGGCCACTTGCTATTGACTTTAAAAAAAGAGCATCGTTAAAATCACCAGTAGCAGCACCATGATATACATTTAAAACTTGCTGACCAGAACTAGTCATGGTATCACCAGCCTTAGAAACCTTACCTGCAATACTATTAGTTACTGTAGTTGAGAATGAAGCGTCATTACCTAGAGCAGTAGCTAACTCATTAAGAGTATCTAAAGCACCAGGCGCTCCATTAACTAGGTTGTTTATTTGGGTTGTTACATACGATGTAGTAGCGTAACTAGCAGAAGCATGGTTACCCCATCCGTATGCTGTATTCCATTGACTAGAGTTACCGCCAGTTGCTGTAATTGTTCCAGTTGCAGTCAAATTACCACTACTAGTTAATGAAAGCCTTCTAGATGCATTCCACTGAACAACAAAGTCAGCTCCAGCAGCACCACCTGAACGAGTCATACCAAGTCTCCAGTGGTCACTGTACCATCCATACTCGTGACCAGAAACTAGGTCATCTGTAGTGTATGAAGAAGGAATATATACTGCAACTTCTCTTCCTTCAGTGCCAGTTACAGTTATGGGCGTTGAAGTAGTTGCCCCTCTTCCAGTTACAGAAGCTAAGGTATCGGTTTCAGTATAACCTGTAATATATCCACTATTATTAGTAAATTGAGATATATTCATGCTAGACAATGCTCCTGCAGTTGTTGCAGAAGTAGCTGTGGCTGCATTACCACTAATATTGGTAGCAAGAGCGTTATAAGGAACTGTTTGTATTAATGTACAATCAGATAAGTTAGCATCTGACCAACTCCATCCTGAAGTATAAGAATCAGCAGAGTTAGAAGAGTAAACACTTTCTACGTACAATTTAGGCCAGTAGTCAGGACCAGGAATATAAATAATTACATATCCATCTGGACTCTTAGCAAGACTAATTGTAGGGGCCCAAGCACCATTAGAGATAGCATTTCTATTGTAAAATTCATTATTGTAATAATGCCAACCAATAGACAAAGAAACCATTTGCCCAACTCCATATCTAAATCCTTTAATGTTTACAGTAAAGTCAGAACCTCCATAGTTCCACGGAATGTTTGTTTTAATTTTATATTGAGCTGGGGTAATACCTGAATTAAGATCAAGTATACCCAAGGATAGTTTACGTGCATTAGCAGATACAATTCCAGTTACACCTAACCATCCACTGTTAGTAGTATTGCCCGTAATGTTGGTTGTGTTTCCACCATAGTTAAGATAAAGAGTTCCTCCTGTACCAATAACTAAATGACTCGTGTCTCCTCTAAAGTAGTTAGCAGCATGAGCTGAATTTATTCTAGATATAGAAAGATTTAATCCATTAAATAAAGTGTAATCTTGATAAAATTCAACAGAACTAGTATTATTGGGTCTAACTACTACTGGATGATTTCCTGCAAGACTTTGTAAATATAACGCTTGTCCGTAAGTTTCTAAATAACCAGTAGATCTTAAAGCAACTCCCCAGTTTACATCTGTACCCCCCATTCTCACCTGGTCATCTACCAAAGCAAGAGATGCTCCTGATCCTGTATATACAGTAAAATCTGATTTGTCTGAGTTAGTGTCTGTAGTTCCTATAGATACTTTACCTGCGGTGTTAATCCGCATTGCTTCAGTAGATGCAGGAGAAAAGATAATATTTGCAGGGTACGATGCTGTATTAATAGAATAAGTAGATAAAGTTAGTGTTGCTTCAGTAGTAGATAGCTGACTGTAATTTGAATTTGGACTAGCATTTTTATTCCTAATTGTTCCTATTACTTCTAATGCCGAAGAAGGAGAAGTAGTACCGATGCCCACTCTAGCAGAACCTTGTGTTGCTACTGAGTCAGTATCAATCACCATTACAGAATGTGAAAGAGACGTTGCAGAAGCTGACGCTATATTATTAAGTAAAAAGTGAATCTTACCAGAAGCATTTCCTCCTTGACCATGATTGTCTGTTCTTTCAAATACTAAGGCAGATTTTTTATAGCTATCGTTATTTGAAGCGGATTCACTATAACCAAAATGTATTCCTGCAAATTGTCCTGGACTTATTGTAGTGCCAAAAGATGCAACTATTCCATTCCCATTTACATCCAATTTCTTTTGAGGAGTAGTTGTTCCAATTCCAAAATTACCTGCACTAATATAACTTGTAGTAGGATTAAATTGTACTAAGGTAGTTCCAGTTGAAGCAAAGTTACCATTATAAACATTGTTATACTTAAATCTATAAGTAGCATCAGATACTTGGTTTCCAAAACTCATTACACTAGCAGCAACTGCAATACCTGCTGTTACTTGATAATCTTCAAATGTAATTTGAGCTACGCCTGATTTAGCAATGTGAAGTACGGAGTTTGTATTATAAAATCCAGAAGCTTGAGCACCTAAATTTACAGTACCTACTACAGACAAAGTAGCTACTGGACTAGTTGTTCCTATGCCTATAGTGCCCCCAGAAAGAACATTCAATGCTGCTCCATCATCCCTACCTATTTTTATAATAGAATAACTTCCTCCTGTTCCTATGTATATCTGAGAAGTATTATAACGTCCAATTAAAGGCCCGTAATCTGTAATAAGTCCTGTTTCGTTATAGATTTTAATATTTCCTAATACATCTAATTTTTCACTAGGGCTTACTGTTCCTATTCCTACATTGCCATTGGCTTTTATTGCCATCTTGGTAGTAGGAGTATCTCTACCTGCATTAGCTGTCTTAAATAGTATTTTACCATTATAGTTACCATCATCACCTGATGATATAACAGCACCTACCCAGTCGTAATTAGTTCCAGATTGTCCTAGTCTAAAGTTAAACTCAGGTTCATATTCATATCTAGCAGCTACAGTTATCTTATTGGTAACTGCATCAAGAAAGTTTCCTACCTCTAGTTTTGTTGATGGCGCAGTAGTTCCTATTCCTACATATCCTGTAGCAGTAATACGCATTCTTTCAGAACCACCTGCGCTAAGATTAATACTACGAGTTGCTCCTGATACAAGATTTAAGCCACTACCTTCATTTATATATGTAGTAGTATCCCTTAAGTATAAAGTACCTCCAAGATTTAATAGAATGTTTCCTTCAATGTTTAATTTTTGAGAAGGACTTGTAGTACCGATCCCTACATTACCTCCCCAAGGAAGCATTACAAGAGTAGCTGTTTTGGTGTCAGGTCCTGTAACGTCAATATACATTTGTTCTGTAGGACCATAATCACTTCCTGCTCCCCAAGTTAAAACCTTAAAAGATAATTTACCTGTTGATGTATAAGAGGGAGAGGTTTGACCAATTACCTGTGCTGTAAGGTAAGTACTACTATATGAGTCTGTACCAAGATTTAAAGTACCAACATTTGAAGCATTTGACCTTATTGCTCCTACTACATCTAATTTATATAATGGAGTGGTAGTTCCAATACCTAAGTTACCCGCAGAGTTTATCACTACTAAGTTAGCAGTTCCACCATTAGGTCTAAAGTTAAATCCTTGACCAGTTGCTGCCATAAAATACATACCATCACTAGTATTATTTGCAGCAAGAATTCTGTTATAACTGTCTCCATTATATCCAAAAGATACAGAACGATAGGCTCCTCCGTATGTTGCATCGGTACCTAAAATTACAGTATTTACTGAAATATTAGTAGAAGTAGTTGCACCTCTTCCTGTTACTGTAGCTAACGTATCTGTCTCTGTGTAAGAAGTAAGATACCCTGCATTGTTAGTAAACATAGAGATGTTACCAGTAACATTCTGTAACACTCCACTATTAGATAATCTAAGTACGGTATTTGTGTAGAGAGATGAATCTTTTAAGTCAAACTCAGTACCTCCAGAAATAATAAGTGGATACTTATCATACGCAGGACCTTGCCATTCATCAACCCAGAATACAAATCTATCGTTAGTTGTTGCATTGTCTCTTAACTGAAATACAAGATCAATACTATCAGAACCTGGTTGTACAGCATAAATCCTAGCCCCATCGTTATTTAACGTCCAATCAAATCCTTTACCAGTAGTAGGGAAAGTTCCTGCAAGGTCTACAAAAACTAAATCTGCATTATTACCTAAAGTAACATTACTACTGAATGAAGCACTTGTACCATTCAATGCTCCTGTAAGAGTTCCTCCTGTTAAGGAAAGCTTAGAAGCTATACTATTTGTAATAGTTGTAGAGAAGTTAGCATCATCTCCAAGTGCTGCTGCAAGTTCATTAAGCGTATCTAATGCTGCAGGAGCTGCATCTACTAAGGCAGCTAATGCACTAGTCACATAAGACTGAGTAGCATATCCGCTTAAACTAGCAGAAGTTAAATAAGCTTGAGATGTAACCCAAGATTGTGTAGCTGCAAGAGCTCCATTAATAGTAATAGTCCCTGAGGTAACAACGTTACCCCCTACTACAAGTCCGTTTTTTACGATAAATTCATTAGGCATCTTTTATTGTTTTCACTATCCAACAATGTATATAATCTATATATTAGAAATATTTAAAACTCATTACCATCGTATAAGGATTGGCACTTGAGTTTACTGCGTTAATTCTTGCATCTGAGCCCACTAGAGAGCTTGTAAAGTTCACAGTGGTAGTTGACCCTATATCAGGGGTAGTTGTTTCCGTATGAGCGATTGTAGGCGTTCCTGACTGATTCCAGGTAACCATGATTGTACCAGCTCTTTGGTCTGTAAGTGAGTTATTGTTTAAAATGTAGTACTCAATAAAGGCACACATACCTACGCTTACGGTTTGAGCCCATACAACAGTAGTAGCACTAGGATTAATAGTAGCACTTGAGGACATGTGTACTACTCCGTTACCAGTTCCTATTCTAAGTTTATCTTGTACTCTTACTTGTCCATTTACATCTAAGTCGTATCCAGGAAAAGCTTGGTTAATACCTACTCTGTTAGTAGTAGAGTTGTAAGTCAAAGCAGAGGCTCCTGCTAAAGATCCAGAACTATTGTATTGGACTTGTGTATCAGATCCTCCTGGAGTTGTTGTTGCTATTGTCCAGCTTCTATTTGCGCTTAGATCATAACTAGTTCCATTAATAGTAAGCGTCCTTGCTTGAGGAACATAACTTGCAGAAGCATGATTACCCCAGCCATACGCAGTATTCCAGTTAGTACTGTTTCCTCCTGTTGCTGTGATAACTCCGCTTACATCTAGTAAAGTAGAAGGTGAAGTATTACCAATTCCTACGTTAGCTGTAGAGTTAACGTACAATCCTATAGTTCCGTTTGCATTAACTGTTAAAGGAGCTCCAGAAGTAGCGTTAACTATAATACCGCCATTATTTAAAAATTCAGTACCTCTAGTAGTTAATCCGCTATCATCAGAAATTAAAATAGAACCGTTACCTACACTAGGCCTTATATTAGCAGTATCTCCATCATAAGATCTAATAATTAATCCACCACTATTAGTTGCAAATGTTGCTTCTCCATTTACATGAAGCAATTTAGAGGGACTAGCAGTACCTATACCCACATTTCCATTACCCTGCAACTTCAGTATGTCACTAAATCCTCCACCATTGTGCATGGAGAATATAAGATTTGCGTAACTACCAAAAGAAGAACCAATGCTAACTACTTGACCAAGATTTAATTCACCAGCTAAAGATCCATTATCACTATACAATGTTCCAGTTGCTCTTAATGCTCCACTGACATCTAATTTATAACTAGGAGAAGCAGTACCTATCCCTACATTACCTGCTGAGGGTACTAAAAATACATTACGAGTACTATCATCTACTTGTAAAAATGTCAACATTGAGTTGCTAGAACTACCATTAGAATAACCCATATATAGATTATCACCATTAGTTCCAATAGCCCAACTGTGTCCAGTACCTGCATTTCCGCCAATTGCTGAACTTAATCCCCATCCACCAACAGTTCCTATAGCACCAGCAATAACTGTATTTCCATAAGTATCTGGATTTATAGAACTGTTATTAGCAATTATAGAAGCACCTACTACATGTAACTTTGTTGAAGGACTTGTAGTTCCTATACCTACATTACCGCCACTAAAATACGAATCACCATATGAACTTATGAAGACGTTTGATGCACCTCCATTGGTTTTAAGTGTTAATTTACCTCCACCAGTTATACTATCGCTCCCCAGTAATATTGTATTAACACTATTCCAGTTAGTAATAATAAAACCTTCAGTTCCAGAATTACTTTCCTTTAAATTTAACTTAGTAGCAGGAGCGTTAGTACCTATACCTACATCACCAACGCTCGTTATTGATATAACATCTATAAGAGTTCCTGAATTTGAAACACCAAGTCTTAAATTAGTATTTAAATTTGAATTATAGAAAGAAGAGGCAGATATATAACTTCCCCAACTACCACCTGTATGCGTACCTATTTTTAGGTAGTTCGTCATAGAGGAAGAGCCATCTGATTGTATTTCTATATTTCCATTAGTAACTGTAAGTTTAGATACTGGACTAGTAGTACCAATGCCGAGATTACCTGCAGCAGTCAATACCATCTTAGTAGATTGTGCAGCACCTGTAGCTCCATTATCAAAATAGATATTTCCGCCATCAATAAGCCTAAGTACACCTACGCCATTACTTCCTGAATTTCTCCATAAAGCAATAAATGGTTCAGCATTTGCACTTGTTGATACAATAAGACCGTCTGAGGTAGAAGAGGAAACTTGCAATCTAGCTTGAGGAGAACTTGTCCCTATACCAACAAGACCTGCAGAGGTAATGCGTACACGTTCAGTATCAAGTGTACCAAGAATTAAGTTGCCTGCTTCTCTGTGGAGGACATACGCATCTAATCCGTTTATACCAACAGTTAATCCATCGTTGGATGTATTGGTGCCTGTACTGGTATTATAATACTGTGTATATGATACCGTATTTGAGCTTTGAACTATGTTTACAATACCACTTCCTACAGTGTGTAATTTAGCCGCAGGACTAGCTGTTCCTATTCCTACATCACCTGCAGAGGTAATACGCATACGTTCTACTGGGGTATTTCCACCACCTGATGCAGCCGTGTATAATCTTATACTTCCAGGACTTCCAGTTGAACTATATGTATCTTGAGATAAAGCTATTTGAGAACCTGAATATGTATTAAGAATCTTAAACGCTGTAACTCCAGTACTTTGTCCATAATCATGATAAATAGCTCCTTCTCCATACCCTGCTGGACTCTGTAAAAGTATACCTTCATCAGCGTGTGTTGCATTAGATATTCCTATTTGCAACTTCTTACTTGGATTAGTAATACCTATTCCTACATTACCACTATCTGTTATTTGAAATCTACCTCCAGTAATACCTGGGGCATCAACAGTTAGTGAACCTGTGCCTCCTATGTTTAAAGCGGAGTACCCTCCACCATTAGTATCAATACGTATACCATTAGAGTTTCCAGAAGAAATAGATAGTTTACCAAACATGGTAGTAGTACCTATTCCTACATTGGTTCCATCATCAAAGATTTGAGAGTTACCTAAAGTAGTAGATCCTGTAAACTTAGAAATGTAGTTAGTAGTACCAGATGCATTGGCAGGAGTGTATCCTAACCATCCAGCAATAGTCTTGTTTACCCAAAGAGTTCCGTTAAATCCTAGTAACTCTCCGTTTACTGGTAAATTTGTTTTTAAATCTACATCATGAATCTCATTTAACTCAAATCCATTCTGTACCTTAACGAAGATTTCTCCGTTGTTAGAGTTTTTACGGGTTACTATACCAATAAAAACTAGGTGAGCAGGAGCGTACGGTTTATTTGCTAAGCCGTAAATTAAGTTTCCTCCTGTTCCCAACCATACAGGATCACCTGCTGCGCCTGCAGTTGAGGTATCTAATCCATCTAAAAGACCTTCTGTTACTACGTTAGCAAAACCATTTGTAGAAACTGTGGCATCCAAAAGACCCATAGTCTTACTAGATGTAGCCTCAGAAGCATTAGAAGCCAAACCAACAATCATGTTAGTTCCATCTGCACTAGTAACGTAGACTGCTTGACCCTTATTGATTGCTACACCAGCTTTAACTTGGTGTTGTAGTTTAGAAACATAAGGAGTTGTAATTGTCCAAGACCTATTAGCAGTTAAATCATAACTTACACCGTTAATAGTTAACGTACGAGATGTAGGAACGTAACCACTTAAGCCTATGCCAGATGTAATATCTGACATTAACTGAGCGTAGGTCCTAGTGTAAATCTGACCTTGTGCAGTTGTTCCTACAATAACATGATCCCAGCTAGCTGTGTTGGTTATTCCTGTTAAATAAACAGTCCCTGAAAGAGTGGTTAAACCTTGTATAGTTACACCACATTGATAGGTTTTGCTGCTAAGTGACTTCATGTTTTTGTTTGTAATGTAAAAAAGCTAGGGGTTTTTAGGCCCCTAGCAAAGATAATAGTTTAATTAAATTAAGCAATTTTAATCACCAATACTCTAAGAGCATTTGTAGTAACAGGAGAACAGAATCCTAAAGTAACTACGTTGATGGTTGTACGTACTACATCGCACTCTACGTTCTCACCAGTAGCTAGTTCATAAACTTGAACTATGATATCGTTAGAAGCTAAAGCGTGAGTCACTATCATGCTAGTTGCTGGAGCTGCTGGACCTGTTACAGCATAACGCAAAGCAGCTAATCCAGAAGGAGTTACTGCTACTGTAGAACTACTTAAAGCATTTACTTCAGCACTAGTAGCCAATTCTACAACACCTGCAGCACTTGTAGTAGCGTTTACACCACTTACAGTGATAGAAGTTGTTCCTGAACCAGCAACTGCAACACCGTTAGATCCACTGATTGTGATTCCTGTAATAACGTCACCTGCTAAATCAGCAGAAGTTAAGTATTTGATTACACCTGAGTCAGAAACCAAG